>Ga0209541_10011835_pt1 | contig 13594 bp, 13 predicted proteins | sample RifCSPlowO2_01_FD_184027 | JGI IMG/M metagenome (GOLD analysis project Ga0209541, IMG submission 184027) | Groundwater microbial communities from Rifle, Colorado - Rifle CSP2_plank lowO2_0.1 (SPAdes) (version 2) | ecosystem: Environmental > Aquatic > Deep subsurface > Groundwater | place...
TTTTGGGCATTTTCTCTCAATTTTCTTGCTAGTGCATTACTTCCTAGCATTCCTCCAACAATGTAAATCTCCATTTCTAGTCTAGAATTTGTTTGTTTTCTTAATTCTTCTAATACTAAATCGTGTAAAACCCCCACGTAATCTCCAATCCCATTATGTGAAAGAAATCCGATACCTTCTTTTGAATCATACCCGGCCATAGCAATACATGGCCCCATTCCAACACTTGCTAAAATGGGTCTTGGTGAATTTCTAGTAGAAATAGATGCTTCGGATCCATGAACCAGATTAAGTAAAGAATAATCTTCATTGAATTGATCATCAAATAATAAGGGCCTTAACTTATCTGCCTCTAAATTTGGATTTCTATACAATCCTATTTTTCTTTTTACTTTTTCAATTAAACTACCTGGATATAAAATATTTTTCATATTAGACATAGTACTTTAATCTTTTTAAATCTTACTATTATTTACTACTTGTTAGTTACTATAATTTACATAGAAGCCTTTAAATATCCATTATCTTTTAAAAGATAATGATAATAAATGAAATAACTATAAAAATAATAAGAAATGCTAGAGATGGGGAAAGCATCCGTAGCTTGGCTAATAAAATGGGATTTGCTTATTCTGCGGTTTATGGTTGGATATTAGAATTGGAAAAATATGAAGTAATAAGAATAATTAGAAAAGGTAATAAGAATATTATAAAGATTAATAATAAAAATGTGATATATAACAAGTTTAGAGAGTTGGATAACGTTGTTTCGGTTATAGACAAAAACAATGAATTTTGGAAATTTATCAAAGATACAAAGTTAAGAATAAGATTTGTAATGGGAACTGCAATAACTATCTGGACAAAGGGAGGATTTATAACTGGAGATTTTTATGATAAGATTTACTTTTTAGAGGCAGTTAAAAAAGATATCAATTATTTGAAAAAAGAATTAAATGAAAAAAATATAGTCTGGACAGAAAATAAATTAACTAATAAAAGACCTTTAGTCTATATAATTCCTAAAAAAGAATTTGATGTAGAAGATATAGATAACTTGCCAATTATGCCTTTAAGAGAATTAGTGGATTATTGCAAAGAATTATATTTAGACAATGTTTTAGAACAATTAGATTTATTATATGGTTTAGGTTTAAATAAAAAATATTCAGAGGTTTATACAAACTATGAAAGTTAATTCAAAAATAAGTTTATTGGAAAGAGAAAAAGAAGTTTTAAGATTAATTGAACTTTTTAAGGAAAACAATCTTAAGTTTATAGTTATCGGAGGATACGCTGTTTCAACTTACAAAAAAAGATTTTCTGTAGATTTAGATATTGTGATAAAAGAAGATGATTTAATAAAATTTGAAGAATTATTGTTAAAAGAAGGATTCAGTATAGGTTATGAAAAGGACATTGCTCTTTTGTATGGTGAGAACTTCAAGCGTTTTAGAAAAAAGATGAATGACTTACCAGTAGATGTAGACTTATTGATAAATGGACTCGTTTCAAGAACTACTGATGCAACATGGAGCTTTGAGAATATAGACAAAAATTCTCAAAAAAGAAAATTAGATGATTTGGAATTTTTAACCCCCATTAGAGAATTGTTATTATCTATGAAAATACATAGTGGAAGACTTTCTGATGTAAGGGACATTATTGCATTGATGCCCTGCAATAAAGATAAATTAAAAGAATTTTTATTAAGAGGAGATTTAAGCAATTTGAAAGCATCAATAAAAAAACAAGCCTTATTCATTGAAAAGCCACAATTTGATGATAGTTTTAAAGGGATATTTGGCATTCAGGCTTATAATCCAAAAGAGATAGAATCAGCTAAAAAATTATTTATTGATTTGTTAAAAGAAATTAAGTAAAAATATTTTTAGAAAGTATATCCTTTTTGATATACTTTGTGTAAACGAGCACATATCTTTTTGGGAAGAAAATTAATAACTTTTACTTATATTATAAGTCGTTAAAAGAAGATCTAAGATTACAAGGCATCGCTTCTGTTAAGATAGTTTCAACCATTATCCCTTTTATTAATCCATCTTTTTTTGCCATTTCAACTGCAGCTTCTTCACTACTAACATCATATTCCCTTATTTGCCTAATAGAGCAATTTTCACTTCCAGGAACTTTATAATACCCATCAACACATTTAACTCCCGGTTTACCTGCTCTACCACTTTCTAATGGAATATACGGAACACCCCTTAAATCTTCAGGTAAGAATTCTCTAGCCTCAGGAGGATGAATTTCTTCTATAAATTGATTAAATCTTGATTTTATCATTTCAAACAAATGATAATTGGCTTTTTAATACTTTCTATCCCCAATTTTTATCAAAATTTATGTGATAAAAAAGTTATTAAAATTTAGGTAAAAAACATAACAACTTTGTGTAAACGAGCGTATACTATTTTTTACCAAGAAATTAGGAACAATTATGAGATAAAAATTAAGCAATTCTTGCAGAGTTTCTTTTTCTTAAATTCTTAGACCTCAAATCCCCCCTTTTTCACTCACAGCTTTTGGAGCTTCCCCTCCATGCCAGGTAAATCGCGGACGAACCCTTATTGAGTATAATCTTTCAGAATTGTCATCTAAAACAAGAGCACTTCCCTTTGCATCTGGCAGTTCATTCATTGATTTTTTTAAGCCTTCTAAAATATAAGTCTGCATTATCTCATTTAAAGCTTCAACATCTTTTTTGTTTGTAAGCTTATGTGCAATTATAATATCAGATTGTGTCATTACATCTCTATGAATTACTCCTGGCTGTTGAGTTGCTAAAACCATTGAAATTCCAGGCTGTCTTCCTTCCCTTAACAGCTGAATTAAAGCATTTGTAGCTGGTGTTTTTTCATCATTTTTTAAGAACTCATGAGCTTCATCTAAGAATAACCAAACTAAAGGCATTTCTTTTTTTTCAGGGTTATAATCAACACCTCTTTGTATTGATTCAATTTCTTCTTTTTTTCTAGCAAGAATTCTCTGGTTAAATAATTTTTTTGAAATCAAGCCTATTACCAAAGCTCTGACATTAAATGCAGATGCTGATGAATAAACAGACAAGTCTAGAACACTTGTTACCCCAGCAACAACAAGCTCCTTTATTTCAGTTGCTTTTTCATTTTTTCCTGCAAAAATCCCCCAAGAGCTTGCTGCTTTAAACAAAGATATCCCTGCTTTTTTAATTTCCTCATTAGCTTCTTTGTCTTCAGTTATTTTAGTTGTTATATCTTCTAAGTCAAAAGTTTTCTTTTTCTTTAATTCAGCTATTATTTTCTGAATTAAAATAGAGACAGGCTCTGTCATTTTTAATTCAAAGATTGAAACCCAATCTTCAATGTCTAATTCAGGGGCTGCTAATGCAAATTTTTTATCAACAAGAATTCCTCTTTTTTCATATTCTTCAAAATAGCCAGCAGGAACCCAGATATTGCATGGAAGAGCTTTTGCTCTCAAGTCCCATTCTTCAAGAAGTTCAATGTCTTTTTCATTTTTGTATTTCATTGTCCAAAAAATTCCCATTGTGTCAAAGATTAAGGGTGCTATGTTTTCACGGACTTCTCCTGGAAGATTAGAGAGTTCTTCTGCAAGAACACCTATTGAATAGGATTTTCCGGATCCCCTCTTCCCAGCAATCAAAATTACATGGCTTCTCGCAACATCAAGCCAGATTTTATTTGACAAAGATGTGTAATTTCCCATTTTTACATAGCCTTTGCCAAGATAAACTAATCCTCTTTCACCAAATTTTTTCTTGTCCTCTTTATTTCTTCCTATTAATATGTTATATGCCATCTTTTTCAAATAATTAAAATCTCGCCTATTTTTAATTATTTGGGTTTTGAACTAAATAAACTTTCTTGCCTTAGGTTCTCTTTCCAACCATAGCTTCAACTTTTTCTCTGAATCTAGGCAAGTCAGAAACACTCATTCTTGCTCCTGTTGCATGCTCATGCCCACCACCAGTTGCTCCTTCAATTCCTTCAAGTGCTTTTATAGTAATATCTCTGACATTTATCTTCCCTCTTATAGAGATATTTGCAATATCTCCTCTTAAATAAACAACAAATATAACCTTGTCTGGAAATTCAAAAGTTAGCTGGTTTGCAAGATTTGAGCTTAAGCTTAAATTTCCTCCATACTGAAAATAAATCATTTTCTTCCCAGCAAACTTCCTTGCCTTTTCCATTAGTGCCTGGTATTTGGAATCTATCTGCTCAAATCTTGCTAAAATCTGTTTTGTTTTAAAATTCTCTTCTAAAATATCATAGGGATTTTGAATATTCATAAGAAATCTTATCATATTAACAACATTAGTCGTAGTATCTTTCAGTGCAAAATCTAGAATTCTTGCAATTTTTCCAATTTCAGTATTATACAGCAGGTCAAAAGCCTCTTTAGGTTCTTTTTTTCCAAGTCCTGGATATTTTTCATAAAATTCAAGGTAAAAATCAGGCATAAAACAATCACTTATGCATCCTATAACCGCAAGCCAGATATCTTCTTTTTTATTTGCAATCTTATAACAGAGGTAACAAACAGGCTCATTTTTATTTTCATTATGGTAAGTATTGTAATAGTGAATATCTTGGTCCAAGGGTTTCTCAACATTATGATGGTCAATCCAGACAATAGGAATATTATCCTGTTTTACCTTATTAAAAAATTCCTGGGAAACAGCTGGCTTATCAAGAATAAATACATAATCAGGCTTTAGCTCCTGAATTTTCCTGTGATAAGAGGCATTTAAGTCAGGAAAAGATTTTATTGAAACTCCTCTCCCTCTTCCAAGAAATCTCCTAAGAATAAGAAAGCTTGTTAATCCATCATCATCGTCGTCAAAGAAAAACAGGGGATTCTGGGCTTTCTCTAAATGCTCCTTTATCTCACTCATTTGTTTTTCATTTAACATGAAAATAGAATAAGCATGGGATATATAAAGATAACTGGAAAGAAAAAATATGTGTTGGTTTATATCTTCCCCCCAATCATTATCTGCTCTCTTAAATTATCGAATTCTTTTTTAAAACTTTCAGATTTTTCCCTAAGGACTTTTTTTAAGCTTGCCTCATTTGCTTCTAATATTTCATTTAAGCTCTTAAATTTTGCTATTAATGCATTTATTTCATTGTCGCTAAGGCTTGACTTTTCCAATATTCTATAGCCTTTTGCAACTACTCTTTTATTCTCAGAACTTGCAAATAATATCTGTAAAATCTCCTCTGAATCCAAAAGCTCATCAAAGCTTATATTTTTAAAAAACTGCATTATTTTTCCAGGCTTTGTAAAATAATCCTCTAATATTAACTCCTGATTTTTTTCAATTCCTTTAGTGAGTTCTCTCATCCTCATCCTTACAATTAATCCCTCTCTCCCAAGCTCAACAATATATTCATTTATTATTTCAGACATTTTGCTTATCATCTCAAGTCTTTGAAGTATTGTGCACACCTCATTTGTTGAAACTAAGTTTGTCATTTCAAGGACATTCAGGTTAGTCAGCAGTTCGTCAAAAACCTCTCTTTGTTTTTCAAGAATCTGCAGAGTTTCAGTTGTTTTTCTCAATAAATCTTCTGTATTTTGTAAGACATATTTAAAATTTCCATAATAAACACTGATAGTCCCCCTTCTTTCTGAAATCGCAATAACAACTCCCCCTGTTTGCTTTGCTGTCCTTTCAGCAGCTTGGTGTCTTGTTCCTGTTTCATTAGTTGAAAAGCTTCTGTCAGGAACAAGCAGGGCATTTACAACAAGAATTTTCTTGAAGTCTTCTGATAAAATAATAGCACCATCCATTTTAGCTAATTCAGCAAGCCTCTTAGAAGTAAACTTGCAATTAACATTAAACCCTCCTTCATAAATATTTGAATCTTTTCCTCCTATTACAATTAAAGCCCCTCTTCTACCATTAACAATATCATTTATTCCCTCTCTTAATCCTGTTCCAGGGCTTAATTTCTTCAGGATTTCAAGTTTTGTAATATGGCGCTCCTCTTTTTTAACATCAACTAGTTTTTCCTGTATCTCAATAATATTATCATTTTTAATAATATCTGAAAAATTCTCATTATTAGCATCACTAGCAGAGATTTTTTCACTATCCAGGGTATTCAAAGAATTTTTTTCATCCATAATTAAATTTAAAAAATCATGCTTTATAAAAATTTAGTATCTAAAAAATCATAATTAATTTCCTGATTTTTTCATAAATGTAACTGGGAAATTAAGACTAATACATTATCCTATAATCTGAATATCCAGAAGAGCTTATCTTCAAGCTGTTTATCTCTGAAACATCAGCAAGCTTATTCGCCTTTATCTTTCCTTGTGAAATTGTATATAAAACATCATCCATATACAAGCTTCTTTGTATCTGGTAAGTATAGTCATAAATATAATCTTTATAATTTACCCCTCCTGGTTGCTGGTCAATATAAGCATCAGTGTAGTAATAGTAATCTTCATAATACCCCTCATAATCAGGCTTCCACTGATTATCTCCAACTTTCTTCCAAGTCTGCCCATAAATCTCTCTTGTTGTTCCAATAGCTTCATCTTTAGCAGGTATATATTTAGGAACATAAGGCTCATTATGAGTTATTTTCCCTCTTAAGCTTATTTCATTCTCATTTATATTCAATACATAAGCTCCCTGAAAATTTATTTGCCCATAAGCAGTTGCAGGAATCTTGCTTTCATCAGCATATTTGCTCCTGTCAATTTCAGCAACACTAACAGGAATAACAAGAAGATTTTCCTCTTTCTCAAATAAAAATGCCTTGTGATCATATAAGGCAGAGCTGTCACTTCCTCTATCACCAATGACAAACTTTGCATTTTCTTTTGGATTTGAAACATCACTTACATCAAATAATGCAATTTTAATTCCTTGGTACCATGCAAAATCAAATTCCCTGCCTGTTTTTTCAGCTTCACTAGGGTCAATAGCTTCTTTTCCAATTCCAATTATATGGTTTTCATCATAAGGATGAAGATAATCAGAATAACCAGGTATTTTCAAATATCCTAATATTTTTGGATTTTCAGGATTTTTTAAGTCAATTACAAAAAATGGGTCAACTTTCTTGAAAGTTACTAAGTAAGCCCTGCTTCCAATAAATCTAGCTGAATATATTTTCTCTCCTTTTGCAATATCTTCAATCCTGCCAATAATCTTTAAATCCTCATCTAAAACATAAATATGATTTAAGCTGTTTCCGTTCCATACATCTCCGGTTGTTGTTGCAATCCTGAAATTTCCATCATATTCATCCATTGAAAACTGATTTAACACATGCCCTGGAACATCTCCAGCAGTTTCGTAATTAATATTCAGCTTGTCAACATTAATCTTATGAACAACAGTTCTCTCGCTTTCTTTTGCTATTTTCTCGTTAAACTCTTCGAGTTTATCATTAAGTCTTTGGTCAAAATCAGCTTTCTCTTCTCCAGAAAGAGAGCTAGAATATTCATAAATCAAATTATAAATCTGGTTTTGTTTTTCATACACAGAAACCTTTGAATCAGCTATATCTTGTAGTTTATCTTTTAGCTCTCCAGATGCAATTTCTAAATAAACTTCTTTTATCATTCTTTCATTATGCTCCTTCCAGCTTAATCTTTTCTGGTAACTAAGATAAATATTATCTTGAGAAACATAAACAGTTCCAGTTTGTCCTGTAAGATAAACCTTGCTGTTAAGGTCATTATTATCCAGATTTATTGCATTTATAGAGGTAAAAACATAGTTAGTGTCATAATAATCAAAATAATAAATACCATCAATTGGAATTGATTTAGTCATTCCATTAACAGCATATTCCATTATAACTGGATAATCTCTATAAGCATATTTTGATGATATCACATAAATATAATCTCCAATCATTCTTGAATCAGTATAGCTACCTGAGAAAGAAAAATTTGTTTCTAATTTTGGATTTTCCCTGTCACTAATATCATAAACATAAATTCTTGTCTTTGATTCTGAATATCCTCCACAGCCATAGCCATAACAAGGAGCTATTTCAGGACTAGTAGCCACGCCAGAAGCAACTTTGGCAGCTCCTGCGCTTCCAGTTTGAGTTTCAGCATAATAAGGCCCTATGTATTCATATCCCTCTTCAAATATAATTAACTTGTCTCCATTCACAAACATATTTTGAGGGCTTGAAAAATTAATCTCACTTGCAATTTTCATGCTTTCAGCAGGATAAGCATTTACAATTGTTAATTTATTTCCTGATAAAGTATAAATATATTTCCCATCATTTTTAACAATATCAGCCTCATCAACACCTTCTACCTGTATGTTTGTTTTTGAATAGTCTGAAGAGCGGGCTGTACTATCAGCAGCTTCAGCAGAAGAAGGAGCTACACCTGCTGCAGATTTCATTATAGTTTCACTTTCATAACTCTCTCCTCTAGAACCTGAACTTGCATTTAAAAATTCCTGTAATTCTGCATAAGAACTAAATTGGTTTGCATTAACATCCTCGTCTCTATTTGTAATCTTATTATCTCCAGGAAAAACCAAGAAGCCGGCTATTATAACTATAATAGCTGCTATTAATACTACAGGTATCACGCTCTTTAATTGCACCATATTCACTCTTGTTGATTTAGGAGATATTACTATGTGCTTTTTAGCAAGCCTGTACATGCCAATTTTTCTTCCTTTGACACTCCAGAAAAAGTTCTTAGCTTTTTCAACCAAACCTGCTTTTATCAGCTTATTTAAATTATACTCTGCTGTATTTAAAGGTATTTCCAAGGCATCTGAAATATCCTTCTCACTTGCCTCTTTTATCTCAGATAAATAATCAATTATCTTCTTGCATGTGCTGTTTGAAAGCACATCTGCAATATCTCTTGACCTTTCATCATCAAGCCCCATTAATATGAATTTATCGTCTTTCATTTTGTTTTTATTTGTTTTTATTTGTTTTTTTATTTTTGATTTATTTGTTTTAATTAAAAATATTAAAACTTTATTCTTTATAAACCCAGTGAAGAATTCAAAGAGGGTTGAAGCTATTGTCAAAAATTATCAAATGCCTCCCAGCAATCTAACAACTTCTCCCTCTTCACTAATATCAAATACTTCTTTAGGAATCCACTTATTGTAACTGGCACTCTCTTCAGGATTATCTTCAAATCTAGAAGCAACTACCTTCCAATACTTCTTTCCATTGTACATTCCATGAATAGTTGCATTTTCAAATTTCCAATTTTTAGCAGGATATCCAAAAACATCCTTATTATTTTCCTTTGCCCAATTGAGATAATCATTAAATACACTTTCAACCTCTTTTAGAGTTTTAACTCTCACAGAAGAGCTATAATCTACCTCAATTCCAATTATGCCCTCCTTAATTTCTGGAAAATTAGAATTTAACTCATTTATATCATTTTTTAATTTGTTATTCTCTAATTGCAATTGAATTATCTGATTTTGTAAGTTGAGAAGCTCGGAATTGTTATTTGGTCCGATATATGGGCTTACATAATACCCAATAAAAAATGCAACTGCGATTAATATAAGCCAAAAGATGATAAAAATTTTGTTACTCATATTATAAGTTAAAAAATATAGTTTATAAATTTAACTTTATTTTCCCTTCAAAAGCCTCCCCCAAATATCATCAAACTTTGAAGGATAGGATTGCATGCTATATCTAGCTCTTATTGCAGGCAGGTCCTCTTCTGGAAAATCCCTCTTAAACTCTACTATAACCTTTGGAATTTTTTCTTTCCCGCAGCCCTGTAGATCAAACAAGTTTTCAAGATTTTCAAAAGAAAACATTAATCCTCTTAAATCTGCAAAAGCAATATCATAATCCCCAGTTATCCTATAATCTCTTTCATGCCCATCTCGCGAAACTCTTGTGTAAGATGACGCTGCAAGGGCAACCAATCTATTTTTCCCTATTTCTCTCAAAATATATTGTCTTTTTTCTTCCCACTTTTGAGGGTTTAAATCATCAGGGCAGTAAACCAAGCCATCGCCTTTTGGAAAATCAAAATTAGGCTCAAGCTTTTCTCCTGACAAAAATCTTGCTAAATCCCTTATTTGGAACAAAGGAATCCTTACCTTTCCAACTTCTCTACCATTTTCACCCTGCCTTTCATGTTTTATCTCAAAAAAATAATCAAACTTCTTATCAGAATCCTTGTCAGAACCAACATATCTCGTCAGTCTTAATCTCTGAACATCATCTCCCTGTTCAGAAAATTTTCCATCAGAAGTACCAAAATAAATCCTGATTCTTCTTGATTCTTCTCCGCTTAATGTGCTGTCCTTTAAGCTGGGCCATTCCCCTAAAGATTTTTTCCTGCATCTTAAAAATAGCAATATGCCTCGATCAGAAGTATCAAATTTTTGTTCTCTCTTAAAGGCTATATCTGTTTTTTCCATCACTAATAATAAAATAAAAGATTAATTTAAAAAGATTTATATAAAAAAACACTCCCTGATATGCGTAACAAAACCATAGAAATATTTATAAAAGGCTTTTTAATAAAAAGAATATGAACAAGTGGTTAGAAATATTATTGGGGCTTATCCTTGTGATAATTCCAGTTGCATTAGTGCTCCCAAGCATGCCTTTCTATGGCTGGGGCATAGCTGCACTTGAAATTATCAAGGGAGGAATAGTAGTATTTATTGTCCTCGTAGGGCTTTTGTTCCTTTTATTGGGAATAAATGACCTAAGAGAATAATACTGCATCCCAATAAAAAATAAAAAGAAAGAATATTTCTTTATTTGATGAATCAATTCTTTGAAACAAAGCTGTGCATGAAATGCAGGGGAAGAGGATGGTGTAATTTTCCTTGTAAAATTTATTACAAGATAAAGGAATTTATGCCGAAGACAATCCAAATAAATGATTTAAACACTATTAAACAAGAGTTTTTTGGAGCATCCCCGCCTTCGGTATTTATAGGATCTAAATTAGTTTATCCTGTCGTAAACGTTGGGATAATGAGTGTTCCAGAGGAAAAAAATGCATGGATATATGACTCTCCAAACTATTGGAGTAAAGAGAATATAAGCTCAGAACAAATAATTAAATTCAGGCAGGGACTAATTAATTCAAGGTTTAAATCTAATGTTTTTGAAATTAGAAAAAACAATAAGTTTCTTGAGATAGTAAAAGAAATAGGCATGTCTTCAATCCAATCTGATGTTGAAATCAAATTAGCTAAAAAACCAAAACCTAAAATAAATTTTGATTCTTATTTATCTCCTATGGGGCCTTCAGCGCAGCTGAAAAATATAAGGATAGCTTCGAACCCAAAAATACCAGATTCTGTTGAGAAAGTTTACTCAGACACAGATTTAAAATCTGCTGAGGCAATGAAATTTTTATACACTAAAGGCTTAAGTGAACATTCTTTAATGCAGTTATTATCTATTGGAATTTCAGGATTAAAGAAAAACAGAAAATTAGTCCCGACAAGAAATTCTATAACTGCAATTGATGATTTAATAGGAAAATATCTTTTAACAAAAATAAGAGACTACAAAATAATAAATAATCCTACTTTTTATTTTGGGGGGCATTTAGGCAATTATTATTTAATCTTATTTTTTCCAGAAATTTTCAGCTATGAATTATTTGAAATCGTTTTCCCAAAAACTACATGGAACCTGCTTTCAAAAATAGAAATCATGACAGATTACGAGAGCTATAAGGGAAGAAAAAATTATGCTGAAGAAACTGTAGGAGGTTATTATGCTGCACGGCTTCCAATATTGGAGAATTTAGAAAAAATAAAGAAGCAGGCTTCTGTCCTGGTTTTAAGATTTGTATTGCCGGAATATAATGTTCCTTTAGGAGTTTGGGTCTGCAGGAATAGCGTAAGAAAATCTTTATCCTCTCAGCCAATCTATTTTGAGGCAAAAGAAGAAATGTTAAGATACACCGAGGAGTTTGTGATGAATAAGTTTAGTTTTAATGTTAAGAATATTTTAAACAAGAGTAAATTTTTAAAAGAAGTCAAAGAGCAGACAAGGCTGAATAAGTGGGTTTAGAAAATAGAAACATTTATAAATATAATTATAGTTATAATTATATGAAAACAATAGCTTTAAAAGAAAAAACCTTTCAGGTTTTGCAGGAACTGAAAAAAAAGGAAAAGGCAGAATCTTTTGACGAGCTTTTGACAAATTTAATTGTAAAGCCAAATACTCCGAAGTCTTTGTTTGGCTCATTAAAAGGAAAAACAAAATCATTTACTAGGAAAGAAAGAGAGGATATATGGAAAGACAGAATTTAACATGATACTAATAGATACTTATGCTTGGATAGAATATTTCAAAGGAACAGAAAAAGGAAAAGTAGTTGAAAAATATCTGGATGAAAAAGAGATATTTACACCTTCAATTGTTTTAGTGGAATTATCTTGCAAAGCTGCTAAAGAGAGCTGGAATTTTACAGAATATTTAAAATTCATAAAATCAAAATCAATTATAACTGGAATGAATGAAGAAGAAATCATTAAATGCGGAAATATTTATTTGGAACAGAGAAGGAAAAAGCCTAAATTTGGAATGGTTGATGCAATAATCTGGGCGATTTCATTAGAACTTAAAGCAAGGATATTAACGGGAGATGAACATTTTAAAGACTTAAATAATGGTATTATGATTTAAGATTAATTTTCTCTTCATTCCAGCATCCATATCAACCCCCCCTCAATTATCCCAGCAACTATCAAGAGAGGAATTACAATAAACACAAAAACCAGTAAGGAGTTTATTATATTTTCAATTACAATTTTCCTATCATTAACAGATAATATTTTTAGTCCAATAAAAATGCTGAAAATAAAAAAAAGCCCATAGAAAATAAAAAATATAACTGCATGCAAAGAATCTTTCATTAAAGGAGAATCAGCAAGATTAAAAGAGTTTAAATTTTCTATGCTTAAGCTATTTGCCAGAGAAAAAAAGAACATTGCAAAACCCATTAAAATTCCAAAAATAAAAAATGAAAGAATTATTGCAGCAAATCCTCTTGCTCTTTCTTTTATATAAAATGGAAACATTCCTATTCTTAATCCCAAGCCAATGCTTATCATTACAGCAGGAATTTCCAAGATTCCATGGGGGAATAATCTCCATAAAACCAAAATTCCTTCTGAAAGAACAGTTTTATTTGCAACAAAGCCTAGAACATAGCCATTAACAATACTGATAAAAAATGGGACAACCCCAGAAAAAAAGCCAAAAAAAATTGCAAAAAAGCTGCTTTTTACATTATTAAATATAATAAACCTAATTAATTCAAAGCCACCTAATCCTTGTGTTTTTGCAGCAAGCTCCTTAATCAAGTTAATTATCTCCTCCTGGAAAAAATAAGGAAATAAAAAGCCAATCAAGGCAGTAAAGACAAATATAGAAAACCCAAACCATGCATATTTTTTTATTTTTTTAAAATACACCCATGCTCTTGAAAATGGCCTATTTCCAATTACAACAAAATGGATAACAATTCCAATATAAAGAATAAGCAAGCCAATGCTTAAAAAATAAAAAGAAAATTTGCTTTTTCCTGAAAATAA
>Ga0209541_10011838_pt1 | contig 13592 bp, 15 predicted proteins | sample RifCSPlowO2_01_FD_184027 | JGI IMG/M metagenome (GOLD analysis project Ga0209541, IMG submission 184027) | Groundwater microbial communities from Rifle, Colorado - Rifle CSP2_plank lowO2_0.1 (SPAdes) (version 2) | ecosystem: Environmental > Aquatic > Deep subsurface > Groundwater | place...
TAGCTATGGCTACGGCTCAAATTTTTCCTCGCTCCAAAACAGCGCATCTTGCTCATTTTTCATCTTTCTTTAGCGCGTTTTCATAGTGTGATGTCCATAGGAGGAAAAAATGGCGGACGGCTCTTTGAAGGTCGCGGTGGTAGCCAATATGAACGCCCGTTCGGTTACACCGGCAATCATCAAAGATTTAAAAGATGTTGTTCCAAAAGGACATTTGTTTATCCCGCGCGGAAGCAAAGAAGGAAAAACGGTTGCCAGACAAATTGTCAGAGATGGTTTTAATGTTATAATGTGCGCCGGCGGCGACGGAACATTCGCGCGCGTTATTACAGATATCATGGAGTGCGCGGAAGAAAAAAAGACGCCAGCTTTCGGCGCCATCCGGCTCGGCACCGGCAATGGCGTAGCCGAAGCCCTGAAGGCCGCGCCGTACAGCAGAGACAATCTCTTGAAAGAACTTCAGCAGGCGGAAAATCCTGGCGCCAGGATACAGATGCAAATTTTGCGCATTGATAAAAAATTCGCACCGTTTGCGGGCACCGGACTGGACGCGAACATTCTTCGGGATTACGCCCTGGTAAGAAAACTTCTTAATTCCATTTATTTTTTGCCGGAAAATATCCGCGGTACCGCGGATTACGCGATAGCAGTGGCAACGCTTTCCTTTTGGCGGTACGCGCTTGGAAAATTGCCGGAGATAGTAATCAGAAACGGAAGAGCGCGCGCCTGGCAAATTGATTTTCACGGAAAACGCGTCGGCAAACCGAAGGATCCGGGCGAGATTCTTTACAGAGGGCCGATTTCTTTCGCGGCTTGCTCCACCGTCCCTTATTACGGTTTTGATGTCCCGATTTTTCCGCAAGTTTTTACTCTGTTCGGCGATTATTTCCAGCTAAGATTCACTTCGGTAAGCATCTTTGAAGTGATTGACGCCGAGCATGCGTTTAAAAATTTGAGGGATCTTTTCGCCGGCAGGTTTGCGCATCCAAAATTGTGGGACTTTGCCTGCAAGGAGGTAATTATAGAAACTGACGGCCAGCTGTTTCAAATCGGCGGAGATCCTGTGGGAAAACATAAAAATATGCGGATTGGTTCAACTAAAATTATTGCCGTGCAAGGCTCTGTTGCCGCGGCTCCCGAACCGCCTACAAAATAAAAAATGCGACCCCGAAAGGTCGCTTTTTGATTAGTGTGAATTCTGCCTGCAACTGCATTCGCATTTATGCCCGAGTTCCGCCAGTTCATCTTCCGTCAATATTTCTTCGGCCATAGGATATAAAACATTATTTTCTTTATCAATGTGGCTTCGCATCAGGTTCACAATGCCCAAACCGTTCCTTTTCATTTCCTTATTGTCGCCATTTTTTAAAGCGGTTCTTAAACCCTCAACATAACTGCGTTTTTCCTGATGTTCTCTAAGCATCATGCCGGTTGGCCCGCCCTCTCTCGGCAAGCCCTTTGCTTCCAACGCCGGAAACAAAACGTTTTCCTCTTTCTTATGATGAGGCTCGGCAAAACTTTCCGTGAAATGCAAAAATTTTTCCACTTCTTCCTTGTTAATAACACTGCCGGAAACAACGGCTTCAAGGACATCAAGCTGTTTTAATATTTCAGTATGCTCTTCTCTTAGAGTTTTGATGCATTCGTGTTTTGCCATAAATTACCTCCTCATTAAAAATACTATAATATTCTTTAATATTTTGCAAATTTTACAAAATAAAGATCCGACTTTGGTCGGATTTTTTCTTTGGCAGGCCATAATACACGATGTTAGAACCAAGATAATGGCTCAAAGGGATTATATTTTTGTGGCGAGGGTATAAAAAAATCTCCGCACGGGGCGGAGAATATCACTTTTAAGTAATTCGGAAATTAATCTCTTAGCTCACTTATTAAAACCTTTTGCTGAATATATTTCTTCAACTCCCGGCACCAATCTTAAACGAGGATTATTCGCGCTACTTAAATCTGTGTTTTGCAAAACATACAAATCAACTGCTTCTTCAAGTGAAACCAATACAAGATTATGACCTGCTGGCCGAGCAATCCTATAATCAAAAAACATAATAAAAATTAATCGGTAGTTTAATGACATTAAAGCCGGGACATTTGCCAAAATACATTATTGAATCGATGTTGGCATCAAATCCTCCCTCTTCAAGTAATTTGCGTTTTACGCAAGAATAATAATCTTCGCCAACCATGCAATAACCGCCGATTGATTTTAATTCCATTTCGCCCGTATCGCGTCTCTCTTTGATAAGATAAAGCAAGAGTGTCTCTTTTTCTCTTTTTAAGGGAAAGGTAGTTATTGCCGGCCCGGTTTCAACAAAAGTAAATCGCGAACCATTGAGAACTTCTTCCCATGCACGCATATATGGAGGATTGTTAAAGATCTCCGTTCTGAACATATTCACTCCCTTCCTTTTTATTAACCTATCATAAATTATCAAAATTGTCAATATAAAAATCCTGCGGCGAACAGGAATATTCTAATTTCTATACAATGGCTGGCTTTGCACACACCAAGGTTGTAGTTTTTCTACTATTTTTTTATATTTACATATTATCACAAATATCTATTATTAAAGAGACTCCGATAAACGGAGCACTTTTATACAATAGTGGGCTTTGTTTGCACCACCTTTGTAAACCCGCACATTTTTTATATTCATATCTTAAATATCCAATATCAAAAAGACCCCGATAACGGAGTCTCTTTGAATAGCGCATAAGGGAATTGAACCCTTGTTACCGCCGTGAGAGGGCGATGTCCTAGCCACTAGACGAATGCGCCGCATAGTTTGATTATAATAGCACAAAAATCGCAAAAAGTCAAGTTAATAATTCTGTCGCGAAGCGACTCCGTAATTAGTAATTAGAAATTAGAAATTTTAAGGAAATTAAGGCATTGCCTTAATTTCCTTAACTATTTCCTCCATCTTCATCCCCCGCGAACCCTTCACTAATACCGTGTCTCCTTCTTCCATTTTGTCCTGCAAAAATTTTCCTAATTCTAAATTGGCGTCAAAACTATAAATTCTATCCTTATACATCCCCGCTTTTTGCGCGCCCTTCGCAATATCATTTGCCCGGACGCCAACTGTAAAAAGATAATTTATATCCAGTTCACGGACCTTTTTTCCAACCTCGAGATGAGCATCTTCCGAAATAGAACCCAGCTCCAGCATATCGCCCAAAACCGCGATACTCCTCCCCTTGCCCGCCAAATTTTTCAAATTTTCCAGCGCGGCTTCAACCGATTGCGGAGAAGCGTTATAAGTGTCGTCTATAATATAAGTATTTTTTATTCCCTTGATTAAGTTGCCCCTGCCTTTTGGCGGACAATAATTTTTTAAAGCATCTTTTATTTCTTCTATCGCCATTTTGCAGGATATGCCAACGGCAATGCCTGATAATATCGCGTAAATCTGCGGTTTTCCGACGCTGTGCAAAAGAACAATAGGCGTAGATTTGCCATCATATTCCAAAGTAAAACTCACCTGCCCCTTCCCGAAAAGGATATTTTTCGCGCGCAAATCCGCGCCTTCATCAAAGCCGTAGGTGATGCATTTTGCCTTGGTCGCGTCGCACAGGCTCAACACGTCTTTATAATCATAGTTTAAAATAGCGAATCCTTCTTTTGGCAAGGCTTTAATCAATTTGCTTTTTTCCGTGAGAATTTTTTCCTGCGTTCCGAACTTTTCCAAGTGCACCGGGCCGATGCGCGTTAAAACGCCGATTTTCGAGCGGATAAAATCCAATAAATAATCCATATCGTCGGGCATATCAACCGCCATTTCCAAAATTAAAATTTCGGGATAATTTCTATCTTTAAACAAAATCAATTTTTTGGCGCGCCAAAAAATTTTAAGCCAGCCGAAAATATTTTTTCCCGCAGTTTCGGCGCCAATAATCGTAAGCGGCACCCCCAATTCATTATTATAATTTTTGGCGCCGGATTGAACACTTTTTGTATTCATCAAAACGGCGCGTATCGCTTCCTTGGCCGAAGTCTTTCCAACAGAGCCGGTAATGCCGATAATGTCGGGATGATATTTAATCAATATCTTTCTTGCTAAAAATCTAAGAATTATTTGAAGTATTTTTTTCATAGATTCCACATAACATATAACATGTAACATATATCAAATAACAAAACGACGAAAAAATGTTTTGTGTTATATGTTGCGTGTTATATGGTTTAGCGTTCGGGTGCTACTTTATAATATTGTAATAAAAATTTTGCGATTTCTCCAAAGACCGGCGCGGCCGAAGACTCGGCCCATTCCACGCCCTTGGGGTTGTCTAATTTAACTAACATGGAAAAAACAGGATTGTCAACCGGCGCAAAACCCACAAAAGAACCGATGCTTTTTCCTTCTTCATATCCGCCGCTTTTTTTATGCACCTGGGCCGTGCCTGTTTTTCCGCCCACATAATAGCCCGCTACGCCGGCTTTTTTGCCGTGCCCGTTTTCAACAACGCTCGCCAGCATTCCCCGCATTAAAATTGATGAGCGCGACGAAATAACTTCCCTGATAATTTGCGGTTTTGTTTCTTTTTCTTTTCCATCTGAAATTTTTTTATCAACTATATACGGCCTCAATAAATTCCCGCCGTTTATAATCGCATTGAAGGAATTAAGCATCTGAATCGGCGTAATGGCGATGCCCTGCCCGAAAGAAGCTGTCGCCGGCCAGATTTCCCCTTTCTTTTTTAAAGACGAAATATCGCCTGCCGCTTCTTTATCCAATTCAATGCCGGTCAATTTGCCGAACCCGAATTTTTCAACATATTCCCTGAATTTCGCGGGTCCTAACAATTTTGCCAGATAAACAGTGCCGGTGTTTAAAGATTTTTCCAAAACTTGCATCATTGTCTGTGTGCCGTTTGCTTTGCCGTCAGAATTTTTAATCGTGTGCGGCTTGATATAAACACTGCCGGCATCTTCATAGGTTGTTTCCGGACTTACTAATTTCGCATCTATGGCCGCGGCCATCGTAATAGGTTTAAAGATGGAGCCCGGTTCATATTGATTAAAAATCGCGGAGATATTAAAAACGCTTTGATCTTTAACTTTATTGTAATTATTCGGATCGTAATCGGGATAGGCGCAAAGGCCTAAAATCTTTCCGGTGGAAGGCTCCATTACCACCACCGTTCCGCTGTCCGCGTCAAATTTATCCGCTGCTTCTTTTATTTTTCCGCAGATATAAAATTGGACTCCGCGGTCAATCGTTAAAACCAAATCAACTCCGTCTATTGCTTTTTCCGTTGTTTGGCCGGCCCGGGGAATCAGGCGGCCCAAGGCGTCTTTTTCTCCTTTTAAATACCCGGCTTTGCCGGCTAAATCGCTGTCAAAATATCCTTCAAGCCCATATTTGCCGCTTAAAATATTTCCGCCGTATCCCAAAAAACCCAATATCTGGCCGCCAAAACCTGTTTCCGGATAAATGCGTTTTTTTTCTTCCTCCATGCCAACACCCAAAAGACCCGCCGCTTTAATTTTGTCCGCTGCCTCCGCCGCCACATAATGCGCTATGGGTTCATACGGATCGTCTTCATATAGCGTCTTTAATAATTTTTTTTCATCCAAATTGAGATAATCCGCCAAGGATTGCGCTGTTTTTGTTTTATTCTGTATTTTGGACGGTTCCGCGTAAATCAAATATGTTGTTTTATTGGCGGCTATCGGATAAAGAGTTGGGGAACCATATTCTTTTACATAAATTTCACCGCGTTCGGGTTCTATTTCAGAATAAATATTGCTCCTCCCGGAAGCAATTTTTTGATATTCTTTGCCCCTTATAACCTGTAAAACAAACAAGCGCATTATAATAATCGCGGCAAGCAAAATAAAAAAGGCGCACAGAAAAAATAAGCGCTTGTCGTTTAAAAATTTTTTTCTGCTCCGAAAATGTATCACAATAATAATTGTCAATTATCAATTTTCAATTATCAATGAAGTATCAAGTATCAATTGAAAAATGGCCATTGAAAATTCATTGAAAAATGATAAATATAAAATGAAAATTATTCTTTCAGGTACTTCTTGCCCCTCAATCCCTCCGGCAGATACTCTTGATTCACTCCACTCTCATAGTTGGGATTGTATTTATAATTTTTTCCGTAACCCAAATCTTTCATTAGCTCGGTCGGGGCATTTCTAAGATGAAGCGGCACCGGCTCGCGAGGCAATTCTTTAATATCTTTTTGCACCGCGCCATATGCGGTGTAAAGCGCGTTGGATTTTGGCGCTCTGGCGAGATAAGCAACCGCTTGCGCGAGGCAGACATTGCATTCCGGCAAACCCAGATAATGCGCCGCCTGATAAGCGGAAACGGCTTGCGTTAGGGCGTTGGGGTCGGCCAGGCCGATATCTTCGGATGCAAAACGGACAAGGCGCCTGGCGATATACAAAGGGTCATCGCCCGCTTCCAGCATCCGTCCAAGCCAATAAAGCGCGGCATCAGAATCTGAACCGCGCATAGATTTATGCAAAGCGGAAATAATATTAAAGTGCTCTTCGCCGCCTTTATCGTAAAAAATATTTGCCCTAAGATAGGCGTTTTTTACGTCTTCCTTCTTTAATAATAGCACGTTTTTTCCGCTCTCACTATTGGGAACCTGGTTCCCAATAGTTTTAGATTTTAACAAAAATTCAAATGTCCCGAGAAGCGAACGCGCGTCCCCGCCCGAGAGTCCTATCAAAAGATTTGGCGCGCCTTCTTCAAAACTTATTTTTAATTTTTCTTCCGTAAAAATCAGACGCAACGCTCTTTTTAAAATTAAAAGAAGGCTCTCGGCGGAAAGCTGACTCAAAATAAAAACTTGGCAGCGGGATAAAAGCGCGCCAATAACTTCAAACGATGGATTTTCCGTAGTCGCGCCGATCAAAGTGACGATGCCGCGTTCAACATGAGGCAAAAGCGCGTCTTGCTGGGCTTTGTTCCAGCGATGAATTTCATCTATAAAAAGAATTGTCCGGCGGTTATAAAATTTTAAATTTTTTGTCGCCTGCCCAATCACTTCTTTTAAATCCGCCTTTCCGCTGGAAGTCGCGCCCAAGGATATAAAAGCAGAGCCAGTGCGCTTGGCGATTATTTCCGCGAGAGTGGTTTTGCCGGTGCCGGGCGGTCCCCAAAAAATCATTGACGGGATATCGTCATTTTCAATCAGTTTGCGGAGCGGGGCATTTTCTCCGATTACCTTTTCTTGTCCGACAAAATCTTCCAGCGTCTTCGGCCGCAACCGCTCGGCAAGAGGAATATTTTTATTTAGTATATTTTTATCAAACAGATCGGTCATGGTGATTATAAATTATCATGATTTTAAAAAAAATAAAAACTGCTGGGCATCAGCAGTGCGGAATAATGCCGTGAAGTTCATAACAGATATTATGATATTCTTCAACGTCTTGAGGATATTGCATTTTCTTCAAACGTTCACAAGCAAAATGCCAAATATCCATAAATGCTCTCTGTATTTTCTCATCTTTGGTATAATTATCCCAAATACGCGTCTTTAAAAAAGATTCTATCTCACATATTACCTCTTTCCTGGCTACATTGAATTTTTCTTCTGTCCAATGCCTCACCAAAAAACCATCGTTGCTCAATCTATCACCAAGATCGAGACATATAATATCTCTTTCGTTCAGTAGCATTATTAATCTCCTTAAAATTTATCATAACATACATTTTTTTTAAAAACAAAACCGCCCTTTCAGACGGTCTTGTGTTACATGTTAACGGTCTTGTGTTACATATTATATGTTACATGTTTTGTAATTACTTCAGGCTGACTACCGCGCCGGCATCAGTTAATTTCTTTCTTAATGCCTCGGCTTCGTCTTTCTTTAAACCAGCCTTGATTACCTTTGGCGCGCCATCTACCAATGCTTTCGCGTCAGCCAAACCTACGCCGGTAACTTCTTTTACAACCTTAATGACGGCGATTTTAGTATCGCCGGCAGAAGTTAATTCAACATCAAAAGATGTTTTTTCTTCTTCCGGAGCGGCGGCCGCGCCAACAGCTGCCGCTGCGGCAACCGGAGCTGCGGCTGAAACGCCAAATTTATCTTCCAAAACTTTTACCAATTCTGAAAGATCCAAAACAGACATTTTTTCAATCTGTTCCACTAGGCTGGAAAATTTTTCCGGCACTACGACATTTTTTTCTTCAGACATAACAATTTAGTTTATTAGTTGATTAGTTAATTAGGAATTAACTAATCAACTTTTTTATCTTTTATTCCATTTAATGTATAAAGTAATCCGCGCAAATTGCCCGCTAAAACATTCACAAAGCCGGATACCGGCGCGTTGATTGTGCCAACCAACTTTGCCAATAATTCCTCTTTGGACGGCAATCTTGCCAATGTTTTTACACCGGCCGCGTCCATCCACTTACCGGTCATTAAACCGGCGATGATTTTCAATGGCTCGTGCGTTTTGGCAAAATCAGCAGCCGCTTTGGCAGGAAGAATTTCATCCGTGCCAAAGATGGCCAAAATTTCGCCTTTCAATTCTTTTGGCTCAATCTCATATTTTTTGAATGCCAAACGAAGAAGGTTTTTCTTGGCGACAGCTACTTTTAATCCGCTTTTGCGGCAATTTTTGCGAAGCTCATCAACGTCTTTAACCTTTAAGCCATAATAATTGGCGAAGACGGTGGATTTGCTGCCTTCAAAATTTTTGATTAAAGAGTCTAAGTCTTTTTCTTTTCTTTGTCTTGTTTTTGCCATAATAAATTAGCTTATTAGCTTTTTAGCTTCATTAGCTTTTTAGGCTAAAGGCTAACAAAAAACGACCTTTTGGGCCGTAGAACGTGAGAAATATTATCTAAACTTAGATAATTGTGGTCTCGGCAGGGTTTTTGTGTTTAACTCCGATTAATCGGAGCCCCGCTGTCTACGACTTATTTATGAATTTATATTAACAGATATTTAAAAAGCTGTCAAATACTTGACAAACTTTAATAATTTTTATAAAGTGGGTGCACGGAGGAAACAGAGTGGACAAACTACTCAAACTGCTCGAGAAGCATGGATTATGTTTATTTCCATCATGGAGCGGATTTGGAGCTGTCACAGATTGGCCCAATGCCGGCTATCAGGAACAGTTGAAAGCGGTTCCGAAATTATGTGATGAATTTTTACCGCCTGATTATGTTTTACACGGACCGGAATATGCCGCGGGAGGAGCTCTTGTGTTCTATATCTGGAAAAGAAATGATTCGCGCGTAGAAAAACATTTGGCGAACCACGGCAAAAAAACATAAAAAGCCAGTCATTGACCTCGCAAAACGAGGCCTTTTTTTAACCCCGCCCGTTTATTAATATTTTTTCAACACCAGCCAAACTATTGGGAACCAGGTACCCAATAGTTTGGCTGGGAATATAAAATCCCCTGAAATTCGGGGATTATGCCGCGTTGCCATCGCTGATGCTTTTGGCAAGCGCTAATACTTTTTGCGGCCCCGGATGAAGCGGGCGCCATTCTCCCTTTAAAATTTCTACGGGGGCTCTATTATTTAGCTGTTTTCTTTTTCTATAAAACCAGCTTCTCACTCCCCGTTTATTATATGCACCTATCAGGACTTTTGCAATCTTTTCCAAAAATTTAAAACGATCATTTCTGCTCTTGCGCGTAACCCTTGCTTTGAACAAGAAAAACTGCGACATTGCGGACTGGCTCACATTGATGCAATGGCTCAATAATTTTAGCCCCAAAATACTATAGAGCTCCTGATATTTCCTTGAAGGCACAAACCTTTCCAAAATATCATCCATATTTCGCCTCCTATCCTAATGAACAATGGAGCCGATAAAAACTTTATCACCTCTGACTATTTTTTTCAAATTCTCCAGCTTTTTTCCGTTCGCTAAAACCAATTCCAATTTTAATTTTTGCGCTCCGCGGCTGGCAATGGGGTCAAACGGGGTGTTGGCGCCCGGAATCCATTTGTTGCCGACGATTTTGCGGAAGCCCGGCCAATCAATTTGCTTTATTTTTTTGGCATCTTTATAAATCGTCGGATTTTTATCGTATAAATAATCTATGTTGGTGAGATTGATTATTTTTTTGGCGCCGTAAGTTTTTGCCAAAAGCACGGCATCATAATCGGTTGAACATCCCGGCTTCCAGCCGGCGCCGATTAAAACTTTTTCTTTAAAATTTAATTTTTTAATCGGATTTTTTACAACTTCGGAATGCGCGATTTTGCCAAAAATCAGCCGGACCAGATGCGCGTTAATATGCGTGATTTCAATTCCAAGCCGGTCTAATGCCTTCTGATTCGGATTAACTAATTTTTTTGCCGCGCTTTGATATGCCCGCGCCGCGCTTCCTCCGCCGCAAATCAAAATAAAACGATGCCCTTGCCGGCATAATGCCAAAATCGCCTTCTTAAATTTTTTTAAAAAATTTATATCAATACCTTCCTTGGGGACAATCAGCGAACCGCCTAATGATATGACTATTGAGTTTTTATTATTCATATGCTAATATTATACACCAAGGAGGAAGCGATGAAAGGTTTTGGGTTCTTTTCAAACATTTGGCGGCGGATATCAAAACCGAGGCAGCGATTTGTTAAACGGCTTAGAAAACAGCTCAAAAAAAGATATTACTGGCTCCGCACCGAGTGTTTTACGCCGTTAATCACACGGCCGAGCAAATGTTGCAATTCTATGGTCTGGCAGGCGGAAAGAGGCGGAAGCACAAAATGGTTTTGCGCCAAATGCGGAAAACGTTTAACTGCTGATTTTGAATTGAATCCCTATGGAGTAGGCTTGAATGCAGTGCATGAAATGCTGCATAAATTGCTCATTGATTTTAAAGAAAAAATAAAAAAACTTACCCCAAAAAACGAGCAGTGGCATCTGACGATTGCCGAATTCGCGCATGATGCAGTGAGGATTATATTACTGCTTAATAAATAGCCCCGAAGACCGAAAAAATATTCGGTCTTTTTTAAAAATCTAAATCTATATTTCCCAAATAACTTTTTTTCGGCAATCTTTTTCCAACTTCTTCGGCGCCAATATCAATGACGGGCAGTTCGTCTTCATCATTCTCCGCTTTTTGTATTAAAGAATTTTTTATCTCGCGCAAAAACATTGAGGGCGAATTAAAAAACATGCTTGAACCGGACGCGGCAGAACCAAAATCCCCGCCTGTGAAAGAGTGGGTCAAGAAAAGATTTTGCTTGGCGCGCGTGCAGGCCACATAAAAAAGCCGGCGCTCCTCTTCCAGCCCGCCCTCGCTTAAAAAAGCGCGACGGTTCGGGAAAGCGCCCTCAACCAAATTGATGATAAAAACCGTGCTCCATTCCAGCCCTTTCGCCTGATGGATGGTGGATAAAATCATTCGTTCTTCATCGCACGGAGCTCCTTTTTCTTGGGATACGGCCACGTCTTCATACAAAGTTATTTCTGTTAAAAACTTTTCCAAATTTTCATACTTGGAAGAAAAACCGGCCAGTTCATACAAATCCGCCAATCGCTCTTCAAAATTTTCATGCCTATTTTCCAGATAATCCCGATAATAAGATTCCAGGATTTCGTTAATAAATAAATTAGGCCTTGCACCATTAGAGACAACGGATGCGTCGTCTATAACGGAGCTGGGTACTAATTTCAAAAATTTACGCCACAAAGACAATACTTCATTCCAGGCGTTGCCGGCTTTGGCGCCGAATAATCTGTAATCAATTTCCAAAATTTCTTGCGGATGATTTTTTTGCGATACCAAATCAAAAATATTTTTTGCCGTGGCCGGGCCGACGCCGACGCCAAAAGATAATATTCTCGTCCAAGCGGCTTCGTCTTTTAAATTAAAAAATGCGCGCAAATAAGAAATTATATCTTTAATATGCGACCGTTCAAAAAATTTCACGCCTCCGCGATAGTCGTATGGTATGTCGCGTTTGGTCAATTCCATTTCCAAAATTTCGGAATGATAGGCGGCGCGGAAAAGCACGGCCATATTGCGCAATTCAATCCCCTCTTCGCGGAATTCTAAAATTTTATCTGCGATAAATTTTGCTTCGTCTTCGCGGCTTGAGGCGGAAAAAATTATTGGCGGAACGCCTTTTTCTCTGATGCTTTTTAAATTTTTCGGGAATTGGTTGATATTTTTGGCAATAATATCGTTGGCCAGATTTAAAATATTCGGCGTGGAACGGTAATTTATTTCCAAACGGAAAACTTTGGTGTCAGAATATGTCTTATTAAAATCCAAAATATTTTTTATGTCAGCCGCGCGGAAAGAATAAATGCTTTGCGCGTCATCGCCAACGACTAAAATATTCCGCCAATGCGATGACAGATAATACAAGATCGCCGCCTGCACAGGATTAGTATCCTGATACTCATCTACCAAAACATATTTAAAAGTGCGCGCGAGCCCATCACGGACATCTTCTTGAGTTTCTAAAAGCTCCAAAGTACGCGAAAGCAAGTCGTCAAAATCAACCATATTCCCCTGCTTCTTTTTTTGTTCAAAGACGCGGCGGACGGAAGAAATCTCTTCTTTTATTTCCAAAAATTTTTCGTGTTTTATTTCTATAGCCTGCTCCAGTCCTTGGCGGCTGTTTTTAGCAAAACTGAAAATCTCCTGCAAAACCGCCGGCGCCGGAAAACGGCGCGCTTTGGTATCAATGCCAGCTTCGGCAATAGACGCTTTAATCAAAGATTTTCTGTCGTCTTCATCGAGAATGGTAAAATTCGGCTCTAAACCGATCTTCCGGCCAAACCGGCGTAAAAGCAGATTGGCCAGATGATGAAACGTTCCAGCCACCAACCCCTGCGGTTTATATCCCAGCAAAAGTTCGGCGCGGCCAATCATTTCTTTTGAAGCTTTGTTGGTAAAAGTGACAAGACAAATATTTTTCGGGTCTATGCCTTTTTCTAATAAATACGCCAAACGATAGATGATTGTCCTTGTCTTTCCAGATCCCGCGCCGGCCAAAACCAAACAAGGGCCGTCACCCTCGCGCACCGCCGCCAGCTGTTCGGGGTTTAATTCTTTTTGGTAATTGATCATAGAGTAGACCCCTCCCCTTAAGATAAGGGGAGGTTGGGAGGGGTTATGCAAATTTCTTTTATTGTTGATAAGATTTTTTCATAAACGCCTTCCGGATTCTGCAAAACTTCGTTGTTCCAAAATCTCAACACAAAAATACTTAGTTCTTCCAATTTGTGCGTGCGATTATTATCATAAATCATATTCTCTGCATGCTGTCCGCCATCAACTTCAATAGCTAACTTGCATTTTGGACAATAAAAATCCAAAATAAACCTTCCTACGCTATACTGCCGAAAAAATTTTAAATTACAAACTTGCCTGTTGCGCAAAATCTGCCACATTTTTCTTTCAGCATCAGTTTGCGATCTACGGAGAATGCGGCGTCTTTCTTTTGCAGTAGAATTATTATAGAGACGTGTATTATTCATAACTCCCCCCCCTCTTATCTTAAGAGGGGGGGAACTTTATTGTGTTTCTTGTTATTCTATCACGCGGGGATTAAAAAAACCAAGCGAGTTCGCTTGGTTATGATTATTTAACGTCCATCCCCTACCTCTT
>Ga0209541_10011839_pt1 | contig 13591 bp, 15 predicted proteins | sample RifCSPlowO2_01_FD_184027 | JGI IMG/M metagenome (GOLD analysis project Ga0209541, IMG submission 184027) | Groundwater microbial communities from Rifle, Colorado - Rifle CSP2_plank lowO2_0.1 (SPAdes) (version 2) | ecosystem: Environmental > Aquatic > Deep subsurface > Groundwater | place...
GTAAAAACTCAAAATCAAGAAGTGAGATTTAAAATTTTAGCAATAGCTACTCTCCGAAAAGTCGGAGGCATCTTACACAAACAACTTTTCTACTGAGCTGTCTCAAGTGTTTTGGTATCCAAATCCATGAGACAATCCATAGAAATTTTTTGTTGGTAGTTATATTCTAAATCAGCACATCTGCTAACTGTGGCTTGTTCCTCCTCCTGCTGTCAATAAAGCCATAGTAAAGACACCTATTGCCAGAAGAAGAATCATTCCAAGCATTTTTGGGTTAAGGAGGACATTTGATGTTTTTGAGTAATCAGAGCCATCTTCATTAGAGCCTTCCCCCGGCCCTTCAACCCTTGCTCTTATTTTTACAACAACTCCAATTACAATAATGAACAGAATAAATAAAAGCACGACTCCTCTTGCTCCCATAGTCATTTGTTCTTGTCCCGGAATGAGGACCTTCATAGCAGTTAAAGTCAGCATTATGAGAATAAGCATAATAGCTATCCATGGGGATATCTCTCTGATTATAGAAACAGCTCCTGGACTGAGAAGCACAAATATAGAAACAAGGAAAGCTACCAAAGCCGGAAGCACCTTGTTGTCCCCAAAAATTTTTGTCAGCATAAAGACAGCATATATAAGCGCCCAACTGAAAAGAAAAACAAACAAACTGGAAAAGTGCTCAAGTCCAGTTATATCTAAAAAAGTTGCCATGGCCAGTGCTAGTGGCCCTTTCCGCCACCGCCGAACAATTTGCTAAAATCAATTCCAAACCTGTTTGGTTTATCTTTTTTGCCTTCTCCGGTTATAAATCCTATAATGATTCCAAATACAAGGAGCATTACAACTATGGCTAAAGCGTCAGAACCGAAAATATTTTCGAGGCTTTGCTGCAATGATGGCTGCCACCACCCAGCTGCTCCTCCAAATATAATAAGTATTATTATCATGGATGCTACTGCTATCATTCCAGGCATGCTTGCTCCTAAAAACACAAAATCCTGCCCGAACACCCCTATCAGGATAAGCAGAAAGACTATTGCGATAATTATTATAGAAACCTGCGGGAGAGCATTGTTGATAATCTCAACAGGATCCGAATTTGCCGGATATTTGCCGGTAACGTGAGGGACGACAAACAAAAGCCCCACTATTACAGCAACAGCTACGCTTAGGTTTTTCTTGCCCTCTCCAAGAATCTTGGTCTTCTGCAAAATAGCAAAAATAAAAACAAAAACAAGCAAAAAAGGCAGAAGAACATCTGTTACTCCGAATTGGTCAAGAGACCTTACAAAATTTCTCAATTCAAAATTTGATGATAAAGCCATTATATTGCACCTCTTAAATAATATTTAATTTCTTATTTTTATTAAGTATATAAATGTTACTAATTATTGCCTCTAATATTTTCTAATGCTTTGCAGTGCTTTGCTTAGGCTCTTTCACTATGAAAGCTATGAACATAATCATAACTCCAAGCAAAACAATGGAACCAATAATCCTGTCATTTGCGCCTCCAATAATATAACTGGTGATTTTTTCAAGCCACGTTTCTCCGCTGTCTGTCTTCAGGGCATTCAAAAATATTCCGAGTATTCCTACAAACATTATGATTATGAATGTTGTTTTCCACCCTCCTTCTAAAAATATGGGATCACCTTCTTTTGCGAAAGAGCCGACCAGCAGCAGGAAAAATACCGATAAAAACAAAAGCACAACTATCTGGGAAGAAACTTTAGTTAATATCTCTACCAGCTGAGCCGAGGCAATTACAAGAAATGCTATGCAGAACGCAGTTATCGCATTTAGATTTTTTTTAGAATATTTTACTCCGCCTATATCGTCAGTTCCAAAAACCTTTGTCTTTTCAAGTATTGCAAAAACTATTGTAAACACAAGCAGGAATGGAAGGACAACATCAAAAATTCCTATCGTTTCAAAAAAGCTTAGATTCTCCCTGAAGTTGCTAACCATAAGCCATCCTCCATTTTCAGTATATTTAAATTTTTCGGAAATGCCGTTTGGAGTTTTTCTGACTGAATTCATTGAATTTTTAATAATTATTATTTTTCATTTGCATAGAAAATAAATAATGCCAGTTTAATATTTTTAACAGTTTAAATATTTTTAATAATTTTCTGCAAAAAACATAGGCTCGCCCCAATATGGCAGGGCTCGCTTCCATTGCCGCGCAATTGGCGCGGATAGATGCGCCGCCTCACGATGCAAGCGAGCCTACAAGAATATAATGTTGGAATAGAAAAGCTCACTTGCACACAACATCTACATTGGGCGGCGCGTAACTATATGTTTAATAATTAAGATTTTTTATTTTAGATGATTGAAAATAAGACTATCAAATTAATAATCAGTTCACTGCCCGCTTGAAGTTGACTGAAGTATGCTTCCTGCTATGAGATTGAACATTATCATTACAGCTGCTGATATAAAACAATAGAGCAGTGTGCTTCTTATCAGGTTTTTGCCGAGGGAATATCTTTCTCCCAGCTTGTCAGAGCCGTTTACTATCCCGTTGGCAAATATAGTGAGTATGTAAGTTATCTGCACTACATATATTCCTACAACAATCTGAAATTGGTAAGTGGGTATTCCATTGCCGAAGATTTCCAATACAGATGTTGGAGCTCCTGCTTCAGCTCCCTCTCCAAGGTTTGTGGTGCTCTTCAGTTGCGAGCTGAGCTTCCCAAGGATTGTTGTTGTCATTGAAGTTATTCCTATAACAACTCCGGCTATTGCAGGAGTCAGGAATTTTATCTGTGAATTCATTGAGCTTATTATGTCTGCCATAAGGTCTTTAAGCCTTTCATTAACCTTGTGTATTTCTTTTATGTATCTTGAAACGTTTGTCAGGGCCTGAGCCGCTATCAATGGGCCTTTCTTTATTGACTGTGTTAAAACTTTCATTGAGCTTTCTATGACATTTGAAGGGAAAGAGATTATTGCTCCGTGCTTTCTGTCAAATATTGCCTGCTCTATGTTCATTCCAAGCCTTCTTAAGTTCATGCTTGCTATCTTGAAGAAATTTCCGGAGACCGTGCCCTCGGTTGCAACAGCAACTTTTTCAATTGCTATTTCAAGAGGAAGATTATCCCCAAGCCTGTTCCCCAATTGGTATAAAGCTGTGGCAAATTCATCCTCAAGCTTCTTGGATTTTTCCCTTATTGATATCACATTCTTGCTTCTAAGTTTGAAGTACAGGCCAACAGAAATTCCAAATGCGAGGGATATAAACAGGCTCATAATGGAAGCTCCTATTCCATAAGGCCCTAAAGTGGATTCCCCTGAAGTTCTGTATTCAAGAAAGCAGTATTGCCTGCCGCATGATGAGCCAACATCAGATTCTCCAAATCCAAAATCAGAGCTTGGAGACATAATCAAAGGGGAAATCCCCATTAAAAGAAGTATAAATCCCACTACTATTGATATCGCCAAAGGAGATATTTGAATATCCTTATTTCCTATTCCTATGACAACATTTCTGTATTTTTTAATCTCCGGATTTTCTTCTGAGATGTCGGAGTCTCCATAGCCTGTAGGCCTTTTTGACAGTATGGATTTTCCTATATAATAAACGCTTATTGGAAGCGCTACATTGTAAAGAGCCGCTATGTGGAGCCAGTTTACATTTTCCATAAAGCTTGCCACAAGAGGAAGTATGACCAGCCCCAATATCGGCAGGATTATTCCAAGCATATGGAGCATTGTTATCGGGCTTTGGAGGTTATGCGCGTAGTGCAGCATTTTTTCGTAAGTTTCATCAAGCATTACATCAAGGGCTTTGTCAAGAGTATTGAGCCTTCTTCCTTCCTCCCCTTCGTAAAGCGAAGCCTCTATAAGATGAAACGACTCTATAAACTCATTATTCCATTTTTTCCATGTTTCAAGGTAATTGTCCAGCGATTCTTTTATTGAGGAGAATTTTTCTGTTTCTATGTCCCACAGGACTTTTTTTATGTCAAGGCTTAAAGGCGGGCTTAAATGCTGTGAAGCGAATTCAAGCGCATTCTCAAGATTGGAAGTATGCCTCATGTAAGTCACAACATAAAATGTGCAAAGAACCATCTGGTTGCTTGCTTTCAGCCTCCAGTTATTTGCCATGAATTCAGCAAGCTTTCCAAAAGGCTTTATGAGGGCAGCGGCAAGTATCATGAAGAATACAACAAAATATATCGAGCCGAAAAGCGAAAAAGACGCAATGGAGCCGAAAACAAAAATAAACAGCGGCGCCAAGATTGAAAAAGAAACCACTCCTTCGGGAGTTGCATTAAGGTGCGCTATGTTTACTGCTTCAAGTATTTCTTCCTCTCTTTTTTTGTCCGGCTTTATTTTCAGAATCTTCTCGCTGAGTTTGCAAAGCCTTTCATAAAGCGTAAAATGGTGCGGCAAAAATTCCTGCTTAAACTGGCTGTATTCCACAGAAACAGATTCTTTTTTTCTTTCAACCTTCGCTCCGAGCTCCTTCTCAAGGTTTTTTTTGTATATGTCCATCAGGCTCAGCAATTTTTCTTTATCTATGTCTGATGGCATAATTCCCTTTACCTCTTTTTAGGGTTTCATCTGGGAATTGCATATTTAATTGTTTCTGTTTTTTGGGAACTTGTTAGGCTATCGCACTTTATAAAAGTTCAGCGCAATTTTTTCTGGGACTAACGAACGGATTGGGGCACACTCTCTGATGGTGCTTCGCACTTGATATTTTAATAGACGGAATCTGGGGCTTATTCAATTGTCCAAACTTAAAAAAGAAAAGTATAAATATAGGTTATCAAATTAAATATGTACAGGTGAATAAATGGCACTTTTTGGATTAATAAGAACAAAAAAAGATAAAGAAAGGGAAAGATTAGAGCAACAATCTCGTGAAGTAGAAGAAAACAAAAAAAAATCGGAAGAAGTTGGAAATAGATTATATACTGTCTTAAGGTCAGCCGCTTCTCAAAATAAGGTCTATAATATTTTTCCTGATGGAACTGTTGCCCAAGGAATGGGTCCACTTGTTGTAGGCGTTATAAAGAATAATGGACTTAATTTTTCTGTTATTGTTTCCATCAAAGATAAAGAGTCTATAGCGGTAAATTGTCATCTTGTTCAAGTAGATATTAATATGGGGTCAAAAGGCAAGGAGATTCATGTATTTTATGCTCCTAATGGTCCTGATAGAGATTATAGTGCAGGTTCATATAATAGAGTTGAAAATGATTTAGCAGAATATGTAAGAAAATACAAACTATTTGGATAATTTGAATACTATTTGCCTCAACAACACAATAAACATCATCTTTTTTTTCAATGAGCCCCTGATTCTTGATAATTTTACGAGTGTGCCCCTGAAAGTAGTTCTTTATTGCTCACTTTGTTCGCTTGATAGAAACGAGTCCCCGAAAAAATTTCTCATCTCTGATTTTTCATGGGTTGCCGAAAAATAGAGGGCAAATTTTTGAGGGGAAACACATCTTTAAACTTGATATATTCAGTGCAATTAATCTCAAACTCAGAATTATATCAACTGCTCTTTTGTGTCTTTTTTTATTATGTGGATTACATTTACAGGGCAGGACTCGGCAGCTTCCTTGTTTGCCACAAAATCATCTTCTTTTATGTCAAGCTCCTCCCATCCGTCATCTCTTTTTGACGAATCTACAATGTCTGATTTTCCGTCTTCATGCATTACCCAGAATTTAGGAGCCACGGCTGCGCAGGCAGCGCATCCAATGCAGTCAGGCCTGTTATGCTGTATTTTATACTTCAATTCCGAATCCGGACTTGGCTCTGGGGACTGTTTTAATTCCTGCTCCATATCACTACTAAAGAATCCTATCTTATATATAAAATTTATGGCAAGATTTAAATAATGCAGTCTAAATTCCAGTTATAAAATGTTTTGCCCAAAATGCGGCTCAATTCTTGTACCAAAGAAGGAAGACAACAAAAAGCAGATAGTATGCTCTTGCGGCTATAAAACTTCCGAAATGGACAAGATTATAATAAAAGAGCAGGTTATTAAGAATGAGAAAGAAATTGAGGTTGTTGACAAGGGAGAGCTTCAGACTTTGCCAAAAATCAGTATTGAGTGTCCCAAGTGCAAGCACAACACTGCTTATTATTGGCTTATCCAGACAAGGGCAGGAGACGAGCCGGAAACCAAGTTTCTAAGATGCGAGAAGTGCGAGTACACATGGCGGGATTATGATTGATAGTTTAGTCTATTGAAAGTATTTTTATTGGAAGTGGATTTGATTGGTTTGGAGAGGAATTCCTGCAGTAGCGAGCCATCAGGACTAAAAAGAAAACAAAAATCCACAGCATCAATACGAGACATTTCTCAATCTCAACTTATATTCTTTATCAAATTATATTTTTAATTGCATCAGCCTCTTGCATAATCTAATCCAAGAATTCACAAAACCAGCTACTCGGAAATTTTTTCCATGATTATTTTTTTGACTATGTCAGGGCTTGCCTTTCCCTTTGTCTTTTTCATGACCTTGCCGATTATAAAGTTGAGGGCTTTTTCCTCTCCTCTTTTGTAGTCTTTGACTGCTTCTTCGCTTTCTGCAATAGCATCATCGCAGTATTTTTCAATCTCGCTTTCATCCGAAACCTTTTCAAGATTTTCTTTTTGGACATATTCGTGGACATCAAAAGGCTTTTCAATTAATTTTTCAAGAATCTTTGATGCCACACTGTCTGTTATTTTTTTGTGCTCCACCAATTCCAGCAGTTCTATCAAATGAGTTTCATCAAACTTGATGTCCTTCAAAGTCTTTTTGTTGTAATTCAGGACTCTTAAAAGCTCTCTTCTCAGCCATTTTGCAGCAAGCTCGGGATTTATTTTTGCAATTATTTTTTCAAGAAGTTCGGCAAGCGTCCTGTCAGAGGCTATAATCTCGGCATCTTCCTTTTTTATTCCGTACTTTTCTATAAACCTTTTTACCTTGTCTTTGGCAAGCTCAGGCATGCTTTCTTTTACTCTGCTTACCCAGCCAAAGTCAATCTCCGTAAATGTAAGGTCAGTGTCTATGATATATCCATAATCTTCCTCAGTCTCTTTTTTCCTCAAACTAAATGTAATCCCTTTCTCAGAATCCCAGCTCCTTGTTTCCTGATGTATTGCCCTTCCTCTTGAAATTTCTTCCTTCTGCCTTTTTACTTCATAAAAAAGAGCGCGCTCTATCTCCTTGAACCCGGTTATATTCTTGATTTCAACTCTGGTGTAATCACTTTCTTTTACAGAGATGTTTGCGTCTGCCTTTATTATTCCGCTGTTGGCATCAAATATCTCTATATATTCCAATATCGTGATGAGGTGCTTCATAAATTCACGGGCTTCATCAGGGCCTGCCATGTCTGGCTTTGTGACGATTTCTATCAATGGGTTGCCGCTTCTGTTGTAATCAACCAGAACATAGGAAGAATCTTTCATTCCTGAAGGATGAACCAATGAAGCCGGATCTTCTTCAATATGGGCTCTTGCTATTCCAATTTCTTTTTCTCCCAGACTTATGTTTCCATCTCTGCCGAGAGGAATTTCATACTGCGTTATCTGAAAATTTTTTGCCATGTCCGGATAAAAATAAGATTTTCTCGAGAATATGAGCTTTTGAGCAAGCCTGCAGTTTAAAGCGAGGCAGAGTTTTATTGCACATTCAACTGCTTTTTTATTTAATACCGGCTTGCTTCCCGGGTGTCCCAGACAGACTGGGCAGCATCTTGTATTAGGCTCTTCGCTCCCTTTAGTAGGGCAGCTGCAAAATAGTTTTGTTTTTGTGTTAAGCTCTGCATGGACTTCCAATCCTATTATGATGTCGCTGGTGAATTGTTTCATTTTATCATTTTGATTAAGTTTCATAGAAATTCAATTCGTCTCTTATAATTTTTTCAACAGGAATATACTCTAATCCGCCTTTTTCTTTGTTCCTCTCATGATTCTCAAACTCTGCCAAAAGCCTTTTCAGCAATTCCCTTCCTTCTTTTGTCTTTACTGCCTGTTTTGGAGTTATGTTGACAAGTGCAGGAATTTTCTGATAACACCATTTCTTGTAGTAATCAATCATAAAAGCTTTGCCTATTCCCTTCATTTTTAAGTCATTATCTTCTATGCTGCCTTTATCTTTTTCTTCTCTTTCAGATAATTGCGTCATAGATTTTGTTTCTTTATTTTTCAGAATGAGGTAATGTCCAACATTCTTGTCAATCTTTCTCATTAGTTTATTCAAGACATTTTCAGATATTGTGTGTATTAAAAGTTCATTGCCGTTAATATCAACACCCCCTTCGGTTGAAATAGCATTGCCTTCTTCATCTATAAAATGCGATGTAAACCTTATAGAGTTTTCTTCATTATTTCCTATGCTATCTCCTCTTCTATTTATGCAGGAGATGTTAGCAGACTTAAATTTATTTTTACTGTATTTAATTTCAGTTACTATAAACTCTTTATCATTCTCAAACCAATCAAGAATTTTTTCTATATGTTCTGAATCAATATCATATAAAGCCTCACAAGATTTAGCCTCGGTTCCGTCATATGCCAGAATTTTTGGAATTTCTGCCTCAAAATTATTAAGAGATTTGCTGTTGTAGTTCATAAATTGCTCATATGTTATGTCAGGATTTAACTTCTTTTCAGCATTATATCTATCCTCGACAAATTTCTTAAGCTGCTCTAACGCCATAAATCTGTCATAGCTATTTGCTATCCCGCTTATGTAATAATTTGAAAATATTTTTTGGACTCTTGCGAATATCACATCAAGCTTAATAAGATTCGCTGAAGCTTTAACATCTGTGATTTCATAAACTTTATTAGTAAACACTTCCTTAAGAGTTAATTTATGCCTATCTTTGTCTAAATGTGTTACCTCAAATATTCCGGCCTGTGTGTTTTTTATCCATTCATTTATTATAGCTATTTCATCAGGGTAAAATAACTCAGAAAAGTCTCTCAAAATCATTCCCAAAAATTTTTCATTTCCGTTTTTATCCTTCGCTTCAAGAAAAAACCAATCTAAAAATGAGGTGATATTCCCTTCTCCTTCTAATTCGCTGAATTTTTTACCGTTAAAATCATACGAATAATCATCTATTTCTTCTTCTGTTAAATTTTCGGAGAACCATCTCATGAGTTTGTTTTTTATTATACCTTCTTTTTGTAACAGACCGTAATAATTTTCAATATTCTCTGGCAATTTTCCAATACAGCAAAATTTATATTTTTTCTCTGAGCCGCATAAGCATTCCGCATTCCTGCTTGGTTTGAAAATCATGTTTAATCCTTTTATTAATCGTTAAACTATTTTTCATTAAAACAATCATCGCACATTCCATTATGCCAGTCCTTATTATGCGCTGATATTTTCTTATTGCAATCTTTGCAATTGAAATTCATCTCTTCATCATGTTTCATGCTGATTGTCCTCATTTTTTCTTCTATTTTATTAGAGTCAACAGATTCTATAAATGACCCCTCTTCCCAAAAATCACCCTCTCCATCAGTTTCTTTGCATTCTTTCATTTTATTTTTTCTCTTCAAACACACTTCCCATCTGAATTAACTTGCCTTCCTGCAGGTGGTCTCCAATCAAAAGCATTCCGACAGGCAGTCCTTTCTGAACTCCGACAGGAACATTCAAATGAGGAAGACCTGCAAGATTCGGGCCTACAAGCATAATGTCCATCATGTAATTTTGCAATGGAGTGAGTTTTTCTATTTCAGAAAATTTTGGAGGAAGTATCGGGGAGGAAGGGCTTGCCAAAACATCAAATTTTTTGAATAGTTTCTTGTATTCTTCAATAATGAGAGTTCTTACTTTTGCTGCCTTTATGTAGTAAGCATCCCTGAAGCCTGACATTCTTGCAAATGTCCCAAGTATTATTCTCCTCTTCGCTTCTGCCCCAAAGTTTTCGCTTCTCACTTTTGTAAAATATTCATTGAAGCTTCCTTCCAGACTGCATGAAGCTCCGTACCTCATGCCGCAATATTTTGCAAGATTCGTTGATGCCTCTGAGGTTGCAATCATATAGTAAACTGGAAGCCCGTATTTTATTGGAAGCTCAAGCGATATTTCCTCAACCACAGCTCCTTCATCCTTTAATTTTTCAATTCCATTGTAAACTTCTTTTTCAACTTCCTTGTCATTGCCCTTGCCGAATGCTTCCTTTATTATCCCAACTTTCATTCCTTTTGCAGGTTTTCCGATGAAATCTGTGTAATCTTCTGCATCCTGCTTTAAGGAAGTGCTGTCATTCCTGTCGTATCCGGATATAATTTCCTGCAAAAGCGCGGCATCGTAAACTGTCTTTCCCAGTGTTCCTATTTTATCAAGAGAGTTTCCATAATCTATCAATCCACATCTTGAAACTCTGCCGTAAGTCGGAGTCATTCCAAAAACTCCGCAGAATGATGCAGGAGCTGCTATTGAGCCTCCTGTGCTTTCTCCGAGCGCAATGTGGGGGAAAGATGCTTTTTGTGTTATGCCTCCTGCCCCTCCCGACGAGCCGCCGCATGTTCTTTCCCTGTCAAACGGGTTTTTTGGAACTTTAAATCCAATCCCAACATTAACTGAGAAGCTTCCGAATCCAAATTCGTCCTGAGAAGTTTTTCCGATTATTATGCCTCCTTCTTCCCTGACTCTTTTAACTGCAAAAGCGTCAAGAAGAGGCACATATCCTTTCAGTATTTTTGAGCCTCCTGCGCTTTCAACTCCTTTCACGCATATGCTGTCTTTTGCAGAAATAATAACCCCAAGAAGTTTTTTTTGCCTTATCTTTTTATCATTCTTTTTTAATTCCTTTTTTATTGCTTCAGCCTGCTGCAATGCAGACTCTTCAGAAATCACATTGAAATAATTATACTCTTTGTTTATTTTCTTGCACTCGTCAATTGCTTTATGTGCATGCTCAACTACGTCTATTTCACTGTTTTTTATTTTCTGGATGAAATTTTTAATGCCCATTTTATTTATCGGTTTCCTCCAAATGCCAAAAAATCAATTTCCGAACAGTTTCATATGGCATTAGTTTAAAATATCTATTTGCTGTTGCAATTAATGTTCTTGTAGCATAACTAAGCACTTACTTTTCTTAACATTATTGGTTTAAAAAATAAATCCTAATCATGTTCGCCTCACTTATCACTTATAGTCATCTTATTCATCTTATCTCCCACTTTTATCTTCTCAACAGCTTCCATTCCCTCAACAACTTTTCCAAACACTGCGTAATTGCCATCTAAGAATGGAGTTGGCTCAAGCGTTATGTAAAATTGGGATGTGGCGCTGTTCGGGTCTTTTGTTCTTGCCATGGCCAAAGCGCCCTTTACGTGCTTGAGTTCCGGATTTATCTCAAGAGGTATTTTCTTTCCTGAGCCTCCTGTTCCATCTCCTTTTGGATCTCCGCCCTGCACAACAAATCCCGGCTCAACCCTGTGGAATGTAAGCCCGTCATAGAATCCAGAATTGGCAAGCTCAATAAAATTTTTTGCAGTTATCGGGGCTTTATCAGCATAAATCTCTGCCTTTATTTTCCCCCTGTCTGTTTCTATGGTCACATAAGTTTTTTTCATTTTTTCAACCTCTGCTTCTTTTGAGCATGCGCTCAATATAAGCGCCGAAACAATAAAAAGAAAAAACAGAATTTTTGAATTTTTGTTTTTCATGTTACTCCACCTCATATAATTTTTGGTCCCTTGAAATAGCTGTCTTTCCTGTGCTCTGATAATGAAAGGCAGTCCTCCTGAGAAAGGCAGCCTGCCTCTGTTTCTTTATCGTCTCTTACTGAATTTTTAATTCCGACAGGATGGAAGCTCGGTTCTACCCCTTCAGTATTCACCTCCTGAAGCTTGGAGAAAAATTCCAGCGCTTCCTTAAGCTGAGGAGTGAATTTTTCTATTTCCTCATCAGTAAGTTTCAATCTTGCCAAAGAAGCTACATGCTCAATAAGATTTCTGTCTATATTCATAGACTAAAGATTTCTTAATTGGTTTAAATAATTTGTTATATGGTGTTTTATTCTATTTGGAAAAAGAAATAATTTGCTTAAAACTCCCGTATCTCCTTCATCTTGTCATATCTTTCCTGCACATCCTTCATTGAAATTCTTGCAAGCTTGTTGAGGCTGAAATCCTCTGCAGTATTTGAAGCTATGACGCTTCCGTAGATGACAGCTTTCCTGAAATTTGCTTCTGAATGGTCTTTTGTTTTTGCGAGATAGCCGATTAATGCCCCTCCAAAAGAATCTCCTGCTCCTGTAGGGTCCTTTACATTTTCCAGAGGATAGCCCGGAGCGTTGAAATGCTTTCCGTCCATGAACATTAAGGCTCCATGCTCGCCTTTTTTTATTATGACTGTTTTAGGCCCGAGGGAAAGCGCTTTATTTGCCGCTGTCACAAGGCTTGTTGCGCTGAAAAGCTGTCTCGCTTCTCCATCATTAAGGAGCAAAACATTTGCTTTGCTTATCACATCAAGAAGCTTTTCTTTTTTGCTGCTTATCCAAAAGTTCATAGTGTCCATTATTATAAGGGAGGGATTTCTCATCTGCTTTATTGCATTATACTGCAGTTCAGGATCAATGTTTGCAAGAAAAATATATTTTGTGTCCCTGTATTCTTCAGGAATATCCACTTTAAAATCAGCAAGAGAATTTAATTCCGTGTTCAATGTCTTGGCTTCATTCATATCATATTCATAAAACCCCGACCATCTGAAAGTTTTGTCTTCTATCTTTATGCAGGATGTGTCTATTCCGGTTTTAACAAATACATCAAGATACTTTTTTGGGAAATCCTTTCCGATAACTGAAACTATTGCAGGCTTTGAAAAAAATGACGCGCTGTAAGCTGCAAAGCTCGCGCTCCCCCCCAATGCATTTTCCGCTTCTCCAAAAGGAGTCTTCACACTGTCAAGCGCAACAGTTCCGAGAATTAAGACATCAGCCATAAAAAATAAAAGAGCTACTCTTCATCTCCCTCATCATCTTCTTCATCGTCATCGTCATAATCATCATGATGATCGTCCTCATCCCCATCCTTTTCATCCGCTTCATTCAACTCATCATACTCATCATCATACTCTGTCATCAAAATCACCTCGCGACGGGTGGAAAAACAAGCACGAAATATAAAAATTTTTCGCAAGAAACTGACTTTGAGGGAAATTGGACATTATCCCCAAAACATTTATATAATACAATTGTTTACATACTCTTATGGATATAAAACAATTGCAGCCTAAGCAGGGAAATGTGGACATAGAATTGGATGTCCTTGAAGTTGATGATGCAAGGGAATTCCAGAAGTTCGGCAAGCCGGGAAGAGTTGCTACAGCACAGGCAAAGGACACCAACGGAGACAAAATAAAATTAACATTGTGGAATGATGATATTGACAGAATCAAGGCAGGAGACAAGGTAAAATTGACTAATGGGTATGTCAGCGAATGGCAGGGGGAGCTTCAGCTTACAACAGGAAGATTCGGAAAGATTGAGGTTCTCGAAAAAACAGGGGATGCGGGGGATTCTGCCGCGCCTGTTTACAAAAATTACGATTCTGGCAAGGATGACAAGCTTCTGGATGAGA
>Ga0209541_10011840_pt1 | contig 13591 bp, 10 predicted proteins | sample RifCSPlowO2_01_FD_184027 | JGI IMG/M metagenome (GOLD analysis project Ga0209541, IMG submission 184027) | Groundwater microbial communities from Rifle, Colorado - Rifle CSP2_plank lowO2_0.1 (SPAdes) (version 2) | ecosystem: Environmental > Aquatic > Deep subsurface > Groundwater | place...
AGTATGCAAAAAAGAATTGTCGATTTTTAAGCAAATACTGCTAAGCCCCTTGGTGAGTGAGTCAAACGCTGAGGGGCTTTAGCCCTCGGTAGTTTACACAGGATTACTATACTTCTTTTTGGAATATAATTAGGCAATAGGTTTAATAATAGATAACTCTCTGTGACAAAATGTTAACTCCAAGTTTTAGCCAAGAATTTGACAGACAGTATGGTGAAAGATTAAGATCAAGAGTAGAAGGATTACTTCAATCTAGCACCTCTTATCATCATGAAATAAGCCCCGAGTTAAAAATTGACTCTCAAAATGGTAGAATTTGGTTTACTAATCCTTATCAGTTTTGGCCAAATAATAAAAAGGAAGCCTATTCTGCTTCAGAAGCGTGTGAAATAATCAAGCAACATGTATGGACATGGTTAGATTATTGTATGTGGCCTGAAGAAGAGAGAGCTAAAATCGTTGTAGGATTAGAAGCTTTCTTAGAGCAAAAAAACCTAGTAAAATAAGTATTATTAGGGTATCTTCTTATCTTTAATTCTTGCTCAAAATGAGCTTTTTATGTTTTTTATAATTGATACCCTTATCTTTTTGTGATTTGTTCGGATAAACCTTAATGCCTTTGCAGGACTTTCGTTTAAGGCATCAAGATGCTTTTTTATGATCTATATGCATCTTGAATGTGCTCAAGAACTTAAGATAGTGCAAAGTTCTTGACATTTTGAAGAACAGAAGATTATTAAAAAGAAGCAATAGTCGTGCCTGATTTTAGACAGGATATAAACTCTTTTTTGAGGAATATGAAGTAATTCGGATAATCTCTCATGCCTTATACAAAGGACTTGTGTTTGAAAGATTTGAAGAATTACTTTTTATCAATCGAATGATTATAATGGGAGGTATAAAAAAGAAGCAATAGTCGTGCCTGATTTTAGACCGGATTACTTTACTTCTTTTTTGAGGAGTATTAGTTAGGTGATAGCGTCCTATCGCCTTTATCTCGATTCGGATAAATTCTAATGCCTTTACAGGACTTTCTTTTAGAATTTTGAAGAATCTAAAGATTATGATATGAAGAAGACAAGCATTAAACCCTCGAAGAGGAGGCCCAATCTTATAAACTAGATAGATTGAACGTCCTCTTCCGGGCAAAAAGAGGTGATTATAATCAGTATACATTAGAGTATTTAAACCTTTCGGTTTGTTGTAACTTCTTAATGGGAACATAATCTCTTTGTATCTTTTAGGTGGTGTTGTACCACTTTAGGGTTATCTTTTTATTCTCATGAAAAATTTCTTATCTTTCTGCTGAGATTTTTCCTGGCTCTCCCAAAGCTCATAAATAAACTTTAGTTAAACGTAAGAGCTTTGTGAGTTATACGAACTTTTAACTTGTTCATATATATCTCTATTTTGATGAAAAAGCATATAAATAGCTTTTGGTTTGGATTGAGATGGAAGAAGAGGGTAAAAATACTGGCGAAAAAGTCGGGCAAGAACAAATACATGGACTTTTGTTTAGCGACAAATTGAGCTGGCAGGCGATTATTTATGATTTGATTAATTCCGAACAGCTGGATCCGTGGGATATTGATATTTGCCTTTTATCTAATAAATATCTGGGGAAAGTCAGGGAATTGGAAGAAGCGAATTTTTTTGTATCGAGCAAGGTGCTATTGGCTGCTTCCTTGTTGCTGAGAATTAAATCAGAGATTTTACTGAATCAATACCTGCCAAGCTTGGATGCTATTTTGTTTGGGAAGAAAGACGAGAAGCATTATATTCAAGAGAGAATTGAGCTCGATGAGGATATTCCTGCGCTGATTCCGAGGACGCCGTTGCCGAGAACTAGAAAAGTTACCTTGCAGGAATTAATCAGCTCTCTTGGCAGAGCTATTAAGACAGAAACGAGAAGAATAACGAGAGTTATTGTAGACAGACAAAGAGAGTTTGATACAAGGGGAGTAATACCTAGGGAAAAAAAAGATTTACGGGAACAAATAAGAATGTTGTATACAAAATTAAAGGGTCTTTTCTCTGAGAAATATAATGAGAAACTGGCATTTTCTGATTTGTGTGGCAAGGAAATAGAAAATAAAATTTCTAATTTTTTGCCTTTGCTGCATTTGGATTATCAACACAAGGTTTTGGCTGAGCAAGAAGGGTATTTTGATGAAATTTGGGTTTGGCTGAAGGAAGTACATGATAAAAAGCACGCTGTGATTTTAGAATCTATGAGAAAAGAAGCTGAGGAGGCGATGAGGGTTGATGTTGAGAAAGAAGAGAGGGAAGACGCTTTGGAAAAAGAAGCTAAGAAAGAAAAGAAAAGGAAAAAAGATGCAGTAAATATAGAAAAGAAGGCAAAGAAAGAAGAGAAGGAAAAAGATAAAATGAGTACTACAGAGGAAAAAGATATTGAACAAGAAGAGGGAATTAGAAATTCTGAGATTAATAAGGAAGAATAATATTTTAGCCTGCATAAAAAATTTAGTATTTACTTAATCTTAAAACTATTTGTTTTTCACTTAAGAGATTCTCTTCGCCGGAAGACATGTCCTTTAATTTAAACTTGTTTTTTGAAATTTCTTCCTCGCCGATGAAAATAACAAAGGGGATTTTCAGGGAGTTTGCGTATTCTAATGCTTTGTTTATTTTTTCGAGAGATATGGAGCAGGAAATATTGTTTTTCCTGAGTTTTCTTGATAATTTTATTGATTCTTCTTCCTCGCCTATTGAAATTATTAGGCAATTTGGACAGGCATGGATTTTTAGTTTTGTTATTTCTTGTTCGCAAAGCCCCATCAGAGCTTCTAAACTGAATGATATTCCTACTGCAGGCATTTCCCTGTTTGAATATTTACCTACTGACTTGTCATATCTGCCGCCGCCAACAAGAGATGTTTTTTTGCCAGAGATTACAAATTCAAATATGTTTCCAGTATAATATGAAAGCCCTCTTACTAGTGAAGGGCTGAACTTTGTTTTGATTCCATAAAGTTTGCATTTCTTGAAGAGTTCAGAAAGCTCATCTGCACCATCGAAAGCATTTTCTTGGAAGAATGAAATGTCTTTTTCAAGAAGTTTAAAGAGAGTTACTATTTGGTTTGTTGTTGTATATTTTCTAAGGTTTGCTTTTACTTCATCTGCGCCTATCTTTTCTATTTTATCGAGTTCGCGCATGACCTGCTCTTTTTCCAAAATCTCCACGCTTTCTATTATTGAATTAATAAGTTTTCTATTATTGACCTGTATTTCTGTTTCTATTTTTAGTTCTTTTAATATATCGGATGCAAGGGCGATGCATTCGGCGTCCGCACTTATTGAAGGGTCGCCGATAATATCTGCGTCACATTGGACAAATTGTCTTGTGCGTCCTGCTCTTATTGGTTCGTCTCTGAAAACAGGGCCAATTTGGTATCTTTTAAATGGTAATTTTATGTTAGGATTTTCTTTGAAGATACGGGCTAACTGGAATGTAAATTCGTATCTTAAGCCAAGGCTTCTTCCACCTCTGTCTTTTAATCTGAATCTGTCAGCAACAGCTTCGTCTTCTGCTTCTCCAGTAAGCGGGTCAGGGCGCATTAGTTCATCGAATTCTATTATCGGAGTTTCAACTGGAAGAAAACCGTATAACTTGTAGTATTTTTCCACAATTTTCTTTATGGCTGCGCGTTTTTGGGATTCTGGAGGAAGATAATCCTGAAATCCTTTTACTGTCGATGCTTCTAATTTCATGCTGTTAAGAGATAAGATGCATTTTTATAATTTGCTACTTTTAAGTATATGCTAATTAGAGCATTTTTGGGCAAGTTATGCCATTTCACTTTGTTCAATAGCATAAGGGCGGAAAGAGTACGAGCAGAAGGAAAAAATTAGGAACAAAAGAAGATAGTAATATTTAAATATACAGAAGGTTTAAATATCAATATAAAAGAGGGATTTAGATGGTATTAAGCGATTTAGCACTTTTAACTGAATCTATGGAAGATTTAGAATGGTTTCAAAAGTATGCAAAAGATATATGTAAGGAACATGAAGGGGAAGTAATAGCTATAAAAAATAAAAAAGTTGTAGCTTCTGCTCCAAATACAAAAATTTTATTCAATAAACTTAAAGATAAGGGCATAGAAGAATCTGAAGTTATAATTGAAAAAATTCCAGAAAAAAATGAAATAATTGTATTATGAAAATCAAATTATTAACCTATCTTGAAGAAAAGGAGAATTTATATCTTAATGCAACAGCACTCTTAAAAACTCCACAAAAACGTACCACAACAAAATTTATTCTTGATACTGGAAGTCCAGAGACAATAATTAACTATACCGATGCCCTTCGTTTGAATATACCATTTATTACAAAAGGCAAGATAATAAAAATGGGTAGTAGAAAATTTCAAGGATATGAATATGGTAGACTTATTTTTGTTTTTCTTACAGAAGATGGAAATAAGGTTGAAGAGAATATAAAAGTAATAATTCTAAGACCTACTGGACTTAGCGAAATAGAGGAGGTAGATGATATTCCTACAATATTGGGTATGAACTTTCTTAGGGAAAGAGAATATAAACTATTTTGTGATGTCTCAAAAGAGATAGCTTATTTAGAAAAATAATTCAAAGTCACTCATCTAAAAAACGTCCGATTTTTACGCTTTTTCTTATTTTTTACTTTCTCATATTTTAGTTTTAACTCATATTTTTTAATACCTGTTCGGGCTTCATAGATTCTAACTATCACCCAAAGAATTATAATAATGATCGCTCCTACAATAGAGGCAACTAATAGACCAAATAATATATTCTCATTTTGTGTTACGGCTTTTATATTAGATTCTACTCCTCCTGGTAAAGCCATTCTCCAATCTACAGAAGATTCTTCAATACTACCATAGCCCCATATAAGAAAAGACAAGCATATCCATGCAATTATCCAATATCTCCATTTATTACTCCATCTCGCCTTTTTCATAGAATATTATAAGTTCTTTTATATAAAAATGTATTGCTATAAGTTTTCTTTTATAAAATTCTATTAAATCGAACCATTCGATTCACTTAAAGGGCGGAAAGAGGGAATCGAACCCTCGTCTTCAGCGCCACAGGCTGGCATTCTACCATTGAACTACATCCGCCATACAACCTTTCTTAGAAAGAAAGGTTCTATGAGTCCCAAGAACCAAAATAGCAGTCCTTGATTAATTTCAGGGGGATGAATTAGTTTTTAAAGCTTCTTGGTGCGATAATTAAAATCTAAATAATCATCATAATAAGCGATATTAAAGGTTTTATATGTAATTGAGATAATTGCAGTTGAGATTATTTATGCCTTGGATTATTGATATGACTGGGATAATTCTGAGTTTAAATTTGAGATGATTTTATCAATTTTATCCTGCTTTTTTGTGAGTATTTCACGCTGTGTTTTGTTTTGCAAGATGAAAGCTTCTATTCTTTCTTTTTCTTTTATAAATTCGTTAATATCAATGCCGATATTATTTATTTGTTCATTTAAATTTTTTATTTCTTTATTCTTTGCCACAATATCTTTCTTAAGAGTAAGAAGAATATCCTTTTCTATGCTTGCTTTTTCAATAGCCTTGCTTGGCTCTTTTATCAGTATTTCCTTGTTTTTTATCTTGTTCTTTGCATCTTCAAGAATATTCAGGATTTTCAATTTAGAATCTGACAGGAAAGAAGCGAGCGGGTTTTCTATATACTCCTGCGCAAATTTTTTATTTTCTTTATCTTGCTCAATATAGATGTATCTTTCAAGAATTTTCCTGTCTATCAAAGATTTTATTTCTGATTCAATTATTTTCAGGGAGATTTCTTTTTCTTTTTTTTCATTTAGAAGAGATTCTTTTTCCCGATATTCATTGCTTTCTTTGATTTCCTGTATTTTTTTGCTTATATTCAGAATATCTCTCTCTTTTTCAATGTTGTTTAATTCTATTTCTTTTATTTCTTTTTCAATGCTTCTCTTTTTTTCCCCATTTTGTTTTTTATTCTGATTTTTTATTTGGAGGACTTTTATTTTATTATGGCTTTCGATTAAATTTGAATTTTCTTTCATGAAATTTGCAGAAAGGGATTTTATTTTTATGATGCTATTGGTTGTATTTTCCATCTCCTTTCCGATAAGCTGTGTTGCTTTGAAATGACTTTTTCCAGAAGATTTTATAAAATTATTCAATTCGTTTATAATATAAAATGCCCTAATTTGCTCTTTTTTCTTGTCTTTTAATTTTTCAATTAATTTTTGCGTTGCTACAATATAGTCTTTTCGCCCAGAATCTGTAATTTGCTTTAATTTTTCTTCGACTTTTCTTTTGCTTAGGTCCACTGCATCAAGATATTTTATGTTTTCTTCTAAATTATTTAAGATTATATCAATCTCATCAGAGAAAATATTTGTTTTTTGCTCTAAGAGAGACTCAATTTCTTTTGTCTTTTTATTCAAGAAAGAATCGATATCAGTTATTTGATCTGTTATTGGCGCTTCTATGCTTTTATTTTCTTTCGATTTAAAAAATTCTTTTATTTTGTTTATTAATGACATTTTAGTTTGGTTTTAAGGGCATTTTAAAGTTTATAAATCTATGATTTTATCTGTTCATATTTGTTCAAATTATTGGCAAATAACCGCTGAAACAAGGGGCAAATTAAAATAATTATCTCCAATACAATCTTGCTATGTAATACGTGATTATTAATCATCAATTAAAAACCAAGGTTTTTAATTGAGAGATACTAGGGATATTTATGAAATTCAGATTTTATGCCCTGAAACTGTGCGGATTTATTATATTGGTTTTTTTAGCCCAGAGTTTGATTTCTGGATTTACAGAGCTTTTTATTTTGGATGGCAGCAGTTGGTGGCAAGTTTGGAGATTTATCAGCGCTATTTTTTTACATGATGGTCTGACACATTTAATTTATAACTTATTTGCCCTGATTTTATTTGGAAATCTTTTGGAAGTGCTGATTGGAGGAAGAAGATTCTTGGCGATTTTTCTTATCAGTGGAATATTGGCGAATTTAGTTGCGATTAATTTTTATTCTAATTCCTTGGGGCTTCTGGAGCAATTTTTGGAGTGATTGGGGCATTAATTGCTATTAGGCCGATGCTGGTTATTTGGGCGTTTGGAATGCCTATGCCTATAATTATTGCCGGGGTTTTATGGGGTGTTGGAGATTTTATTGGGGCTTATGGGTTTTTGGCGGGAAATCCTATAGACAATACAGGGAATATCGCGCATTTGTCAGGAATGGCTTTTGGACTGATTCTTGGAGCTTTTTATAGAAGGCGTGCGAAGGGGAAAATGCGGAATTTTAGGAGCGACAGAGATAGAGAAGAAAAGATTAAGATTGACGAGAGAGTTATGAGTGATTGGGAAGAAAAATACCTCCGATAGTATTTACTTGTTTAATATTAATACTCTTGATTAAGATATTTTCGGACCAAAAAATAGCATAATTATTATTTATTATAAACCCTAATTATAGTGATAGAAATTAAAAAATACGAAAATTAATTTCTATCACTATCTATGAAAGGAAAGAATCTTTCCGATTATTAATTTCCTTTCATATAATAATAAAATATCTGTCTGATATTACTCGCAATATAAAACTGAGGTTTATAAGAATTTTAGAGCTTATGGGCTTCAAAAATTAAAAAAATTAATCTTCTTTTCCACTAATCACCTAATTCAATAATATTTAAGATGATATTTAAAAGTATATCCTCTGCATTTTGATAATCCTAAGAAAGCGCCCCTGATAGAAATATTTAATAAGAATCTTATTTTGCTTATTCTTATGGATAGAAAAAGAGGAAATAGCTTGTTTTATTGGAGAATGTTTTCCTTTGCTTTAATAATTTTAATGATTTTGGCCTTGCTGATAATTCCTCTTTTTTTAAGCGGGAAATTTAATTTTTTTAAAGTTTTGTTAAAAGATGTGGGTGTGTTTTTGTCGCCGGAAAGCAACGAGAGTTTTGGGATTGGTATTTTGAATGCAAGCGAGATGAATGCGACAGAGAGCAAGGCAAGTTTTGCCGAGAGACCGATGATAGGAAAGCCAGTGCAATGGATAAAGAAGGTGAAAGTTGAGGGAGAAGCAGAGTCTATTCTACTTCCTAAAGAGGCAGAAAATATTGTTATTAAGAAGACAATGGATTTGAAGGGTGTTGGAGAAGTTGGAAGCAAAGGAGAAAGCAAGGAGACTACAGCGAATGAAAGCATTGCAAATGAGACTATATTGAATGAGCGCAAGGGAGATGAGACTATATTAAATGAAAGCGAAGGAGCAATAATTAATAATAGCGAGGAAAATGCAGACAATATTACAGAAGTAAATAATACGGGGGAGAATATTACTGATGAAAATAATTCTACGGCTGATATTTTTGGAGTTGATTTTGGATTAACTGGAGAGGTTATAAGCGGAAGAGCTGGCGAGGAGATAGTGAAGAGCGAGGTTGTGGAGAAAGAGAATTCCAAAGAGGTTATTGTTGATGGATTTGCAGAATATGAAATAGAGTACAGCACGCCTGCGCCGAGTATTGTTGAAGAGGCAGAAGGCGAATATAGAAAGAAAGTTGTTGTCAGCGGGCCTGAGCTCGGCTATGAAAATATATTGACTTTCACTTCGATTCCAGAGGTTCTGCCTGTTGGAAGAGAAAGTTCTATCAAAGTCTATTGGGTTGAGCAAGGCACATATGAACCTTTCACTGCATACGACAGTAATGGAAATGGGATGCTGGATTATGTTGAGTGGAATACGCCGCATTTAAGCGAGCAGACTTTTGAAATTATTCTGATAACAAAGGCAGAGCATTTGGATGAAAACAGAATATTTGTTGAGGATATTTATGAAGAAGTTAAAGAGAGAGATAATGTCTGGAAGGAGATTCCTGCTGGGGACTATTTGAGAGTTACTTTTGAGAGGAATTTGACTTCAGAGAAAGATATTACAATTTATGCAAGAAGTTCTTCTGGAGCAGGAATAGATATTTATGAAAAAGACAAGGGAGAAATTATAGCAAGTTTTGATAATGTTGGAGAAGATAAGGAGTATAAAGTTTATTTGAGCAATTTAATTGGGGAGCAAAATACTTTTGACTTGTTTGTTAAAGGAGGAAGTGTTGAATTTGATTATGTTGTTGATCCTCCTATAAGTGCTTGTGGTATTTTGAATGCTGAGAATACAATTTATACTTTAACTCAAGATGTCAGTTCTAGCGCGACATGCTTTAATATAACTGCAGACAATATAGTATTAGACTGCCAGAGACACATTATCAAATTTGCATTATCTTCAAAAGGGTATGGTGTTTTTGTAGATCGCGCAAATTATTCAATTATTAGAAATTGCAATGTTTCCAGTTTAAACGGCACTGGAATTTATGTTTATCGCTCACTTAACAGCACTTTAATTAATAATAGCGTTAATATTTCAGGCTCAAATGTTGCAGGAGTTTTAATAACCTCTTCAAATAAAACGTTTCTTTTTGATAATAATATAACTTTCAATGGAACAGATACTAACGGGCTTAGTTTAACAGATTCAAATTATACATTCATAAATAATCTTGGCTTGTATAGCCCTAGTATAGGAGGTACCAACATAAGAGGCATTAATTTTGGCAACTCGTTTTATAATATCATAAACAATGTTTCTATAAAAATGTTAGAAGATGATACAATATATGGGATTTACGGGATTAGACTTGATAGAATGTCCGATACTTCTTTTTCTGATATTGATATTTCTCTTTCTGATGGAAGTGGGCAAGCAATTTTTTTGGCTTATAGTGGCAATAATATAACTTTTAGAAGAATGAACCTACACACCGGAACAAGGGGAGGAATTTGGCTTTATAATACGCCCGGCAATCCTGGAAATATAAATTTTAGTGTTTTTGACAGTATTATAGACTCAACAAATGTGGGTTTTAGAATAGATTTTAGAATGACTGACGGGGAGTGGAACTTTACAAATGTTACTAAGGAAGATGGAGTTAGCTCTGTAAGAAAAGCATGGGAGGTTGGAGCTAATGGAGTATTTAATAATCATTTATATGTCAATGCATATGCTAATTATACAGATGGGACAATTGCGCCCAATGCAAATATTTCTGCACAGAATATAAATAATGCTTTGAAATTCAGTGTTCTGACAGGAGGCAATGGAAGAATTGCACGGCAGACTTTATTGGAATACAAGCAGACTAGCGATATTAATAAAATATTTTATTCTAATTATACATTTAACGCAACAAATCCTTTTGGATTTCAGAACATTACGCAGTCCTGGAACATGAGCATGAACAGGGATTTGACTTTTACATTTGGGATTTCCTGCGGAATCCTGGATAAAGAAAACATGACATATAAACTGATAAGCAATGTAAGCTCCAGCGGAACTTGCTTTACAATAACTGCAAATAATGTAACTCTTGACTGCAACGGCTATGAAATAAATTATTCTTATGGAGGCATATTAGGATATGGGGTATACTCCAACAGGGCGAATTTTACCAAGATATGGAATTGCACGATTATTGAGGGTGTTCCAACGACAAACTACAAACATGGAATTTGGTTTTATCGTTCTTCAAATGGAAGCATTATTAATACAAGTGTTAAAACCAAGGGGAGTTATAGTTATGGAATCCTTTTAGAATATTTATCTAATTCAAATACAATTGACAATGCAAGAATTCACACTACAGGCACATTTGCAAGCGGCATTTATACATATGGCGCATTGCGTACTATTGCAAAAAATAATTTTGTTGAGACATATAATGACCATGCTTATGCACTTGATTTAGTAACAACAAATTCCAGTCTTATAGAGAATAATACTTTCATCTCTTATTATAATGACTGGGTTTCAGGCATTCATACTGATGAAATATGGAACAATGTATTTAATAATAATAATCTTACTTGTTATGGCGGAAGTTATTGCTTTTTTAATGTCAAAAATTATAATTCTATTATCAGCAATACTACAATCTATGCACCCGGAGGCTATGGCTTTAAGGTTGAGAATTCCAATAATAATATGAGTGTTTATCAGTTGCGGTCGAGTGCAAGTTATCCATTATGGATAATCCAAGGGAATAATAATCTCTCAATTCAGGATAGTGTCCTTACTGGAGGAAATATTCTTATTCAAGCTAGTGCGGATGGCGGTGAATGGAATTTCACGAATGTAAGCTATATTGGCAGGACATGGAATCTAGGGGCAAGCGGAACATGGAATGTGCACTGGTATGTAAATGCTTATGCAAATTATACAGATGAAACGCCTGCTGCAGACGCCAATATAACTACCTGGAATAATGCTTCTATAGAAATATTTTCCCAGCTGACTGATTCCAGCGGATTGATGCCAAGGCAGGTTGTGCTGAAATTCAAGGAGAATTCTACAGGGGCAGCTCCTGTAAAATTCTATTATTCCAATTACACATTCAACGCAACATCGCCTTTAATGGGTGTGGAGGAATTATCCCTGTCGCGGAATATCAGCAACAATACTTATTTAGTTTTTACATTTGATAAAGGCACCAATGTATTAATTAATTTCACAGAGCCGACGCCGCCGAATGGCTCTGTGAGAGAAACTCTTTATGTCCCGATAAATGTTTCAATTATTGAGCGGAATTTAACAAATGCAATATTCAACTGGAATAAGACTAATTATACTATTTATAATGATTCTCTTGTTTTATTAATGAATTTTGAGAATTTGTCTTCGCTGGGGGAGAATGACAGTTTTGTGAGAGATGTCTCAATATTTAATAATAATGGAATTGTAAAAGGCGGCGCTGCATGGAACTCAACTGATGGAAAATACGGGGGAGCGTATGAATTTGACGGGATTAATGATTATATTGAGATAAACAAGTCCCTTTCATTAAATGCTCAAAAGGAATTCAGTGCTGGCGCATGGGTGATTTCTAAAGGAGGCAATAATGTTATTGTTGGAAAAACAAGAGGAAGCATCCAAAGTATTATGGATTGGAGATTAAAAACAGATGTTTTTACTATTTATGGCGGGGCTTCTTTTATTGAGCTAGGGTATTCTCTTCCTTTAAATGAGTGGCATTATGTTTTTGGAACATATAATTTAACTAATATCCGTATTTATGTTGACGGCGATTTAAAAAATTCTATTAGCCCTTCTATTGCAAAAAACAATCTTGATATTCCTGTTACTATTGGTGCAAGGAATGATACAAATATTTTTGTAGAATTTTTTGATGGGATGATTGATGAAGTGCAGATATGGAACCGTTCTCTTAAAGAAAAAGAAATCAGGCAATTATATTTTACAAGCTTGCACAGGCACGATTCAGAAAATTGGGAGCTGTTCATGAATCAGGGGTTGAATTCTACAAATGGACTTGCTTTTGAGAATTACACTTATTTTGCTGCTGCCGAGGATGTTTTTGGAAACAAGAACCAGACAGAAATGAGGACATTATTTTCTGATTTAAGGATTGTTGATATTGATGATTTGAAATATCGGACAATTAATCCGGGAGGGAAAAAAGACATCAAGTTCTCGGTTTATATTGTCGGGCCAGGGCAGGCGTCAATCAGCAAGGTTAATGCGACTTTTTCAAGAGGAGCTACAGGCGGAGATATTTTGAGAGGAGAGGGCTTGCTCTGCAGTTATGCGGACAAGATAGGCTCTTTGCTGAATTATTCTTGTTCTTCTGATATCTGGTATTTTGACGAGCCAGGAGAATGGAATGTCAGCGCTTCGGTTACAGCGGTTTTGCCGTCGATTCTTACTGATAAATATACAGAAGGTTTTGTTTTGATGTCTGAGGCGAGCATTACTCATCAGGGCAGTTTATCGTGGGAGACATTATTGCCTACAGATGTAAATAGGGAAGTAAGTTTCTTATTGAATAATACAGGCAATGTTGCTTTTAGCTCTATTTCTCTTATGGCAAATAGTCTTACGAGACAGCCGTCGGGGGCAGAGAATATTCCTGCAGCTAACTTCAGGGTTCACGACGTTGTGGGGCAGTCTTGCGGCAGCGGAACATGGATGTCTGCAGGAAATAGCTTGCTGATTCCTGACGTTAATTTAGCGGTCGGAAATAATTCTATTAATACAAGGAATGTAGGGTCTGGGCAGGAAGAATTGTTTGATTGTCTCACCCAGATTCCAGAGGGCTTGCCGCCAGCAGAATATACTGCAAAAGATGCGAATTCCTGGCAGCTGACAGCGACGTAGAGTTAGGATTTATTATGTCAAAATTGTTAGAATTAAGATTAATGAAATAAAATTAATATTTTGCATTAATATTAATTATCTAATATAAAGCGAGGTTTACTTTCTACAGCCCTGGAAAAAGGTTAATGAAATAATTAAGACGATTATAATTAAAAATATCAAAATGCATGAATATCTGATAATAAAATCGTGAATTTTATTTTTGTCGTTGGTTTTTAGTGATTAAATAATTTGACGGCTATGTGTAAAAATTAATGATTGGATTTATTGTAGAAATTGAATACCTTAATTACGTTGTCGATATTTCCGAGGTAAAGAAGGACTTT
>Ga0209541_10011841_pt1 | contig 13590 bp, 12 predicted proteins | sample RifCSPlowO2_01_FD_184027 | JGI IMG/M metagenome (GOLD analysis project Ga0209541, IMG submission 184027) | Groundwater microbial communities from Rifle, Colorado - Rifle CSP2_plank lowO2_0.1 (SPAdes) (version 2) | ecosystem: Environmental > Aquatic > Deep subsurface > Groundwater | place...
CCGCATTGTGGTTACTTGTGCCAACATTCTTACTTCCAAACGCTCCAGCATGGGTCACCCCTTTGCCTTCAGTGCAGATTGGAATACTCTCCTACCGCTTGCAGACTTCATTGAGAACCGAAATTTGGTCACATGACAGCTGTGCTGTTTTACGTGATCAAATTTCGGAATTGCCAAATACAAAAATGGTGAGGGCGGGAAGCTTTTGGCTCCCACCTGATAGACAGAGTGACACGCGCTCTTTGACTTGGTCGGTCGGAGGAATCGTCGATGTCGCCAACGAGACAAACCCGGCCCAGGATTATCTATTGGACACTATCTATCGAGTGGCTTTTGCCCACCCTCATTTTTTGTTTTTAAGATTTGGAGCGAGTGGTTGGACTTGAACCAACAACACCAACCTCTACGAGGTTGTGCTCTGCTTTGAGCTACACCCGCCCACTTTTTATTTGGCGAGGAGTGACTCTAACTGCCGGAGATTGCGATTTGCATCGCTGTCTTTGACGGCGGTCTGAGGCTCCTCAAAAGAACTACATTCTCAATGAAGTCTACAAGCCCTCACCTTCGGTACTACACTTAGCCCCGATTATCTGCGGCGCGAAATCTCTGGATGAGTGAGCTGTTACGCTTTCTTTAAAGGATGGCTGCTTCTAAGCCAACCTCCTCATTGTCCGAGAATTTTCACATCCTCAAGTGCACTTAGTGTAAATTTAGGGACCTTAGATGGAGATCTGGGCTGTTTCCCTTTTGACCAATGGAGCTTCGCCCCCACGGTCTAACTGCCAAGCTATGACCTCTGGTATTCGGAGTTTGATAGGCTTCGCGAGCTTTCGCCCTGTCGAAGCCTTCCAGTGCTCTACCCCCAGAGGGAACACTTGACGCTAACCCTAAAGCTATTTCGGAGAGAACCAGCTATTACCAAGTTCGATTAGCTTTTCACTGCTTACCACAAGTCATCCGATGGAGTCGCACGACCAACCGGTTCGGGCCTCCAGTAGTCTTTCGACTACCTTCACCCTGCTCATGGCAAGATCACCTGGCTTCGGGTCTTATGTACACGATATATTCGCGCTATTCACACTCGGTTTCCCTACGCCTCCGTACTGCAAAGCACTTAGGCAAAACCGCGTACATAAACTCGTTGGCTCATTCTTCAATAGGCACGCCACTACGGACATCACGCTACGCGCAATGTCCTTAAACTCTAAATTCTAATATCTAAACTCTAAACAAATTCAAAATTAAAATGACCAAAATTCAAAAACTTTTTTGTGTTTCTGATTTTGAACATTTGGTATTGTTTAGGATTTAGGATTTAGTGCTTAGGATTTAAGGCATCAATCGCAATGTGATGCCCGCTGTGACTCCTTGTAAGCATATGGTTTCAGATTCTATTTCACTCCCCTCTCCGGGGTTCTTTTCACCTTTCCCTCACGGTACTTGTTCACTATCGATCTAAAAGAGTATTTAGCCTTGCCGGTTAGTTCCGGCAGATTCCCCCAAGCTATTCGTGTCTTGAGGTACTCAAGAACAACAACAGAAAAGACATTTTGTTTTCGTTTACGGGACTATTACCCTCTGGGGTCAAGCTTTCCAGCTTGTTCAACTAACAAAACATTTTGTAACTTTTCCAAGTCTTAAACTCACGTTGTTGCCTTACAACCCCGAGCACCACTTTCTGGTTTTAAGATAAACTATCTGAAACGCGTCTGAGCAATTCTTGCTTGGCTCGACCACGTTGCTTCAAACGAGATTCACGTTTATATGCATCCTTTTTACTTTTATAAATTTCTGCATACATAAGTTTCCAATCTCCCAACTTTCGTCTGGTAGAGTGATTCTCGTTTGAATTATGTTGTTTAATTCTTTGTTTTAAGTTAGAAGTAACACCGACATATATTGTCTTTGTTACAGAATGTTGTATTAAATATACACTCCACATATTTACTCAATTATAACTTAAAACCAGAAAGTGGTGCTCGGTTTGGGCTTCTTCCTTTTCGCTCGCCGCTACTAAGGAAATGACATTTGTTTTCTATTCCTCCAGGTACTGAGATGTTTCACTTCCCTGGGTACGCACTGTCGCACCTCGCTACACTCGGTGCTCGAAATTTTCAAGTATCAATTTTCAATTTTCAAACAATTTTCAATGATTCAATTTTTAAATTAAATCATTTTGTAATTTGGTCATTGTTTAGAAATTAGAAATTAAAAATTAGAAATTCCGAGTACAGCGAGGTACGACAGTAACCGAGGTTTACTCGGCTGGGTTTCCCCATTCGGAGATCAACGGGTATAACGGTTGCTAGGCACCTTACCGTTGCTTATCGCAGCTTAGCCACGTCCTTCATCGCCTCTTTTAGTCAAGGCATCCACCATATGCTCTTAAATTCCAATTAGGAAATTTAAAAACCACTTTTTATTTACTTACAATTTTTCCATATGCCTAAAATAAGACATATGAAATTACCTGTTTCCCAGCACTAATTAGTGCCGGGTTCCGTTCCGCTTACAGCGAAACTTAGTCTGCCTATGGGCGAAAAGACCCTGTGCCCGAGGCACATGATTTTCCCACGGCAGAATTTAATTGACAAATGACATTCGTTCAATCGTTTCTTCTTTGCATCCTCAAGCCATAATTCCTGAAAACCCGAAAGTTGTCTGAAATTATGGCTTTAAGAAACAAAAAATCCGCCTTTGAGAGCGGAACATCATAAGACGCATTGTAAAACAGGCCTTTATGTCCGCTTTAAAATTAGATTAAGTCTCTGCATAGTTGTAGGTTTAAGTATAGCTAAATATATAAGGGTGTCAACCCCGTACGTGAACGCCTTGCTTCAGTCGCCAATAACTTACCATACATTGTCAAGTGCTTGTCTAAAGCCATGGTCTTGCCATTAAATCTTATATTTTAAGAGCATGGCGACTTTTCACGTACGGGGTCAAATGCTTTTTTGAGCTATTCTATATTATAACACAATTTAAAATAAAACACAAATGGCCTGGGGTCGGGGTAGAAAAAGGCCCGGAACGTGTCCGGGCCCGCTCGGTACTGGAAACTCTTCGACTCAGTCCGAGACATCTTTCCTGGCATCAGTCGTGTCTTTGGCTTTCAGCGAAATTCTGACGGACATGGTCAGGGTCGCTGTTGCCGTTGATCGTATCATCATAAACAGTTCTCCTTTGTCGTCTGCGAGGTTAACTCGTCTGCCCTAGGGTACACCCCTAGGGGCTTAGAAAAAAGACCTACTACATATTTAATATTACAGAACCAGAGAAACCTGTCAACCATTTATCCCCAAATCAAAATTAAAGCCATAGCTCGTTTACCCCATAGGATAATCCTATGGGGTATTTAAAACAGCAAGGTGTTCCCTTGCTGTTTTGGTTTATATAAGTTTTTGCCTACTTTTCTCCTAACTACTGTCTACCCTATTCTGTCTACCCTATTCTGTCTACTCTTTACTTGCGTTTTTCAATTATTCCTTCAGCCACGTTTTGTGGGACTATTGCGTAGTGATCAAATTCCATTGTCATTGACCCCCTGCCCTCTGTCATAGAGCGAAGCGCCGTGGTATAGCCAAACATTTCCGAAAGTGGCACTTTGGAGCGAATGGCTTTGTTTAACCCTCGCTCTTCCATTCCTTCAATCTGTCCGCGTTTGGAAGAAAGATTCCCCGTAATATCACCCATGAATTTTTCCGGAACAACCACTTCCACTTTCATTATTGGTTCAAGAATAACCGGACCGGCGCGCTTGGAAGCTTCTTGGAAGGCCTGGGAGGCGGCAATCTTGAAAGCAATTTCAGATGAGTCAACTTCGTGATAAGAACCATCATATAGATCTGCCGAAATATCCACCACTTTGTAGCCGGCAAGAATTCCTCTGTCTGTCGCTTCTCTTATACCCTTTTCAACTGCCGGAATATATTCCTGCGGGATAACACCACCTTTGATATTGTTGATGAATTCAAAATGTTCGTCTCTTTTAACATTCTTTGGCAATTTCAGAAGATTAACTTCTCTATCAAGAGGTCTGATTTTGATTTTGACATGACCATATTGCCCTCGGCCACCGGTCTGTTTGATATATTTGTGTTCTGCTTCGGCCTCTTTGGTAATTGTTTCTTTGTAGGCAACTTGTGGCGCGCCGACATTGGCTTCCACACCGAATTCTCTTTTCATTCGGTCAACAATAATATCAAGGTGTAGCTCACCCATACCTGAAATAATAGTCTCCAAAGTTTCCGCGTCTGTTTTTATTTTAAATGTCGGGTCTTCGTCAGAAAGTTTCTTTAGAGCGATACCCATTTTTTCTTGGTCGGCTTTAGTCTTCGGTTCAATTCGTAGCGACACCACCGGCTCTGGGAATTCTATTTTATGGAGAATGATTGGGTGGTCTTCATCACACAGAGTATCCGAGGTCCTCGTTTCTTTAAGCCCAACAGCAGCTGCAATCTCACCGGCGTATACTTCTTTTACTTCCTCTCTGTGATTGGCATGCATTTTAAGGACTCTACCAACTCTTTCTTTTTCTCCGGTTGTTGAATTATAAATATATGAACCGGATGAAATCATTCCGGAATAAACTCGGAAATATGTCAGCTGACCAACGAATGGGTCAGTCTGAAGTTTGAAGGCGAGCGCCGCAAATGGCGCCGAGTCAGATGCTTCTCTTATTATTTCCTCTCCAGTATTTGGATCAATGCCAGAAATCGGCGGAACCTCAAGAGGAGACGGTAGGTAGTCAATGACACCATCAAGCACCAACTGAACTCCTTTATTTTTAAGAGCAGAGCCGGTAAAAACAGGAACAACCTCATTTGCAATAACTGCTTTTCGTAGAATCCTTTTTAGGTCTGGGAGCGCAATCTCTTCACCGGCAAAAAACCTTTCCATCATAGCTTCATCATGCTCAACGATTTTCTCCACGAGTTCGACCCTGAATTTTTCTGCATCTGCTTTAAGGTTTTCTGGAATTTCAGCTTCCCTTATATCGCGCCCCATTTCTCCCTCAAAGTAGTATGCTTTCATTCGAAGCAAATCCACTACTCCTTGAAACTGGTCTTCTGCGCCGATAGGAATTTGCATTCTGACAGCGTGCTTGGTCAAGCGGTCAAGAATTGTTTTGTATGAAAATTCAAAACTTGCACCAGTTCTATCAAGTTTGTTTATGAAACAAATTCTTGGAACTTTGTATTTATCCGCCTGTCGCCAAACGGTTTCTGATTGCGGTTCTACTCCGGCAACTCCATCAAAAACAACCACCCCACCATCAAGAACCTTGAGAGACCTTTCCACTTCCGCCGTGAAATCAACGTGTCCGGGCGTATCAATTATATTAAAGCGATGCTCAAACTGAACTTTGGCATCCGCCTTCGCCAAGGCTTCGGCGGACAAGTAAGTTGGCGTCCAGAAACATGTGGTGGCAGCAGATGTAATAGTAATACCTCTTTCTCTTTCTTGTTCCATCCAGTCCATTATGGCCGCGCCCTCATGGACTTCGCCGATTTTATGAGAAACTCCAGTATAAAAAAGAACCCGCTCGGTCACAGTGGTTTTTCCAGCGTCTATGTGGGCAATAATCCCAATATTTCTAATTTTTTCTAGTGGATAGGTACGCATACGCGAGTTTATAAAGTTATAAAGTTCATAAAGTTTATAAAGAAGATACTAAAGTTTTTATCTTTTACACAAACAAATCAATACTTTAAGAACCTTAAAAACCTTAGAAACTTTTCACTAATATTTACCATGCAAAGTGGGCAAACGCTTTGTTTGATTCTGCCATTCTGTGTGTATTCTCTCTCTTTTTGACAGCCTCCCCCTCATTTTTGCTTGCCAAAATTATTTCATCGGCAAGTTTGTCTTTCATTGGCATACCTTTTCTGCTTCTCGCCGCTTCAAGTATCCAGCGTATAGCAAGCGCCTGTCTTCTCTCCGGTCTAACTTCTTTCGGAACTTGATAGTTGGCTCCGCCGATTCTCCTTGATCTGACTTCAAGAGTTGGGGCAACATTACGCAAGGCCTCACGCAAAACTTCCATTGGATTTTCGGTTTTGGTCTTTTGTTTAACTTCTTCCATAGCCGAGTAGAAAACACGTCTGGCAGTATTTTTCTTGCCGTCTTTCATTATTGAATTTATGAGCTTTGAAACTTCTTCCGATTCAAATATCGGGTCTTCTGAAACTTTATTTCTATTTTTTACTTTTCTTCGCATTTGAATTTTTAAGTTTAAATTTCTACTTTCCCTGCCTGCCGGCAAGCAGGTAAACAATGATTTAATTTCTAATTTTCAATTCATTAAAACATTATTGGTGTATTGGAAATTGTTTGAAAATTGAAAATTGATAATTGAAAATTATTTCTTAGGTCTCTTAGCCCCATACTGACTTCTGCCTTTCTTTCTATTCTCCACGCCAGTTGCATCAAGTTTGCCTCTAACTATTGTGTATCTAACGGAAACATCTTTAACCTTACCGCCACGAACAAGCACTACGGAGTGTTCCTGCAAGTTGTGCCCCATGCCGGGAATATAAGCGGTTATCTCTTCGCCGTTCGTTAATCTAACTCTAGCGATTTTTCTGATAGCGGAGTTTGGTTTTTTAGGTGTAGCTGTTCTGACTTTTACGCAGACCCCTCTCTTGAACGGGGAGTTATATTTCATCGGCTTGTTTTTGATTGTGTTGAAACCATAGCGCAAAACAACAGCTTTCGGTTTTGCCGGCTGTTTCTTTCTGTTTTTCTTTACTAATTGGTTTAATGTGGACATATCCCTATACGAAGTACTTTAAAAAACAAAGCTCGGCTATCTTTACCCGTTAAGCCAAGCCATAATAATTTAGCACTTATTTGTAATAATGCAACCCCCTCACACAGACTGACATCATAAGCCAAGGGCTTACGTGTCAGGGTAGTATTGGATAAGAGATATAAAGCTACTTCGTGTATGTATTACTTAGCTTTGTCTTAACACAATGCCAATCTGTGTGATGGGGCTGGCTCCCGCACAGCAGATTTACATAGGTCACACTTATGTAAATACATAGGTGTGACCTATGTAAACACTAGCCCCTAGTTCCTAGATCCTAGAGCCTAGAACCTAGTGCCTAGCGCCTAGTGCCTAGCGCCTAGCGCCTAGCGCCTAGTGCCTAGCGCCTAGCAATTTTCCAAGGTCTCACCTTGGAAAACTGCCCTAGATTAATGTTCCGGTAATTGTGACAAAAAGCCAGGAAACTATAGGTAAAATAAACCTCCAAAGGAAAAAAATAAAAATCGCTATAACCAAGAGCCAATTCCTTTCCATAAAAGCTCTTATGTATTGAAAGCGCTCCGGTAAAATTCCGAAAAGAACTTTTGATCCATCAAGTGGCGGTATTGGCACCATATTAAAAACTGCCAAAATCAAGTTGATAACAACTACATAAGCGAAGACCTCCAAAACATTTGAATTGATAAGACCATAATCAGGAGCCAGTCTTATGATAAAACCAAAAAATAGAGCTATAAGAATATTTGAAGCCGGACCAGAAATGGAAACTATAACCTCTCCCCATCTAGCATTTCTCAAATTGTAAGGATTATACGGTACTGGCTTAGCCCAACCCAAAATGAACCCACCTAGAAGGTATGAGGCGAGGGGTACTAAGAATGAACCAACCGGATCAAAATGTTTAACCGGGTTAAGAGAAAGCCTGCCCGAGAGACGGGCTGTTGGATCCCCGAGATAATTGGCAGCATAGCCATGAGAAACCTCGTGGATAATCACAGATACTATTAAAATCGCAAGAACGATTATAAATTCAAAACTTGGCATATGGTTATATTCATGATAATATCTATCGACATTAAATACAAATCACAAAAACCATATTATGAAGATTTGTCCAGTAACAAAAAAGAGTTCAAAGATGGCAAATGGCTACAGCAATGTGACCAGAGCCACGAAGTTTAACCCGACCGGCAAAAAACGCAGACGGGCTAATTTCCAATCCAAAAAAATCTACATTCCAGAACTTGGTAAAAGTATCAAAGTAGAACTTTCCGCCAGAGGGATAAAAACAATCCAAAAAAGAGGCGCTTTTAAGACACTGAAGAAGGCGGGGGTGATATAGAGTAGACCCAATCCTTCACTAAAGCTATGGCGGGCGAGGCAGAATAGAGTAGACTGTAGACAGGATAGAAAAAACTACCGAGATTTTCTCGGTTTTTTTATTAAGTTTCAGTGAACATTTCTGAAATTATTTATAGGAAATTTCCAGATTTTTTCCGTCTGATAAAAAGACAATATTCTTATTCTCGTATGTCTTCAGGATCTCCGCCCCTTCCGAACTTAGAATATCTATTACCTCCTTATTTGGGTGGCCATATCTATTATTAAGCCCTGCAGAAACAACAACATACTTTGGAGAGACATTGTCTATGAAGAGAGGCGCGCTTGATGTTTTCGAGCCATGGTGTCCTGCTTTAAGGACTTCTGATTCTAAAAAATCACCATCGAGATAAGACAGATATTTCTCAACCGCCTGTGGCATATCTCCAGTAAGTAGAAAAGAGGTTTGCCCATAAACAAGCCGAAGTCCAATAGATGCTGTGTTTGATTCGAAATCATCTGTGCTCCTGTCTGGAAAAAGAACTTGTACATACGCGCCGCCACCAATATCCAAAATATCCCCACGAATCGGATTTTTCATTGGTATATTTTTTGTTTTCAATATTTTATATATTTCATCTTGGATGCCAGTCTCACGGTAAAGGTCTGTCTCTAAATACCAGGAGATATTGTAATGCGATAGAACTTTCGGTATGCCACCAATGTGGTCTTTGTCAGGGTGTGTGCCCACAACAGCATCTATATTCCTATCAGAGAGAGACATAAATTTTGGAAGTTGCCTCATTATGTATTGCCCATCACCCGCATCTACGAGAACCTGAACACCGGTCGGACTCTCAATAAAGATGCTGTCCCCCTGCCCAATATCAAGAAAGGCAACCTTAAGAACCCCGTCGCCAAAATTTTTGGAATAAGACAGGAGAGACGCATCAAGAATAAAGAGCCCAACAAAGAAAACGAGCATTATGTAATATTTTTGGCGTGTCTTTAACATCAGCTAATTCTATTAGAGCCGACACCAAAAACAAAATGCCCCGAGTGGGGCATTTTGTTTTTGTTTTTAAAAATAAATTTTACTAACAATTATCGGACTCCGTCGTAGAAAGCAAATCTAACTGTTTTATTGCTAGAATCCTTGACGACTTGAATCGGCTCCTTATTTCTGGCCCAGGATGGAGTTTTAGACACACTTACTGGAGAGTAAAAGTGTCTAACAGTTTTCGGAAACGGATTTAATATTTCGTCCGCCCCGTAAACCGCCTTGGCTACAGAAAGAGCACTCTGCCAAGCATCACCTTTGTCTCCATAACCTCTAGTTATGTTTTCGCGGTATTGCTTGTCGAAAGAGTTAAGTCCAGAGAATTGTGAATCGTGCAAAGCCACATCTCTGTAACTTTGACCTTTGTAATTTGATTCGACTCGGTTTCTCACGACCCACGCAACTAAGACTTGTTCTTCCGGTCTCTTGGTTTCAGAATATACAATGCGAGCAAGCCATAAAATCTCCTGCTCACTAATGTCTAAACTGATCCCCTTGAGAGTTGCACTCGCTTTAAGACTGGCAGCCCTTATCGGCTGAAGCTCTAGCCCAACCGAAGTAAATAAATAGAGTGCCAGAACGAAAACGAATACATATTTGTTTTTTGTCATACAGAACCGGAGCTTCCAATAAAAAAACCCTGTTTTTAGTCTCTAATCTAATAAGGACAAAACTCAAGGCATTTTTAGCTTCCGCTTTCGGTCGCTGTCCATGGTAGCAAAATTATGACCAAAAGTCAAGTCAAAATGGCCAATTTGTGGATATCTTTTGACTAAAATATGTGTTAAAATATGGCTAATTTAGCAAACTTAACAATACAACGAATATGCCAAAATATCAAGAGAAAACCTTCAAAATCCCCACGCTGAAGGGATTATCGGAAAAACAAATAGAGACCCATTTAAAGCTCTACTCGGGCTATGTAAAACACCTAAATCTCCTAATTCTTAAGCTTGAGGAACTAAAAAAGGACCCCGAGGCCAACTCTTATCCCCTTTCAGAGCTTGAGAGAAGGTTCGCCTTTGAATTTGACGGCATGCGCCTTCATGAATACTACTTTCACTGCATTGAAGATGGTGGCAGACCAATGAGAGAAGATTCTAGACTTGGCAAAAAACTAATAGCCGAGTATGGCAGTTTTGAAAACTGGCAGAATGAATGCATTAGAATTTCTGGTACGCGTGGAATTGGCTGGACTATTCTTTATTTTGATAAATCAAGAGATCAGTTCCTGATGAAGTGGGTGGACGAACATCAGATAGGACATTTGGCCGGACTTTCCATCGTGCTTGTCGTTGATGTCTGGGAACATGCTTTTATGGTAGATTACCTGCCGAGTGAGAAGAAACAATATGTAGAAAGTTATCTCGGAAATATCAATTGGGAAATAGTGGCAGAAGAATTTGAAAAAATATGAATGGGTAGACAGTAGTCAGTAGACAGTAGCCGGTAGTCAGTAGTCGGTGGCTGGAAAATTCGTGTTATGAGACACCAGTGTTATTTTTCAAATCTCTGCGGGCTCGATTATGAACTAAATATACAATGTAGATGTGGGGCAGATAAAGAAACACCAGAAGCCAATTTGAAAATTCCGGTATTAATATTGTTGAGCTTGGCAAATTAGCAAAAAATCCAGCGACAACAAAAATATATTTCAGAACCAGATATGATATGAATGAAAAAGGTGTCGATAGAATAATCGACAAAATCCCAACAATAGAAGCCAGAAAACCAACAAACATCGGAATTGGAATGACTGGCAGAACTAGAATGTTAGCCAGCGTTCCAAAAACTGATATTTCACCCATTTTGTAAATGAGAAAAGGTAATACGAAAAATTGCGCCGCGATGGTTGAGACCACGGCCTCTTTTAAAACAGCTGGCTTAATTTTCTTAAAAAGATTTTCAATGGTTGGAGAAAAATAGACAAGCCCAGCTGTTGCCAGAGCTGAAAGCGCAAAGCCCGGGTCAAATACAAGTGAGAGTGGGTTGTACACAAGCATTGAAAGAAGAGCAAAAGCAAGAGCGCGCGAGGCTAGGTAATCTCTATGTAAAGACCTTGCGAACAAGAGGAGGAGCGCCATCACGAGAGCTCGTAGCGACGCTGGTCCGGCAGAAACCATAAGAACAAATATCACAATCACCACACCAGACAGAGAATAGTTAAGCGTTTTTGGCAACATTAATAAAATTTTGCCCAGGTTTTCCGAAATTATGGTTATGTTATACCCAGATAAAACAACAATGTGCGTAAGCCCTGATTTTCTAAATATCTGATCATCCTCCGGCAGAAGCCCGCTATCATCACCAAGAAGCATCCCAGAGAGAAGCGAACTTTCTGGCTCTGGTAATACGACCTTCAGATTTTCAATAAATTTATTTTTAAGACCAAATAAATTTCTCTTTAAACCCTCACCTTCGACCGAAATCTCAATTTCCGGAAAAGAGATGGTATATAAGATACCGTCTTTTTTTAAAAAGGAAATGTAATCAAATTGTCTGTTGGTTTCTGTTTCAAAATTTTCTACTTTTTTTATAACCCCGCGAACTTGGATATTGTCCTTATGTTCATATTTCGGAAAATTCTCGGTAAATATAAGCACTTTTGTCCCTTGTTTATCTTCTTCACCATCTATTGACCAAACTCGTATGACAACCTGCTGACTTCTGGCCCCAACCACCGAGTCTCCCGAAACAACGCCCGAGAGAACGACTTTGTTGTTTATATTATTCTCCAAAAGATAATTCTGTTTTGGCGTCACATAAACATATCTGATGATTCCAATTGAAAAAAATAAAAGAAAAAAGCCGATAAGTATTATCGGGGTTTTAATATCGGGGTTTCTGATCAAAAATAGAGCAACAAAGAAAGACAGGGCTACGGCCAAAAGCAAAAATCCTATGGAATACCCGGCTGAAAAGAAAAACTCTGTATAAATACCAAAAACTAGACCAAAAAATGCAAACCAAAGAAGATAAACTTTTAGAATGTACCAATTCATCCCGTTAGAGGCCCCGAAATAATTTCTCATTGTGTCGAAATTTCACGGGGCGAGAGTTTGTTCAATAGACTTATAATAACCACTTCTTGTCCCGTAGCTAAATCCGATTCGGATTTGCGGTTCGGGATAGATCGCGATTCGCGACATATGTTTAGAATTAACCAATAACATTAACTGATGCAATAAATTATCTATTCTCTATTTACCGTGGCCGCGATCGCGACCTCTAACGGGATCCATCTCAATAATGGATCACCCGCCAAACTCCTCAATAACTCTTTCTTCATCTTCTTTAGAAAAGGTTTTTTTAAATCTGGCTTTTTTGCCGGTAACTCTGTCCTTACATTCCTGCCAAGTTTTGTGTGTTTTTATTGTATCGTCTACCAACGAAACATACGAATATACCTGATTGCCCTTGCTTCCATTCTTTTTTTTGAGATCCAGTATTCTCTTATCATAATCTTTTAAATTGCCCGAGAAGAGATGGGGTCTTTTATCATCGGCAAAAGAGGTGGCAATTGTATCAGCCCTTTCATTACCAAAGATGCCGGAGTGGGCCTCGGCATAAAACCAATTTACCCCCACACTTTTTCGCCCAGGCGAAATAGTGTGGGGGTTTATTTTTTGATTAATATCCGAAACTTCCTCATACAGCTCCTGCCAAAGGTCTTTATTTAAAACATCTTTTTTATTTTTAGTTTTCCAATCATTTTTCTGCCAGTTATAAATCCATTTGGTAATTCCATCTATGACATATTTGGAATCAGAGTGAAGATCTATTTCTTTTTTCTTTAGGTTATTGCCCAAAATAAAATCTAGGGCTTTTATTGTTGCTTTTAGTTCCATTCTATTATTTGTGGTCCTGTCTTCTCTGCCCCCAAGCTCTTCCACTCTTTGGTCAAAAACAATAATGGCTCCATAGCCACCAGAGCCAGGATTTCCTCTTGATGCTCCATCTGTATAGATTATGATTTTCTCTGTCATAAAAATAAAACTTCCTGACCCAAAGTCAGGAAGAAATGAAATTACTTGCAAGAAACGGCGGAAGGATTGCTCCGGTTCCAGTCGTTCTCGAGCCAGTTGGCGTTCCAGTTCCACCCGCGCTCGTCCCGATAAAGGTAGAGGACGCCGCGGTTTCTGTTCGGGTCGCGTTATTGTATGGAACATCGTCCGCGTCTTCATCCCTTGAATGCTCTCGGGATTGTAGCTAGCTCACAAGCCGAGTTTTCCGCATCATAATGCGCTAATGTTCCACACCAAGTTCCTTCATTTTTTGAAGTTCCCCATACACCACTCTCCTTGAAGCCTTGACCGCAAAGACTCTCGGTGTATGGATACTGGATTCGGGAGCCGGAAGCGCGTGGCCGCCGGTGACTATTCCCCTACTACCATTATTATTTTAATACAAAAATTAAAAAATCGCCCGACGCGAGGCG
>Ga0209541_10011843_pt1 | contig 13589 bp, 20 predicted proteins | sample RifCSPlowO2_01_FD_184027 | JGI IMG/M metagenome (GOLD analysis project Ga0209541, IMG submission 184027) | Groundwater microbial communities from Rifle, Colorado - Rifle CSP2_plank lowO2_0.1 (SPAdes) (version 2) | ecosystem: Environmental > Aquatic > Deep subsurface > Groundwater | place...
TCACTCTTTTAGAGTTGATAATACCTCTTTTTGTAAAGTACTAGACTCCTCTTTTAACTTATTTTCTTGTCTTTCAAGATTATTCACCTTTATATCAACAATTTCTTTTTTTGAATTTAAGTCTTTTTTAATTTCCTCAGTTGGAAGCTCAACCATAATGCCCCCAATTATCTTATAAGCATTCCCTTTAGTAGTCTCTAATTCTCCTAAAGCATTTTCCATTTCAAGAAGCTGCAATTGTAAATTTTGCTTTTGAACTAATATATTTCTTAAACCTTCTTCAATAGCATGAAGTTTCTCAACCTTTTTTTGCGTTTCCTTATCAGTCATTTTAAACTGCCTTTACTTTTACATTAGTTACCCTCGGCTTAAATAATATTTTTGAACCACAATAAGGACATCTAACTCTTTTTTGAACATAATCTTCACTAACAATTTTATTACAATTGAAACATTTGTATGTTACCATTTTATTCTATTGAATATGCTTTTCCAGTAAATTTAATACTGCATTTAGTACATTGCCATAAACCATATGAAAGTCTTCTAACACCTATTTTTTTACAAAAATTACACTTATGTTTACCTTTATATAAAGCTTCTATATCTGCAATCTTCTTTCTAATAGTCCTTCCATATCTAACACCAAACCTACCCGCACTGCCAACTTTCTTTGTTCTTCCCATTCTTTAATAAAAATAAGCGACTTTGTATTTAACTCTTAAGTTTTAAAAAGCTTTCGATATGAAGGTGGGGTTACCAGGATTTGAACCTGGGTTAGGCGGTCCCAAACCGCCTGTCGTGAATTGCTCATGAATTAAACCATTCCAAGCTGGACCATAACCCCAAAACAAAATAAGAGAAAACCCTGAATTAATATAACTTTCTAATCAAAAATAACTAACTATCTTGTTTAAGCCAAGCATCATCCCACAATGCCCTAGTGTAGCCACAGTCAATAATTCTGTTTTGCCCAGTGGTTCCTGAACTTAAGTCAGATAACAAAAATAAAACTTCATTTGCCACCTCCATTGGGTATACACTTCTTTTTAATGGAGTTCTATATTCAAATTTTTCAATTACTTTTTTTGTTTCAGGATTATCCTGGTATTGTTTAATATTCTTTTTAGTGTTAACATTTCCAGGACTAACCATATTTACTCTAATCTTGAATGGGGCTAATGTTACGGAATATCCAATAGTCAAACCCAATACGGCGCCCTTTCCCAGCAGTGTACAAAACAACGTCTTTTGAGCACATCTCCAACTCTATAGAGCCCATATTAACTATTGATCCTCCCTCTTTCATTAAAGGATAACATACTTCAGTCATTACAAAAGCAGTTTTAGCATGTGCGTCTATATATCTTTTCCATTGTTCAAGCGTCCTCTCTGGTTCTAATCCTAATAAGCCCGCGTTGTTTACTAAACCCGAAAGCACTGTACGTTTGGAGTTATGATCAAAAATATTTTTTATCGCATCTAAATCTGATGCATCCACTTTATGATACACAAAACTATTTTTCTGTTCATCAGCGGTAGTCATCGTTGACAGCTCACTTCCCTTAAAGTCCTGTAAATCTATCGCATAAACATAAGCTCCTTGATCTAGCAGACTTCTTGTAATTGCTGCACCAATACCTTGGGCTGCTCCGGTTACAACAATATTCTTGCCCTTTAATCCAAATTCCATAATGCATAAATTCTACAGAAATATAAAAAACTTTCTAATCAAAGATTATTTTTTCTTCACATCTTTTTTATTATCTTTCTTTTCTTCTTTCTTAGCTGCAACAGGTGCAGCAGCTTCAGCAGCAGCAGGAGCAGCAGCAGCTTCAGCAGCAGCTTTCTCTGCACTTTCCTTCATGGTTTTTTTATAATTATCTTTTACTTTTTTTAGTTCACTTTGAACAACTTTCTTTTTTTCTTGATTCATTTCAACAACTTCGTTTTTAATCATATCATCATATTCATTATTATCAACCATCTTCATAATTTCTTTTGGTTCTTTTCCTTCAATTAAAATACCCACAGAAACACAACTCCCAATAATATTTTTTACAGCTCCCTTCAAATCATAAACTAACAAAGAATCTTTTTTCATTTTAGCAATTTTAATTACTTGTTCGATGGACAAATAACCTGCTTTCAAAGAATTTGGAGATCCACTACCTTTCTCTAATTCATTTTCTTTCTTAATCAACTCTGAAGTAGGAGGAACTCCAACATCAATTTCATAACTTTTATCAGAAGTTTCAACATGAATTTTAACAGGTACTTTCATTCCTTTAAAAGCCTCAGTTTTTTTATTTACATCATTTAGAATACCTTGAATATTAACTCCTAAAGGTCCGAATTTTTGACCCATTTGGGCACTCAAAGTAGCTTTACCACCTTCAATGATCATGTCAACACTTTCTTTTGCCATTTGATTTTAAACTATGATAAACCTTAAATTACTTTTTATTCAGGCTTATCTTCTTCCTCTTCTTCTCTCCTTATTACTTTTACAGAATCTAAGCTAACTGTTATCGGAATAGGGACAGCAGCTTCTAATAATTCAACAACAACTTCTTCTTTAGCAGCATCTATCCTTGTAATTTTAGCTTTTTCCCTCTTAAATGGTCCTGCTATTATTTCAACAATATCATTTTTTTGAATATTTACGGCAATCTTAACTTGCTCCAACATATGCTCTATTTCTTTATATTCTAAAGGTTTAGGTAATAACCCTCTTGCATATGGAACTCCTTTAAATGCTTGTTCTGCATCGTTTTTGCTTTCTGCTTCAATAAAAATATAACCTCTTAAATCATGTGGTCTTATTAGACTTAATATTTTCAAATTCTTTTTTTGTGCGTGACTAAACACAAAATCCATAACTTGATCTTCTCTATTTGCAGTTGTCCTTAATGCAAAAATTTGACTCATTTAGCTCACCATTGTCCATATAATATGGACAATAAACCCAATTGCTCCGATTATTATCATACCTATACCACTAACTTTAACAATGCTTTTTAATTCTTCTTTACTAGGTTTTTTTGTTACTTGGAAAACTCTCTTACACTCTATAAAAAAAGTTTTAATTTTTCTTCCAAATGTTTTCTTTCCTTCAATTTCTTCCATTTCTTCAAAGACCCCTAATAGGCTCAAGTAAAACTGAGTAGAAGTCTATTTTTAAAGATTATGGTCTATTTATAAAGCTTTCTTTAGTAAATTTTAGTTTGTTTCTATAAAAATAAAAAGAAAGATTTAAATACATGTAATACATGAATACTTTTATGTCAAATCTAAAAACAGTTAGAAACGTTAATGAAAGTACTTGGGCAGAGATAAAAGCTATTGCCGCTCGTCATAGAGTTTCAATAGGAGCTCTTCTAGATAGAATGACTAAAGATTACGAAAAGAATTCTAATGAAACTTGGTCAAAGATATTAAACCCAGAAAAAATACTTTCTGACAAAGAAGCTGATGATATAAATAATGCTGTTGTAAAATTACGTAAAGAATATGGTTTTAGAAAATGACTTTAGTCTTAGACACTTCAATTTTAATTGATATAGAACGCAACAATAGAGATACTATTAATATTCTAAAAAAAATAAAAGAAGACCACCCAGACACACCATATCTTACATTAATTAGCCATTTTGAATTTCTTCTTGGCATCAAAGAAAAAAAGCCAAAAAATGAAGAAAAAGCCTTAAATTTGTTAGAACTATTTCCTGTATTATCAACTACTAAATTAACATCAAAATACCTTGCAGATTTAAAATATAAATATGACAAAAAAGGATTGTTACTACCACTTGCAGATTTATTAATTGCTGCTCAAGTAATAGAGAATAATATGACTTTCATCACAAAAGATAAGGATTTTGAAAGAATAGAAGAAATAAATAATAAGTTAATTTTAATCTAAGAATTCAATACCTAATTCGTTTTGCATTTCTCCCTTCTTTTTCTTAAGGAGAGACCGTTTTGGGCCAAATATCTGTGGGCTTTCAACTCCTGTAATGATTAACATTACTCTAATAGTTTTTTCTAGATCTTCACTAATTTGAGCACCCCATATTATTCTTGCATCTTCATCTAACTTTTGGCTAACAGTTTCAACTACTTTTCTAGCTTCTTCTAAAGTCATATCAGGTCCACCACTAATATTAATTAAAGCACCATTAGCTCCTGTAATATCAACATCTAAAAGAGGATTACTTAATGCTTTTTCAACAGCTTCAACAGCCCTATTGGCTGAGTCACTTTCGCCCATTCCAATTAAAGCAACCCCACCTTTTCCCATAACTGTCCTTATATCTGCAAAATCTAAGTTTACTAGACCTGCTTTAGTTACTAATTCTGAAATTCCTTTAACAGCATTAGTTAAAATTTCATCAGCTACTTTAAAAGCAGTATGTAAAGGTAATTCTGGTGCTAATTCTAATAACTTATCATTTGGAATAACAATTAATGTATCTACAATATTTTCTAATTTTTCTAATCCATTTATTGCATTTTCATATCTTCTTTGACCTTCCATAGTAAATGGAATTGTTACAACACCAACAGTTAAAGCCCCTAATTTCTTTGCAACATCAGCTATAACAGGAGCACTTCCAGTTCCAGTTCCCCCTCCCAATCCACAAGTAATAAATACCATGTCAGCGCCTTGTATTTTTTGTTTTATTTCATGCTCTGTTTCCTTAGCAGCTTGTTCTCCAACATCAGGAATACTTCCAGCACCTAAACCATGAGTTAGCTCTTTTCCAATTAGAATTTTTTGATCAGCTTCAGTGTATAATAAATCTTGAGCATCAGTATTTATTGCAATAGTCTCAGTACCACTAATACCTACTTCATTAATCCTATTTATTGTATTATTGCCAGCTCCACCAGTTCCAATAACCTTAATTTTTGCCTTCTGTTTAGAAAGAATTTGTTCTAATTCTTCATCAATGGGAGAACTTTTTTTAGGAGTAACTTTAAAATTAAACCTACCTTGCTGGGCAACATTTCTAAGCATACTATCCATCAAATCACCTTTTAACCTCTTATTTATAAATAAAAATGTAAACTTATATTTAAAGCTATTTGATATAATAATCTATATGTTATTTTAGATCGATTATCGCATAAAAAGAAAGATTTTACTCTTCTGTAGCTGTTCCACTAACTTTTCTTTCTAATCCATTTTGCAATGTTCTATTTTGTTCTTGCAACAAATTCAATCTTTCATTACAATACCCATGATAATACCTCAACATTTGCCAACCAAGGCCAACAAATGCCACGGTTCCACTAATTATAGCCGTCCTAACATCATCACTAAGTAGGGCGGAAGTAAATCCTGATGTTGTTGTAACAAGAGACGCAATGCCGCTAACACCACTAAAACCACCATATTTGTGCATATAATCTCTACCCATACTATCTCTCCTATCACCTAAGAAATCACAATACAATAAAACTTAAAAATCTATTCTTTAGAAACAACCTTTTTTTCTTTACTATCTTCAAAATTAACATTTTTTACCTCAGGTAATAATTCTTTAAATCTCTTAATAATTAGTTCCTTAATTTTATTATCAAATTTTTCAAAAAATAAAGTTAAATTCTCATTTTCTAAGTTAAAATCTTTAATAAAAGGAAAATCTAAATTCAAAATACTTTCAACCTTTTCCTTATTATCATTAATTATCCTGATAATCTTGATATTATATGTTAAATTTCTTCCAGCTAAAGGATGATTAAAATCAACTACACACCTTCCCCCCGAAACGCTTCTAATAGTAGCCAAAGCGCCATCTACATTAACTTGTAATCCTGGAATTGGGTTTATTTTTTTACTAATAAAGACCTTAGTTTGTATGATCTTTATTAATTTTGGATCTTTTTTACCAAAAGCTTCATCTAGGTTTAGGTCTAAGTTATACTCTTTATTAACCTCTTTGTCTTCTAATTTTGTCTCTAACCCTGGTAAAAGGCTATTCCCCCCTAAGCAAATTATTACCCCTTTTTTATCTTCTATATTACTCCTATCAAATACAATATCACTACCTTTTATTAGCCCAGTATACTCAATTTCAAGAAATTGACCTTTTTTAACATTAACCATAAGCTTTCTCTAAAATTATATTATTTAAAGCTTACCTAGAAATTTGTAACCACTTTACAATAGAAAAATTTATAAACTTTTAGTCTATCATAATTTTATGATATGGAGAAAAGTTCTACATCCATCTTTAAAACCTCATCTAGAGCATCAAATTAGAGAGACTTTTAAACATAGAAAAGTAATTAGAAGGTCTAGTGACCCTAAAAATGCTCAATTGTGGGTAGCAATAGCAAATATTTCAAAAGATATGGCAGAAATAAAGCAAAAGTTAGGTATTTCTAATACAAAAACAGTAGTTTTTCCTTCTGTAAAAAAGAAAGTTAGTAGAAAAAAAGGAAGATAAGAATGAATTATCAACCTCTATTTAATAGATTAAAATCAAATTCTCTAGTTTTAGGTTTAGCTGGATTGTTGTCTACAAGTATGGCTGGATGTGAGCCAAATGTTCCAGAACTACACCAACAAGGTAGGTTTAGAGACTTTGAAGTAACCGTTGATATTGACTGGTTGGGGCCACGAAACATAAAACTAGAAGATAATACTCAAAGTTATAGAAAAACATACTTAACTGCAAGTGACCGGTCCGAAGGATCTTTACCTGATGGAAGGTTTGATGAAATTTCCTTGAAATATGTTCCTAAAGGACATATTTTAGAAAGATATGCAAATTTAGATTCACTTGAGTTAGCCTATCAAACAGTTATGGATAAAGTGAATGTTGAAGAACCCGAATCAAGAAGTAGATAATTAAAAGTATTCTTATATATTGATAAATAATTCACAATTTTAATCACAATTAAAACCAAAACATATTTAAATTAATCTCATTCTTTAAAGAATTAATGACCATAAAAACAACGGATATTGGTAGCATAAAAGTTGGTGGCTATATAATAATAGATGGTGTAGCTTGCAGAGTAGTAAGTGTCCAAACATCAAAAACTGGAAAACATGGTCATGCTAAAGCAAGAATTGAAGCCATAGGTTTAATAAATGATGATAAAAAAGTTATTGTTAAGCCATCTCATGATAAAGCAGAAGTTCCAATTGTAGAAAAAAAATCTGCTCAAGTATTATCTGTTAATAATGATGTAGCAAATGTAATGGACACAGAAACATTTGAAACTTTTGACATTAAAATTCCAGAAGAATTAAAAGGTAAGGTTCAAGAAAACTCGAATGTAGTTTTTTGGATTATATTGGGTATTAAAGTTTTAAAACAAATGAAATAAAATGGTAAAATTTCCAGAAGCATCAGCAAGATTATTTGCAAATGTATTTGTCTGTAGAAAATGTAAAACAAAACAAAAAGCATCAATACAAAAAGTATTAAAAAAACAAATTAGTTGTAAAAAATGTGGGTGTAAGTCTTTACGTCCTATTAAAAAAGGTAAGTAAATATGGATTTGGATTTAATTTTATTCGCAATTTTTTGTTTAGTTCTCTTTATTGCCTCTCTTCCAAGATTTATAATTCATACCTTAAGCGTTTCTAGCATAATTCTTGGATTTGCTGGAATGATATTTATTTTTTATATACTTATTCAAGGAAGTTTTAAATTATTAACAGTTGCAAATGCACAGCCAGTGCTTGCACCAGTTCTTCCAGGAGTTTCAATACCTGGACTTCCTAAGTTATCATTTTTACATTGGATTATATCTATATTTATTGTTGCAGTTATCCATGAATTCTCCCATGGAATTTTTGCAAGGTTTCATAATACTAAAGTCAAATCTTCAGGATTTTTGATACTAGGACCTATTTTAGGTGCATTTGTTGAACCTGATGAAGAAGAATTAAAGAAAAAAAGTGCATATAAACAATTATCTATTTTTGCCGCAGGTCCATTTTCAAACATAGTTACAGGAATAATATTCTGGATAATTGCTCTATTTTTGATTAATCCAGTAGCTTTTGCTATGATTGAATACCAAGGCGTCCAAGTTTCTATGCTTGAACAAAACTATCCTGCAGAATTAGCAGGATTAAAAGCTGGCCAAGAAATTATAACTATTGATGATAAAGAAATTAATAATGTAAATGATTTTGTTAAAATTATGAACACTAAGAAACCAAACGAAAATATCCTAATAAAAACTAAAGATCAAGAATTCAATATTAAACTAGCAGAAAATCCATTAAATAAAGAACAGGGATATCTTGGTATTAGGGTATCAGGAAAAACTGCAGTAATAAAAGAAGATATCAAGACTAAGTATGGTAGTGTAATCCCTTGGACATTTTTCTGGTTAAAAGAATTATTTTTCTGGTTATGGTTAATTAGTGTAGGTATAGCATTATTTAACTTACTCCCACTAGGTCCTGTAGATGGTGGCAGAATGTTTTTAACTGGCCTAAGCGTTTTTATTAAAAAAGAAAAAAATGTTAAGATAATGTGGAGTTTTGTTAGTTTCTTTATACTGGCATTAATAGTTCTGAATTTGCTTCCATTTTTGAAAAAATTATTATTCTTTATTTTAGGACCAATTGCAGCATTATTTTGATAATAGAAATGCTAATCGATACACACTGCCATCTGGACCATGAATTATTTTCCAAAAATATTCCTAATTTAATAGAGGACTGCAAATCAAAGAAAATGCGCGCAATTATCAATAATGGTTTAAACTATGAATCAAATGTTTCAACACTAAAACTAGCAAAGACATACGAACTTATAAAAGCATCTCTTGGTCTTTATCCTCTAGAAGCAGAAAAAATTACAATTACCGATTTTAAGAAATTAAAAGAATTAATTTTTAAAAATTCTAACGACATAATTTCAATTGGGGAAATTGGTCTGGATGGAAAGTATGGAAAAAACATAAAATTACAAGAAAAATATTTTAAATTACTTATTGAAATCTCTAAAGAAATTAATAAACCCGTGATTGTTCATTCAAGACAAGCAGAAGCTAAATTAGTTGAGATGCTCAAACTAAGTAATCATGAGAAAGTTGTTATGCATTCTTTTACTGGAAACAAAAAAGTTGCTAAAGAAGTAATTAATAACAATTGGTATTTTTCAATCCCTCCAGCAATACTAAACTCTAAACATTTTCAATTTTTAGTTGAGATTACTCCAATAGACAACTTATTAACAGAAACAGATTCTCCATATCAATATACAAACAATGAATTCAACAAACCTTATTTTGTTGAGTACTCACTTAAAATGATTTCACAAATAAAAAATATTGATTTTGACACAACAAGTAAAATAATTTTCAACAACTACAAAAAAATTTTCAAAAGATAAAAATAGAAAAGTATATAAACCAGTTTTTGATTGTAAATATAAATTTTTTTAAATCTGGGGAAAAAGAGGTGTGATTCCCAAAAGAAGATTAAAATCTTCTTTTTCTTTTTTTTCAAAATTATTATATACTAATGTTAATACTTACTTAGATGATAACAGAAGAAAGAAGAAACTACTTAAAAAAACAAGGTTATAGACTAGTGGGAAATCATTCTGCAATTAAAACATGTCATTATTGTAGCGCTGCAGTTAAAGGCAATGATGTTTGTTATAAAAATACCTTTTATAATATTGCAAGTTGGAGGTGTATTCAAGCTACTGTAACTTTAGATTTGTGTAATTTAAGATGTAGGTGGTGCTGGCGCGACATAAATCATGGTACTTCAAGTGGTAGTATGTTTACTGATGAACCTCAAGATATTTGTAAAATTAATAAATGGAAAATAATTGACGAAAAGCAAGAATCAAGAGTAGTACTAATTATGAAAGAAGATTCTGATGAAAGATATTTAAAAGAAGAAATAATTGAAGCCTAAATACTCCTTTGGAAAATTTGTAATTTCTTACCTCTTCTTTTATACATCACAATAATTGCCATCAATATTGCTAATAACAGTGCAATAACACTTATATATATAGGGATATAAATACTTGGTGTCAAAGTTTGAAGCTTGGGAACTCTTGTTTTAGACTCTTTTAAAATTTCTTCACAACTATTTACAGCAGCATTTATTAAAGCAATAGCCTCTTCATCTTTATTTTCTTTATGTTTGTTTTTCGCTTGATTAATTAACTCCTTAATTTCTAAACACTCTGAATTTTTCTCAAATAAATCGATAGCAAATACAATTTCTACATCGTACTTAGTTAAATTTGTAGGGATAGAACTTAAATGAATGACATTTGCTTCACTTAATCTTGGATTAGTTGAATTAGATACTAATAAAATTTCATATCTTTCTTCTGTTAGTATTCCAGTTTTAATTTCAAGTTTAGCATTTATAGTCTGTTTAACTTTTAAGGAATTTATATTGCTAATACTTAATATAGGTGTAATTTGATTTGAAGTAGTAAATAAAGATAAAACTATATTATTTAAAACTACATCTCCAGTATTTGTAAAACTTACATTAGTTTCTAAGGTTGCATTAGATTTTGCAGCTATTAAAGGTTCAATATGAACACTTAAAGACGCTACTTGTCTTCTGCTTCCACCTCCGCCACCGCCCCCCCCTCCAGTAGGAGTTGGAACTTGAACAACAATTAGTTCTTGATCTGTTACATTCAAAGCTATAATATTACTTGAACTTTTATTGATTAAATCACTCACATTAAATTTAATATACTCAATTCCAACAAACTGAGAATTAGGAATTAAAGTAACAACATCTGTATTATTATTTATAATAACTTCAATATTATTACTATTATTTACAAAACTTCCGTTAACTAAAAATGCATATTCAAAGAATAAAGGATCATTATCGCTATCATTAAAGTAATTATCAAGGTCTATGTTATTATTTTGACTTCCCCTACCCCATGTTTGATTAGGTATTAATGCATAAAATTCAGGAGGCCTATTAACATTAATGACATTTAAATACCAAGAAAGACTTTGGCTAGCTAAACTAACATCAAATACCCATAAAGTTACATTTACTGTATTATTAAATGATCTATTAGAAACAAGAAAATTAGGAGTATAACTAAAATTAAACATTCTAAATTCTATAGATTGGTTTATAAATGAATTAACTATCCACCTATTAGAAAGTGTATCAAAACCAATTCCATGTAGTAAGTCAGGATCATCTTTACTATGGTTAAAATATACAGAATTATTTTCATAAACAGAAAAGCTTAAATTAGTAGGATAAAATGAAGTTATATTTGGAACATCATTAGTATTTAAAACAGTAACATTAACAATTTCTTCATTAAAAGCACCTCTAGAATCATTAACAAAGAATGTTATCCAATGAGTTCCAACATCATCATTTGTTGGAGTAAAATTGAATTTTCCATTAGTATTATTAACTAAAAATAAACTAGAATTAGAGTAATAACTTAAGTTTTCATTTTCAAATAAAGGTGCATCTTCTTCATCAGTTGCATTAATATCATAAAAGAATAAGCTATCTTCATCAACTGTTAGATTTCCAATATTGGGATTAAATACAGGAAGATCATTAGTTCCTAAAATTTCCATTGTTAAAATTTGTGTTGTAACAGCTCCAAATGTATCATTTGCAAATAAAGCAAAAGTATAGTTCCCAACAATAGTTATATTAGGTAAAAATGAAATTGTACCACTATCAATACTTATGTCAAATAAACTAGAATTATCACTATACTTAACTTGGTCATTATCTGGATCACTTGCAACTGCAAATGAACTATATAATACATCCTCAAAAGCAGTTAAATTAAGAAGTACTGTAAATACAGGTGCTGAATTAGGTAATATGTCAAATGTAATAATTTCAAAATCTACTCCTCCTTGACTGTCTGTAACTGTTATAGTTATTTGATATTGTCCTGCCTGAGTTTCATTAGGAATAAAGTCAATCTCTCCTGTAACAGGATTTATATCAAATAAATTAGTATCATCTGAAAAAGTTAAATTTCCATTTTTAATACCCAAAGGATCATCTTCTTCATCAGTAGCATTAACAATATAATTAAATCTAACATTAGCTCTTACTTGTCTATTTCCAATATTACTTAAAATAGGCTGGTCATTAACACTAATTATGGTAAAACCCCAAAAAAATACATCTCCTTGTTCAGAAGGATCTTTAACTAATAATGCTACAGCATTATCTCCTGTATAAGACCCAATTTGAAGGTTATTTGGAGTAAAATTAATAACCCCACTAATTGGATTAATATTAAACAAATCAGTATCATCAGAAAAAACTAAAGTTTCATTATCTATATCAGTAGCATTTAAATCAAAATAATAATTAGTATCTTCATTTAACTGATTGACATTAGGCAGGCTTGCTGGATCAAATACTGGAGGATTATTTAAAGGAGCTCTAAAAATAGGTTGTGTTTGAAGTAAATATTTAAAAATATTAAAACTATACTTTGAAAAAAGATAATTTAGATTTAAATCCTTATTTATTGTTAAATTATAATCAATACTTATCCCTATAATTATTAAAGATAATATTATGGGTATTACAAACCTAGAAATCTTTACTTTTTCCTTAGTCTTACTTGGCCTTTTATTTATAAAAATAGTTATTATAAAAGATATTATAATTAACAAAATTAAAATAGTTATTATATTGTCTCCTGCAATAATTTGAGGTATTTGAATAAACTCTTGTTTATCTATTTTAGTTTCTTCAGCTACAACTCTAAAATTTGAACTAGATCTTGCAACTCCATTGCTATAAATTACTTCTGTCTCTAATATATAGTCTCCAGGTTGTATATATTTAGGTAGTGTTATTAATTTAATATAATCCAATTTACTAAAAATAGCCCTAGTTTCGCTAAGTTCAAACACTTTAGATCTGTCTATTTTTTTTATAATATAATTAATAGTTATATCCTCAATTTTTGAGCTTAAGAGTTTAATTAATGTAATTTGAACTTCTAAAATTTTACCTGGGCTAATTTCAAAGTGTTCTAATGATATTTTTAAAATTACATCAAAAAGTGGTTTTGGCTCTATTTTTATTTCTTCTTTTTTTGTTGGAGAATTGGCAGAACTACTTCCTGATGATGGTTGAAGAGGTGCTGATTCAATCAGAATAGAAAAGTTAGAATTGTTGAAAGCGCTATTGTTTGAGATATCAAAAGCTAAGTAATTCCATGAATAATTTCCTAAATCTGAGAAAATAAATGATAGGTTTGTTAAATTATATGTTCCTGTAATACTAGTTGAATTTGTTCCGTACAATGAGTTTGAATTCCAAATATAAAGTGTTGTATTTTTTAAGTTACCAGTATCTGTTATATTAGAAACAAAATATATAGTTGTTGAGGAAGTTGTTTCTCCATTCGATGGACTTAGTAGATTTATTGTAGGATTTGTATTATCTGCAACAACAAAACTTTGTAAAGCAGTTACATTCCAAGCATTATTAGTATCATTAACATAAAATCTCCAAGTGATATTTGAATTAAATCCTGCTATAATCTTGGTTACATTACTAGAGTTTTGAAGTGTTCCTGTTGTTGGAAATAATGTAGGAG
>Ga0209541_10011844_pt1 | contig 13587 bp, 16 predicted proteins | sample RifCSPlowO2_01_FD_184027 | JGI IMG/M metagenome (GOLD analysis project Ga0209541, IMG submission 184027) | Groundwater microbial communities from Rifle, Colorado - Rifle CSP2_plank lowO2_0.1 (SPAdes) (version 2) | ecosystem: Environmental > Aquatic > Deep subsurface > Groundwater | place...
GGCATATTCCCCGGCGCCGTGGGAACCCTTGCGTTTGCAAAGCAGGACCTTGCCGTCCTTGAAGACCATCACTCCGAAGCCGACCAGCGGCCGCTGTTTGCCAGATTCGCTCATGTCATCTATATTGATTGACCTCTTCTTTCAACTTCTTCGCCGCCGTGCCGGGGTCCTTCGCGAATATTATCCCGCGCGAGGAGTTGATGATCATGCCCTTTTTCGTCGAGTTCAGGCCGGCGCGCACCGCTTTCTCCACGTCGCCGCCCTGCGCCCCGAAGCCGGGGACCAAAAACGTCATCTTGCCCATGATGGCACGGAGCGTCCGCAGTTCTGCGGGATAAGTGGCACCAACGACCAACATACAATTGCCATTATGATTCCACTCATGGCGGACTTTCTCGGCGACCACTCGCCACAGAAGCTTTTCTCCGATCTGCAGGTCTTGAATGTCGCCGGCGCCGGGATTGGACGTGCGACAAAGAACTATCGCTATCTTGTCCGCGCGCTTCAGGAACGGTTCGCAGGCCTCCCGGCCGAGATACGGGTTCACCGTACAGGCGTCGAAACCCATGCGGTCAAAGATGGCCTGCGCGTATTGCTCCATGCTGTTGCCGATTTCGCTTCGCTTCGCGTCGCAGATGGTGAATATGTCCGGATGGTTGTCGCGCAGATAAATGATGGTGTGTTCCAACTCCGCCATGCCGCCCGCGCCGCGCGCCTCGTAGAAGGCGATGTTCGGCTTGTATGCCGCCGCGTGCTCATGCGTCGCCTCTATTATGTACTTGTTGAACTCGAATTGCGGCTCCGCCATGGAGCGGAAGCGTTCCGGCAGCTTCTCGAACTCGGCATCTAGCCCGACGCACAGTAGGGAGTTGATCTTGTCCGCCCGCGCCTCATATTTCTGGACGCCGTTCATGGTCAGTTCTTGGCGCCGTATTTTGCGAAATATGCCTCTACCGCTTTACGGACTTCCGGGGCGGGTTTCAGGGCTTCGTAGGCCGCGGGCAGGATGTCCTTCAGGTTGCTCAAGGCGTAGTAGGGAACACCTTTGTTTTCCAAGGCCTGCGGCACGGTCAGGCCGTCGTCGCGGACCTCGTTGCGGTTCGTGAGGGCGATGGCGGCGATGACCTTCACGCCGGCCGCCTGTAATTTCTCGACGCCAGAGAGCAGAGAGCCGCCGGTTGTAGTCGTATCTTCGAGGACGATCGTGTCGCCTTGCGGCATGCCGACGAAGAACTTGTCCTCCGGCGCGCCGTGGTCCTTCGGCGCCGCGCGGCCCATTGGCACCGGATACGCCCCCGGCTCGAAATCCGGCCGCGATTTGGCCCACTTGAGCTGGGTCACTACGCCGAGCTTGGTGGCGCCCTCCGGTATGCCATAGAAGGAGCGGGGGGAAAGCCCGAGCGCTTCCACGAAGGCGATGACGCTGTCGGTCACTTGGTCCAGAAGATAGGCGTCGTTCAGCGCGACGCGCCAGTTAACATAGCAATGTCCCTGCCGTCCGGATTTGTACGTGATGGGCTGGTCCTTGAAGCCCAGGATATTTTGCCCTAAAACAAAGCCCGAAAACGCTTGCGCGTCGAATGCCATTGGCCCCAGTATATCATAGGGTATATAATATGGGCTCACGCTTGAAAATAGCGCGCTTGGGTACGCTATATTGACTTTTTTGAGTAAATATGATAGTATCTAACGAATTTCAATGATCGCCACCAACGTCGGAAAAGAGCTGGAACGGGGGCTGGATATCTCCATCATCAGCTTCGTGGAGGCCCTGATCGAGGACGCATACCATATGCGCGCCTCCGACATCCACTTGGAGCCGGACGAGGGCGACGTCAAGATCCGTTTCCGCATCGACGGCGTCCTGCAGGACGTGCAAATCTTCCCGCGCGCGATGTACGCCGAGGCCCTGTCGCGCATCAAGATCCTGGCGCACCTCCGGACCGACGAGCACCAGACCGCGCAGGACGGCCGCTTCCGCTACGAGCTGCGCGAAGACAAAAAGCCGATTGACGTGCGCGTCTCGGTGGTGCCGACCTTCCACGAGGAGAACACGGTCATGCGCCTTCTGGCGGACCAGGAGGAGGAATTCACCCTGGAGGGCTTGGGCTTCAGCGAGGAGAACCGCAAGAAGCTTATTAACGCCATCCGCAGGCCGTACGGCATGATCCTGGCCACCGGCCCGACCGGCAGTGGCAAGACGACCACTCTGTACACTTTGCTGAAGATGCTCAACACCCGCAGCGTTTCTATAATCACCATCGAGGACCCGGTGGAATACGCGGTGACGGGTATCAAGCAGATCCAGGTGAACCCGCGCACCGGCCTGAACTTTGCGAGCGGCCTGCGCAGTATCCTGCGCCAGGACCCGAACATCATCATGGTCGGCGAGATCCGCGACGAGGAGACCGCCGGCATCGCCGTGAACACCTCGCTCACCGGCCACCTCTTGCTGTCCACCCTGCATACCAACGATGCGGCCACGACCTTGCCGCGCCTCCTGGACATGAAGATTGAATCCTACCTGGTGGCCTCCACGGTCAACGTGGCCATCGGCCAGCGCCTGGTGCGCCGCATCTGTCAGCAGTGCAAGGCCGAGAAGAAAATAACCGCCGCGGAGCGCGAGAGCTTGACCGAGGTCCTGCCAAAGAACACCGAAAAACTGGACGGTAAGTTCTTCTACGGCAAGGGTTGCGAGGCCTGCAACGACAGCGGCTATTACGGCCGCATCGGCATTCACGAGGTGCTGGTGGTGGACGACGAGATCCGCGAGGCCATCCTGAAGAAGGCCTCCGCGAACGACATCAAGGCCATAGCAATGAAGAACGGCATGACCACGATGGTGGAATCCGGTTTCGAGAAGGCCCACTCCGGCGAGACGACCCTGGAGGAGATAATGCGCGTCATACATGAATAAAAGGTTCGCGACCATTCTCCCGAAGCGCGCTTCGGGCAAAAAGGTCCCGTACGTCCGCTTCTCCACGAAGGAGAAGATGTTTTTCATCAAGCGTCTGTCCTTCCTGACCGGCGCCGGCGTGCCGCTTTTGGACAGTTTGCAAGTGCTGCGCCGCCAGGGCAAGAACCGCGCCAAGGCCAAAATGTTCGACGTGGTCATCGAAGATGTGTCGAACGGCCAGTATCTCTCCACCAGCTTGGCCAAGTTCAGCAATGTTTTCGGCGACTTTGCGGTGAACATAATCAAGGTAGGGGAAACGAGCGGCATTTTGAACCAGAATCTCATCTACCTGGCGGAGGAGCTCAAGAAGAAGCACGCCCTGCGCCAGAAAGTGGTCAGCGCGCTGGTGTACCCGATCTTCATCACCATCGCCACCCTACTCCTCACCAGCTTGCTCACGGTCTTCATCTTCCCCAAGCTGCAGCCCATCTTCACCAGCTTGAACGTGGTCTTGCCCTTCACCACGCGGGCGCTGATCGCGACCAGCGACTTCCTGCGCAGCTACGGCATCCATCTGATCCTGGGCATCATCGGCGCCGTCATCCTCTTTTTCATACTGATGCGCCGGTCCAAGGCCTTCCATTACGGCGTGGACCAGATAGTGCTGAAAACACCGCTGCTCGGCAGTATCGCCCAGAACTACAACCTGACCAACTTCTGCCGCACGCTCGGCCTGCTTTTGAAGAGCGGTTTGAAGATAAACGACGCCCTCGGCATCACTGCCGATACCACCAACAATCTGCGGTACCGCAAAGAGATCCGGGCCATGGTCGAAACGACCACCCGCGGCGAGCGCATCTCGAAGCATCTGGAGCGGCACCCCGGGCTTTTTCCGGACATCCTGCCCCAGCTCGTCGGCATCGGCGAGACCACCGGCAACCTGTCGGAGACCCTCATCTACCTTTCGGAGCTCTTCGAGGCGGACGTGGACGAGGCCACAAAAAACCTGTCCGGTTCCCTGGAGCCCGTCCTCATGATCTTCATGGGCATCCTGGTCGGCTTCGTGGCGGTGTCGGTCATCACGCCAATATATGAGATTACCCAGAACCTGCATCCGTAGCTCGGGGTCCCGGCGCGGCGGCCGGCGCGGCTTCACCATGATCGAGCTCTTGGTGACCACCGCCATCGTGGCGATGCTCATCGGCCTCGGTCTTTTTATGAGCATGGACTTCTATCGCCACACGCTGGTGAACGACGAGCGCGACATCGTGGTGTCCCTGCTCCTCAAGGCCCGGGAGCGGGCGCTGGTGAACCTGCGTCAAAGCGAGCATGGTGTGTGCTACGACGACCCAAACTACGTCCTGTTCCGCGGTTCTTCGTACGACTCTGGCGCTGCCACGAACGAAACAGTGGCCGCGGGCAGCGGCGTCAGCGTGGACGGTATGGATTGCGAGGGCGGGTCGGCAAACCCCGTGGTTTTCGAACAGCTTTCCGGGGATTCCGCCTCGACGACCATCACCATTGGTCAAAACGGGAGCGACAAGGTAATTTATATAAATGATGAGGGACGCGTGGATTGGTAAAAATCGGGGCAGGCGGCGGGGGAGCGGCACGCTGGAGATACTCATTGCCTTTTCGGTCATTATTCTGGCGATCACCGCGGCCATCTCCGTGGCCTTCGGCAACCAGGGCGTGACCGTGGACACGGAGCTGGACCACCAGGCCTTCTACAAAGCCACCCGGGAACTCGAAAAGGTTCGGGCCGCCGCACTGGCGGATTTTGACGCGGTGAGCTCCAGCCCGGCGGAGCTGCTCGCCTTGAGCGAAGGCGAATACAACAGCATATACACCAAGCAAATCGGCATCCTGGACATTTCGCCCTGCGCCAAGGCGGTTACGAGCACTATCACCTGGCAGGTGGACCTTCTGCGGCCGCAGAAGGTGGAGCTGACTAGCGTGGTGGTCTCGCCGCAGGAGCTTTTCGCGCTGGGCGGGGATTGCAGCGCGCTACCGCCGGAAGACGACTGGGAGAATCCGGACACGGCCAATTCTATAGATATCAGTCCCGCCGGCAATGACGCCACCGATGTGGATGTCGTTAAGCGTGGCGGGAACAAGGTCGCTTTTATAACCGCTAGAAAAAGCCCGGATGCGAACGATGACTTTTGGGCCATAGACATCAATGATCCGCAAAACCTTTCTATTTTAGGCAGCACCAGCACCGGTCCGGGCCTGAACGCCCTGGATGTTGCCGGGGATTACGCTTTCGCCGCGAACAATGACAGCGTGAACCAACTGCATGTCATCGATGTGAGCGATCCGACCGACCCGCACCTCGTGGCTTCCAGTTCGCTCAGTGGCGCGGACGCGTCAGCGATCAGCATCGCCTATTACCACGATGAGGACTTCGCGGTGGAAGACCGCGTATATATTGGCACGGCGAGCGATCCGGATGGGCCGGAATTCTTCGTGTTTGACGTGTCCAATCCTGAAAATCCGAACCAGCTTGGCGGCATCGAGCTCGGCCGTGACGTGAATGCGGTAGAAGTGGACGGCGACGGTTATGCTTACCTGGCGACATCTGCGGACACTGCCGAAATCACAGTCATAGATATCTCGAGTCCCGGCTCAATGTCCCAGGCGGCCGTGTTCAACATTAGAGATACCGACGGCAACCCGAGCAACATGGATGCTACCAGCTTGGCTCTGGTCGGCAACCGTTTGTACGTCGGTCGCGAACGGGCGGTTGGCGCCAAAGAAAGGGATTTCGTGATACTGAACGTGACCAGTCCCGCAGCGCCGGCGGAGCTTGGCGGCAAGCGTTTGAAGTTAAATCCCGGCACGGAGGTCTCGGGCATAGCTGTGAGCGGCAAATTCGCATTCCTTGCGATCAACGATCCTAACGACGGTTTCCATGTGTGGATCATCTCAGACCCGACGAACATAGTCGCGCCTTCCGCTTGCAATATTTACAACTTTTCCCAGCACACCACAGGGTTGGATTATATGGATAATTTTGTTTACACCTCCAACGAATCCAACGATGCTTTTCGCGTTATTAAGAATAATACCTCTGAAACCTGCGACTCATGAGATCTTCTACACCGCGCCGCGCCGGTTTTACTTTGGTCGAGATGCTCGTGTACATGGCCTTGCTCGGGCTTTTGATGGGCGGCGCCATCCTGGCGGCGTACCAGTTGCTTGAGGATGCGACCGCCACGCGCATCCGGGTCAATACGGACGAAGAGGCCAATTTCATGCTGCGCAAGGTCGACTGGGCCTTGAGCGGCGCCACGTCCATCTCCAGCCCGTCCGCCGGCAGTTCCGGGGACACGCTCACGGTGGCCAAGCCGGGGATCGGCTCCATCACCATCGCGCTAGACGGCACCGATATGGAGATCACGCGTGGCGGCGACACCTTACCCCTGAACAGCGCCAATGTCACAGTGGATTCCCTCATCTTTACCCAAATAGCTGCCGTGCCACCCGTTCCGGCGGCAGTCCAGGTTTCCACCACCATAAACGGCCGGTCGTACGGCCTCACCAAATACCTGCGCTGATGAACTCCCGCGGCGGCTACATAGCGCTCATGTCGGCCATCATCATCGCCGTGGTGCTGATGGGACTTTTGACAACGCTCAGCTTCAGCGGCTTCTTCGGGCGTTTCAACATTCTCTACTCCGAGTTCAAGGAGTACGGTCTGGCGGTGACCGAGGGCTGTGCCAACGCGGTAATGATCGAGCTGGGGCGAGACCCGAGCTACACCGGCGACGAGACGCTGACGTTCGGAGAGGACACTTGCCAGGTGTTCTTGATCGATCCGCCTGTCAGCGGAGAGCAAATAATTCAAGTCCAGGTGATCCACCAAGACACATATTCCAACTTGGAGGTCACTGTGAACCCAACTACGCTAGCTGTAGTGGCCTTCGAAGAAGTGCCGAACCTGCCATGAGGGCACTTGCGTCTTTTTTACATTCATGATATAAACAATCCCACACAAAAGGTCGTTCCAAATCAATGGAAATCATGCTTAAAAAACTAATCCAGAAGCGCGAAGGCTTTACGCTCATCGAGATCCTGGTGGTCATCGGCATCATTGCCGTTTTGGCGACGATCGTCATCATCGCCATCAACCCGGCCCGCCAGTTCGCCCAAGCGCGCGACACTCAGCGCACCAGCAACTTGAACACCATCCTGAATGCGATTGGTCAGAACATTGCTGACAATCGCGGTATTTTCACTTGCTCGGGATCCGAGTTTACTTTGCCGGGTAGCGCTACGGTTATTCGGGCCAGCATCGCTGCAGCCGATATTTACGACTGCCTCGTGCCGACTTATATGCCGGCTATGGTCTGCGATCCAGTGGAGGGAGAAGATTGTGATGATTCAGGCCAATACAATACGGCGTACACCGTATCGATGGCTACCAGCGGTCGCATTACTATCGCAGCGCCTGAAACCGAGCTTGCGAATCCGGATCTGTCTGTCACCCGCTAAGCACAGTTCGCAATGCTTTCCGCAAAAGCCCCCTCTCGGGGGTTTTTGTTTATCGGCGCTTTCGCGACTGCTTCACCAGCCCCACTTGCTTGTCGAAGACCGTAGCGACCTTCTGCAGGGTAGTTACGGAAAAGCTATGCATCCCGGATTCCATCCTAGCGATCACCGACTGAGGCATGTCGGCTTTCGCCGCCACTTGTTTTTGGGTCATTCTCTTTTTAGCTCGGAGGCGTTTAAGGTCGAAAGCAATGTTGACACTGGCTATTTCTTGAAGATAGGCTTTCTTGAATCCAGGTTTTTTGCATTGTTCTTCGATGAAGGTCGAAAAAGGAATGAATCGGAAGCCCCCTATTATTTTTTCACCTTTTTTCTTCATAGTAGGTTGTATATTTTTTCTGCCCGATCAATAATGCGCACAGGTGTCTTTTGGCTTTGTTTCTTGAATATATCTACCACATAAGTCATTTCATTTTTCCTAAAGAAGATCAAGCGGTATTGTTGTACGATTAGTTCCTTGATCTTTCCTTTCAGTGTTTTTATCACGACTTTTTCCATGACACCACTCTCCAGCAAGTGAATGTGTTTGGAAACCTTGATCCTTTCATCCTCCGGAAGATCGGTCAGAGTGTTTCGCACATTGTCTAGAAGATGGAGGTTGGCCATAAAGTGCGCCTCCACCTAAAGAGATGATAGCAAAATTGCTATATCGCCGTCAAGGGCTTCCTGGAGGCACGCCGTCATTATCTTCCGCGGCCATTAAATATCCTTAAAAAATTTATAAGGTGTACAATATGGGCCATGCCCCCCAAGAACCCCAGGAAATTCGCCATTTTCGACATCGACGGCACCGTTTTCCGGTCCAGCTTGCTGATCGAGGTCACCAACGCCCTCATAGATGCCGGCATCTTCCCGGAATCGGTCCGGAAAAGCTATGCCCGGGAGTATGTCCGGTGGCTGGACCGCAAGGGCGTCTACGACGACTATATCGACCGGGTGGTCGATGTCTTCCGGCGCCACATCCAGGGCATCCACTACCGTGACTTCCTGCGGGTCGCGAAGCGGGTGGTGGCCGGCCACAAGGATCGCACTTACGTGTATACCCGGGAGCTGGTCCGGGAACTGAAAAAGAAAAAATATTTCCTGCTGGCCATCTCCAAATCGCCGAAGGGCATTGTGGAGAACTTCGCGAAGGAGCTGGGCTTCGACAAGGTCTATGGCTCCTTGTATGAAACGGACAAGAAAGGCAGGTACACCGGCGGGGTGCTGCACCTGGACCTCCTGTCGGACAAAGCCAAACTTCTGGAGCGGGCGATGCAGAAAGAAAACCTCATCCTGCGCGGCTCCGTGGGGGTGGGGGACACCGAAAGCGACATCGCCTTTCTGGAGCTGGTCAGTCGCCCTATCTGCTTCAATCCCAACCGCAAGCTGTATGACCATGCCCGCAATGCCGGCTGGGAGGTGGTAGTGGAGCGCAAGGACGTCATTTATGAAAGAGTGGCTGCGAAGAAGTGGCGATAGACAAGCAGAGCCCGGCATGGTGACAAATCCGGCAATCCGGCAAATGCGGCAAGCCCCCGAAACCGGGGGTTTTTGCCGCATTTAGCCCATTTTAGTATGAGGCCCATGAGGCCGACCGGAGGGTAGGGGCACCCCCTTGACAAATTTTGGAATATGGCATACGCTATGCCGTATTAACTTTTGTTAAAATAAAGTTATAGAATATATCAATAACTAATTAACGGGATACAAGCTGGTCGGCTTTTTCCACGTTCGCAGATTATAGATAAAAAGTAAATAAAAATTAAATAAAAAATGAACAAAGCGATGAGGTTGTGGAGCAATGCGGTGCCGGTGCAGAAGGTGCTTTCTGTGGTGGCAGTCTTCGCGCTCGTCTTCATGCCGTTTGCGCAGGCTGAGATTGTGCTTGCGGATCACGATATAGGGGCTCCTTATGAAGAAGAGATCTTGGGGAATCTCCAAACTAGTGAAATTGCCACAATTGACAAAATCAGAATTTGCCATGCGACTGGCAGCGAGGGTAACCCATATACAAACCCCGAAGTCAATATAAGCAGCTTTTTTTCTGGTGGACACGACACGGATCTTGACGACATAATTCCGCCGTTTCACTATGACGACGGTGATGGAAACGAGGCATTTTTAGGAATGAATTGGGAAGAACCATTCATTTCTACTTGGGAAAATGGCTGTGTTGCCCCTGAAGAGTCCACTACTGGCTCGGTCACTGTGACCAAGGTGGTCGTGAATGACGGCGGCGGCGAAGCCGAGATTTCCGACTTCCCGCTTTTCGTTGACGAGGAGTCCGTCGTGAGCGGCGTAGCCGAGGATTTCGAGGCCGGCGATTACGTCATCTCCGAGACCAACACCGACGAGAACTACGTCGCTGTCATAACCGGCGACTGTGATGAGGAAGGCGACTTGACCGTTGAAGTGGACGGCGAGTATTTCTGCACCATTACCAACACCTTCGACCCGGGCGAGCCGACGACCGGCACCCTGGTCGTTAAGAAAGTGGTCATCAATGACAATGAAGGTACCGCGACCAGTTCCGACTTCAGCTTCATCGTGAATGGCGGCCAACCGATTCCGTTCGATGTCGACGGCCAGAACGATCTGGTTCTGCCGGTCGGTTCTTACAACGTCACCGAGGTTGCCGCTGGTGGATACAGCGTCTCCTCCTCAAATTGTAGCAACATCAACCTGACTGTTAATGGTTGGACCTGCGAAATCACCAACAACGACATCCCTCCCACCGCATCGACCCTCACCGTCATCAAAGAAACGCTCCCCGACGGGGCCACGCAGTCGTTCGACTTTGAGCTCGACACCGATCCCTTCGCGACCCTTCAGGACAACGATGGCGGTTCGGGTGCGATCGTTGTTTCGGCAGGCGTGCACCTCATCAATGAGATCGGCCTTCCGGACTGGAGCCTTACCGGTTGGCAGTGTCTCAACGACCAAGAGGAAACCGTCGGCACCGACATGGGCGAGAGCGGCATTGAACTGACCTTCTCCGAAGGTGAGGACATTACTTGCACCTTCACGAACACCGAAGTTCCGGTTGAAGACAGCGGCAACCTGATCATCCGCAAGGTGGTCATCAACGACAACGGCGGCAGCGCGGATGCGACGAGCTTCAAGTTCATAGTGGATGGCGGCGCCCCGGTCCAGTTCGAGAGCGATGGCGTGAACGAAATCACCATTGAGGCAGGCAGTCATACGATCGTCGAGGAGGGAGCTGCCGGCTATGATGTCTCCTACGAGAACTGCGAAGACGTGTTTGTCTCGGATGAAAGCACTGAGATCTGCACGATCACCAATAACGACCGCGAATCTAATAACGGCGGTGGTGGTGGCGGTGGTGGCGGCGGAGGTGGCGGTGGCGGCCAGGTCCTTGGCGACACTGACACGACCCCGCAGGTCTTGGGTGAGCAGATCGAGATAATGCCGACCGGCGCCCCGAATGCCGGTACCGGCGCTGGCGCCCAGGGCGGCCTCTACGGCACCCTGTTGACCCTTCTCGGTCTCTATGGCTTTGCCCGCTCCAGAAAAGAAGCCCGCGTCTAAATTGAAGGACGCCTTCGCGAAGATCTTTTCCAAAAGCCCCCGCTGGGGGGCTTTTGCGTCGCTCATCCTCATCGCCGCCGGCATCGTCTTCCTTCTGAACTACGCCGCGAACGTAATGTTCGTGCAGAACCCCGTCTTGCCGGAGGAGAAGCTGGAACCGGCCGTCATCGGGCGGAGCATGCCCGAATCCGCTCCGGTGCGGCTCAAGATCCCGGCCATCAACGTGGACGCGGGTTTCGTGGAACTGGGCCTCAAGGCCAACAACGAGATCGAGATACCAAAAAGCACCCAGGAGGTCGGCTGGTACAAGTTCGGACCGACCCCGGGCGAACTGGGCCCCGCGATCGTTCTTGGCCACGTCGATTCCTACCTGGGCCCGGGCGTATTCTTCACGCTCGGTCAGCTGGAGCCGGGGGATACGATCAGGGTGGAGCGCCAGGATGGCAGTGTCGCCGTCTTCCGCGTGGACAAATTAGAAAGGTATCCGCAGAAGAACTTCCCCACGGAACTGGTCTACGGCGACATCAACTACGCCGGCCTGCGGCTCATCACCTGTTCCGGAAGCTACGACAAGAACTCCGAGCGTTACGACATGAACCTCATCGTCTATGCCTCCCTGGTGGATTCCGAAGGCAGCGTCACGCTAACTTCAACCGATACGTTATAATATACATACGTCCTAACGCAGGTCGAGTTAGGCAATGAAATTGGCATTTTAGCAAGTCGAAAAACAAACTAAAAATAAAATGAACAGAAAGAAAGCGTTGATCGCGTTCGTTGCCGTAGCGATGATTTTCGGCGGTGTGTCCGTGGCCTCCGCCCAGACCACCACGACCTCGTCCCTGCAGCAGACCATCCAGTCCCTGCTGCAGCAGATAAGGAACCTGCAGGCGCAGATGGAGCAGCTGCGCACCGAGCGCCATGAGGTGGTCGTCGAGCTGGTCAACACCCTGAAGGAGGGCTCGAGCGGCAGTGCCGTGGAGATCCTCCAGGCCCTCTTGGCCGCCGATCCGAGCATCTATCCGGAAGGCCGGATCACCGGCTACTTCGGCGCCCTGACCCGCCGCGCGGTCATGAACTTCCAGATGCAGAACGGCTTGCCGCAGGTCGGCAACGTCGGCCCGCAAACCTTGGCCCGCCTCAAAGAGAAGCTGAAGGACAACCCGTTGGCCCTGGAGGACGATGATGATGATGATGATGATGATGATTCTGACTCCAACCGAGGCAAGCGCCTGTGCGCGATCGTCCCGCCGGGGCACCTGATCGCCCCGGGCTGGCTCCGCAGGCATGACGGCGTAGTGCCGATCGTGCCGGCCTGCCAGACCCTGCCGCCGGGCATCCTGAGCCGCGTGAGCTCGACCATCGTGGTCTCCACGAGTTCCGACGTCGTCGCCCCGAGGATCTCCCGCATCCGCGATGAGGAGGCCACCTCCAGCGTGGTCATAAGCTGGCGCACGAATGAGCCCGCCACTTCCCAGGTGCATTACGGCGTGAGCACCACTTTGGGTTCGAGCACCGCGCTCGACACCGATCTAGCCACCAGCCATTCCGTGACCGTCACCGGCCTGACCCCGGACACGGATTACTATTACAAGGTCGAGTCCCAGGATGCCGCCGGCAACCTGCGGACCTCGGATCTGCGCGCCTTCGACACCGAGGACGAGGACTACTAATTCGTCTTCTTAGGCCGATAGCGACACCAGGCCCCGCTCACCGCGGGGCCTTCGTGTTATAATCACCTCCAATGCGGACACGTACTTTAATCGGAATATTGGTCGGCGTGCTGGCGATCGCCTTGCTGCTGCAGCTTGGCATCTATGCGTACGACAACATCATTATTGTCTCCGGTACGCCCTTTCCCAGCGTCCCACGCAACGACCAGCCCGCCCACCTGACCGCCTTCCTGGTGGCCCGACCAAACTTCATCGTGGACAGCGCCAGCCTAGGCAAGGTGGAGATCTGGGCCGTGCCCGCAAGCGTGACAGAGATATCCGAAGACGACTATGTGTTGCTCGGCAACGCCGCGCTGCAGCCGGGCACCGATCCCTTGATCCAGATCTGGACCCTACCCATACCACCGGAGCCGATTGCGGCCACAGAAATATTCGCCAAGGGCTACGACCTGAAAGGGGAGTTTGTCGGGCAAATGTCCCTACCGTACCTCGGCGCCGTCCAGATCGCGAACGCCGTCTGGGCCGGGGTCACTTCCACCGAGCCGGTTGAACCGGACATCCAGCGCCATTTCTCGTTCGCGCTCCAGGTGGGCGAAAAGGCCACAGTCGGCGGGCTCACCGTGCGGCTTTTGGACATCAAGAGCGACAGCCGCTGTCCGCGCGAGGCCGTTTGCATCTGGGCCGGGGAGGTCGTGGCCAGCGTCCAGCTGAGCTCCGGGAACCTAAACGAGACCGTGTCCCTACACAGCATGAGCGCGCCCTCGACCTTCGGCAAACATCAGATAGGCATCACCGGCGTCTCTCCGGCGCGTCTAGGCGCGGCGCCGAAGAAAAGCGATTATCACATCACTTTTTCGGTGGAGAGGATGTAGCGCCGCCGCTTTCCAGGAACTGCAAGACCTTCTCGTTGCGCAGGAGCGTCTCCGCGTAGCG
>Ga0209541_10011846_pt1 | contig 13586 bp, 17 predicted proteins | sample RifCSPlowO2_01_FD_184027 | JGI IMG/M metagenome (GOLD analysis project Ga0209541, IMG submission 184027) | Groundwater microbial communities from Rifle, Colorado - Rifle CSP2_plank lowO2_0.1 (SPAdes) (version 2) | ecosystem: Environmental > Aquatic > Deep subsurface > Groundwater | place...
GGAAAAGATGAAAGTGCTGCAGGTAGATCCAGCTTTTGGCAGCCGTTCCGTGAATGAAGGCTTTTCTGGCGGGGAGAAGAAGAAAGCTGAGATTCTGCAATTGCTGGTCCTGGAGCCGAGATTTGCGATTCTCGATGAAACGGACTCGGGATTAGACGTGGATTCTCTGAGAATTGTCGCAGAAGGCATTAATACGATCAAAGGGCCGCAGCGAGGCATTTTGCTCATCACGCATTACCACCGGATTTTGGATTACGTCACGCCAGACGTCGTGCACGTCATGAAAGAAGGCCAGATCGTCAAAACGGGGGGCAAAGAATTAGCGCGGCAGATTGAAACAGAAGGCTTTGAAAATATGAAGAAAATAAAAGAAGAGGTGACACTATGATCAACAAAGAGCAGCTCATAGAGATTTTCAAGGGTTATATGGATCCGGAGCTGGGCATCGATGTCTGGACTTTAGGCTTGATTTACGAAACAAAAATTGAAGACAAAAAAGTCTCCATCAAGCTAACGTTCACTTCTCCGTTCTGTCCCTACGGGCCGCAGATGGTTGCAGATTTAGAGCGGCAAATCAAAGAAAAAGAAGCGGAAGAAGTGCAGATTGATGTTACTTTTGAGCCGCCCTGGCAGCCCAGCGAGGAGCTGAAACAGATGATGGGGATGGGGTAAACTTGAGAGAACCTGCAAAAAATGAATATCCAAAATGTATATAGCCTACCAAGCGTGAACAATATTTGCAACCAAACGTTGAGGGAGGTTATTTCTCTGCCAAGAGTAAGCCTGGCACATGTTACTATGAATCCTGGAAATGTTTCTCTACTCCATGAGCATTGGAAGACGAGCGAAATCTACATTGTCCTAAGCGGTGAGGGGGTTCTTCATTACGGAAATAAAAAGATCAGAGCGAGCAAAAGAATGAGTATAGTTATTCCTCCCAGAACACCCCATCAACTATTGAATACTGGCCCTGTTGACTTAGAACACTTGGTATTAGCAATTCCCCCCTTTGATCAAAATGATGTTTACCTCATCGAGGGGAATCTCGAGACAAAAGAGTCCGAGGTACAAGACGAAAAGCTGAGTCGGGGTTCTCAGATGGCTCTCGATGGAGCAATGGTGTATGAATTACTTTCTGCAACAGAAAAAAATAATCTCGGGATAGGGCTGGCGGTTGGTTTTCTTCCGCCAAAAAGAAACGCTACTTTGCATTTTCACCGAATCAGCCAGGAGATCTATTACATACTCGCGGGAAGTGGGAGAGTAGTGCTTGACAAAGAAATTGGAGAAGTTCAGAAAGGCAGCATTATTTCCGTCCCACCCCTTGCCATCCATGGACTACAAAATACAAGTGATGGAGAAATGGAAGTCCTATGTATCTCTTCTCCTCCATACACTGATAAAGATTTTATTCTGGCGGGATAAGGTTTAAAGTTGAGAGCCCTAAGATGCTGCGTTGGAATTTTTTTCCAAAAGTTTATAAAAAAGAAAGAACACATACACTCTATGTCCTTTCTCTCCATTCTCACCACCATCGTCGGCATGGGCATGTCTTTCGGCTATTTTGCCCAGACGATAAAGATCATCAAGCACAAGAGTGCACAGGACGTGTCGCTAATAACCTATCTCATTTTCGGTTTGGGAATTGTCGTTTGGCTGCTGTATGGCATCTCCATAAAAGATCTGCCCATTATTCTTTCGAACATCGCCGCCTTGCTGGGCGCGCTGTCGGTGATGGGAGCATATTGGTATTACAAGAAAAAGTGAAAGAAAGGGGATTAGAAAGAATTTGTAAGTCCAGAAAAGCAGTCATAGTGGGGTTCAAGATGCATCTCTGGAACGAGGTAGCTGATTTCATTGGTAAGAATAGCATATTCCTTCTCTTCTTTAACTCCCCTATTTTTCCATTCGTCAGTTAATTCCTGCCTTACTGCAATACCCCTAACCCTCTTTTCAATCCAATCTTCGGAATATCCCTTCGCTTTGTAAATTTCTTTCATGCGTTTTTGTGCTAGCTCTGGATTTTGTATTTCCTCCACACGCTCATATCCAACCTGAGCCAGCCATTGCTTGAAAGGCTCTGCTTTAGGAGAAGGTATGGATTGAACGATCCTAAACAAAGCCTTTGTGCTTGCACAATCAGTTTCATAGTACTTGCCATCCGAAGCTAGCAATTTCAGTTGGTTACAATTTGTAACCACCTCACTCCCCTCTTTATTCAACCGGTGTTTTAGCACTTTCCAGTAATTCCTTGCATCTGTGCTGTCCGTTAAAACCTCAACGATATCTACTACAGAAAAATGCCACTCGCCATTATGCCACAGCCTTCTTATTTTCTTATTTTGGAAAACCACTAAGGCATTATGTTCTTCCATTTTTCACCGCATCCAACCCCGACTCCAGAACGGCCAGAGTTTCTTATAGTTATCGGTCAAGCTCTCTCTTCCACCATCTCCACCACATATCGCCCAATCGCCGGAGAAGCCGTCAATCCCGGTGATTCCATACCCAAAAGATTGACGAATCCCGGCAAGCCTCGAGCAGATTCTTCCTGAATGACAAAATCTCTGGCTGCTTCCCCCGGCTTGTACAAGCGTGGCCGTATTCCGGCTTGGTCTGCAGAAAGATCTTCCAAAGAGAGAAAGGGCAGATAGCACTGCGCAGCCTGAAAAAACAGTTCTTTCTTGGCCTCATCGACGGTGTACTCAAACTCTCCCTCATGCAGATACACCGCATCCGGCCCCAGCTTCATGCTGCCATCAAGTTCTAAGGTCAGATGAATGCCCAGGCCTCCGCCAAAAGGAAGCGGATAGACTAACTGCTGGACTTTCCCCCGATGCCGGGGGTGGATGCGGAAATAATCACCTTTCCAGAAATGCTGGCGATAGCCGATCTTTTCTATCCAAGTTTTCGGCGATTCATGCCAGGAAATGCCCACCAGTTCGGCAATCGTGTCCGCATATAAACCCGCGGCATTGATGACGTGGCGCGCCATGGCCGAAGAGAGCTCGCCATTCTTTTCTCGAAAAGTGAGCGCATAGCGGGTAGCCAGAGGAGTGATCGCTACAACTTCTGTATTATAAAATAAGGGCTTTGCAGCGGAAAAAGAAGTGAGTCGAGCTACAAAATGCTGCATCAGCTCATGGGCGCTGATAATGCCGCTTTCCGGCGAGGAGAGCGCCGCACATGCAGTTATATTTGGCTCTATTTTCTGAATTTCAGAACGGTCGAGAAGCTGCAGACTGGGAACGCCATTCTCTGCTCCCTGTTTGGCTATCTTTTCAAGCTGGCTGCTCTCTTCTTCGCGCGTGGCAATCAGCAGCTTGCCAATTTTTCGATGCGGGATAGCATATTTTTCGGCAAGTTCGTACAGCCTTTCCCGCCCTTCGCAGCAAAGTTTTGTTTTCAGCCAGTCTTTCGGATAATACAAGCCGGCATGAATAACTTCGCTATTTCGTGAACTGGTTTCCAGCCCAAAAGAAGAGTTTTTCTCAAAAACATACACGTCGCGGCCGCGTTCTGCAAGTGCAGCAGCACAGGCTAATCCTACAACACCTGCACCGATCACGGCAACATCAATCTCTTCCATGCGAGAGCCTCCAGAAGTGTTTTCCGAGAAGCACTTTGCCGTCTTGAATCATAATACTTTCCTTGCGGAGAAAGCGAATTTTTTTCTCAAGAGCTGCGCCGCTCCGTTTCCCCATATACCCACCCAGCGACCCATCCGCAGCCACCACCCGATGGCACGGCACTTGCGGCGCATACGGATTCTTGCGCAATGCTTGCCCAACCGCCCGATACGCTTTCGTCCCCAAGGCTTCCGCTATGGCTTGGTAGGTGGTGACTTTTCCTGGCGGAATTTGCTGACAAAGCGCGTAAACTTTTCTTTCAAATTTGGTTTCTGCCATTGGGTAAGGAAGGCTGCTACTCGCTGATCACCTTTGGGCTGCGCCTGCGGCCCCACGCTATAATAAATCTTTTCCGCAATACTGCCCCACGAGAAATCGCCCCGCTCTTCTTCAATTTTATGGACCACCAGCTCTTTCAGCTGCACGCCTTTGCGCAGATGATAGTAAATGCTTCGCTGGGTTACTTGCGGAAAAATCTCGTTATAGAACTTAGCGATCTGATAACCATAGCCTTTCTTCATCTGAAAGAGCAGCTCTATGACGTTCTTCCGGATTTCGCTTTGCGGCGGCCTTCCTCGGGGCATGGTTGTTTTCCTCAGCATTTCCTCATCTTCACTATTTAAGTATTTTCCGGGAAAGTTTTATAAATAAGTTAACTGTTTAGTTAACTATGGAAACAATTGTCAAAACCAAAGAATGGGGGAACTCTCTGGGCTTAGTCATCCCGCGAAATCTTGTTCACGAACTTGACCTCGTGCCCGGTGAAGAAGTGGAGATAGACATAGCCAAAAAACACAACGCCCTCAAAGAGCTGTGGGGAGCCATTCCCCTGAAACGGAAAACGGCTGAGATTCTTAAAGACGTGCGAGAAGATCTTGAAGGGGCTTTCCTATGAGACAGAAATGCCTCGACACCTACGCTCTCGTCGAGATAGCTAAAGGAAATCCGGCATTTTTTGAGTATCTGTCTGACGAAGTCATTCTCACGGACGTAACCCTTGCCGAGTTCTATGCCGTGCTGCTGCGGGAAGATGGCAAGCAGACGGCTGAGTATTGGTTCCATAAACTGAGCTTTTATAGCATTCCCGTCGATAAAGAAACTCTTAAGCGAGCGGTGGCTTTTCGCTATGAACATCGCAAAGAGAAAATTTCTTTCTTCGACGCAGTGGGTTACGTATTTTCCCAAGAGAGAGGATTTCTTTTCGTTACCGGCGACAAATCTTTCGAAAAAATGAAAGGAGTAGAATATAAAAAGGCTTAATGGCCAAAGAAGCTACGACCATGCCCAAACCCTTATTCTCCAAAACCCAGCAGAGACACATCGCCCAGGAACGAATAAAGAAGCTCTTCCAGCAAGCCGACGAGATGTTTTCTTCCCATCCGGAACTCTCTAATCGCTACGTGACTTTAGCACGGAAAATCGCCATGAAAGCCAGAACGCCGATACCGAGAGAACTCAAGCGGAAATTCTGCAAGCACTGCTTGACCTACCTGCGGCCGGGCGCCAATACCCGCGTTCGAACCCGGCAAGGGAAGGTGGTTATTTCCTGTTTGGTGTGTAAGAAGATGGTAAAGATACCGATGGGAAAGAAAGAACAGAAAAAATAATTTATTTCTTCTCCCTCTCCAGCAGCACCTTCCTTTCCGTCCTCGCCACCACTCTTCTTATCTCATCAATCGCATCCACATTCGCCGAGATGGAATCGACCCCTTGATGCACCAAGAACTCGGCCATCTCCGAACGGCTGCCAGCCTGCCCGCAGATCGACGTCTTGACGTGATATTTCTGGCAGGCTTTAATGACTTTGGCAATCTCTCCTAAAACGGCAGGATGCATCTCGTCGAAGAGCGGGGCAATTCTCTCATTATTCCTGTCAATGCCCAATGTCAATTGCGTCAAATCGTTCGTGCCAAAGGAAACAAAGCTGATTCCCTCCCGGCAGAGCTCTTCGATGATCCAGCAGGCTGCCGGTGTTTCAACCATGACGCCAAATTCGATGGCCCGGCAGGGTTCCAAGCCGACTTCCCGCATAATCTTTTTGGCCTCTTTCACTTCCTCAGCGCGAATGACAAAAGGCAGCATCACCCCCACATTTTTCATCCCCGCATAATGCAGCTCGCGGATGGCCTGAAATTCTGCTCGTAAGATTTCCGGCTCATCCAGCAAGCGGCGGATGCCGTGCCAGCCGATCATGGGATCCGTTTCCCGAGGCTCTTTCTCGCCGCCCTGTAGATTGCGATACTCATCCGTGCGGATATCCGAACAGCGCACCCACACCGGCTTTCCAGAAAATGCTTTGGCAATCTTGCCGATGCCTTCTTTTAAGAGATTGACATACTCCTGCACTCTTCCCTGGCGGACATATTCCGCAGGATGCATGCCGCCGGCCGCAATCATGATTTCTAGGCGCACGAGACCGACGCCATCTGCACCCGTCGCCGCGGCTTTCTGCGCCAGATCCGGCAGGTCCATGATGCATTTGATTTCCGTTGACGTGAGCAGCTCTTCAGAGCTGATGGCTGGCTTCTGAGGAGCTTCTGCTGGTTTGGCTTTGACCACGCCGGCATACACAATTCCTCGCAGGGCATGGACGGTAACGATCTGCCCATCCCGTAACACATGTGTTGCATGCTCCGTCCCCACGATGCACGGCGTACCCATCTCCCGGCTGACGATGGCCGCATGAGAAGTCATCCCTCCTTCGTCCGTGATAATAGCTGCAGCCCGCTGCATGGCCGGCACAAAGTCCGGCATGGTCATCTTCGTCACTAAGACATCGCCTTTTTGCACTTTGCCCAGCTCTCCGGCGCTCAGGACGATGCGCACGGGGCCCGAAGCCACTCCCGCAGAAGCAGTTTCTCCCCGCAGCAGGATTTTGCCTTCTTCAGTGATCGCTGATTCGGCCTTCACTTCTGCCGCAAAAGTCGTCACGGCCCTCGTTTGCACGATGTATACCTGCCCTTTCTCCACCGCCCATTCCACATCCTGCGGCTTGCCATAATGCTCTTCCAGCTTCTTTCCTAATCTTGCCAGCTCTTGGATAATGGTATCAGGAATAACCTGCCTGGCCTGCAGCTCTTTAGGGATTTCTTTTTTTTCATTTTTCCCCCATTCATTGCGGAACAACCCAAAATCCTTCTTACGCACTTCAATCTTCTTGATGTCCCGAGTCTTCTTATCGACGATGTACAGGTCCGGATTCACTTCGCCGCCGACAATGAGCTCGCCTAAGCCGTAAATGGCTTCAATGACCATTTCATCCGCATGATTCGTTGCAGGATTTATCGTAAACATGACGCCGGATTGCTCAGCATTGACCATCTTCTGCACAATGGCCGAGATGAACACTTTCATATGTTCAAACCCGTGCTTGGTCCGGTAGTAGATGGCCCGAGCGGTGAAGAGCGAAGCCCAGCAGGCTAACACTGCTGCAACGGCCTGATCTTTGCCTTTCACGTTCAAGAAAGTAGCCTGCTGCCCGGCAAAGGAAGCGGTGGGCAAGTCTTCCGCAGAAGCGCTGCTGCGCACGGCCACAAAAACGTCTTTGGCATCAACCAATTCTGCCGCTTTCTTTCGCTCCGCACCCAGCAATTCATAATTCAGCCGTATCTCTTCTGCAATATCGTCCGGAATCGGTGTCTTCAGAATAAGCTGCTGCACCTGCTCGGCTTTTTTCTGCAGGGTATCCGTATCTTCGACATTCAATCCCTGCAGCAGGGGAGCGATCTTCTCCCGCAGCTTGGTGCGTTCCAGATATTCCTTGTATGCCTGCGTCGTTACGGCAAAACCCCCGGGAACGGGCAGGCCGAGATTGTACATAATGCCGAGATTCAGCCCTTTGCCGCCGGCAATAGGAAGATCATCTTTCTGCAAGTCCTTGAACCAGATAACGTATTTGCTCATGGGAAGCCTCTTTTGCTCTTTAAGAGGAAGCCGGAGCTTTTATGGTTTGTGGTGGGGGATGAGAGAAAGAAGAAAAGTTATTTCATGTTCCAAAGCGATGTTTTCATCCAAAAAGAACTAAAGCACTATTGGCTATCGCCTCTCCAGTATGCTTCATCAATTTCTTTCATCAAGAGGCGAAAGTGAATGGGTTCAATAGTACCTCCCAATTTTTGGTAATCTGCTTTTAATCCTCTCAGTTCTTCTAGACTCAAGGCATTAAAATATTCCCCCTTTTCTTTAAGGCTATACTGTTGACGCAAACGTTCTTCGAGAAATAATCTTTCTTCCGGATCGCGGCTTACCATGGTTTTTTATTATCTTAGGGAATTATAAATAGGTGATGAAAGAGCGTACTAGCAGATGACTTTATACTGGAGCTGAACTATGCCAGACTTCAAATTCTTAACCTGAAGCAGTTTTTACCTTTTTTCAAAATGCTCTTCCGAGAAGGCTCTTATTCCACCTCCCAATAGACAAAGTTCAACATTGATGATTATTTCATCTACCAAGCCATTTCTCATGAATGCAGAATTCGTTTTCCCACTGCATGTTAGAAGAATTCTTTTAAATCCTCTTCTTGATGCTTTCCGTAAAGCGTCTTCTGGAGAAGTGGCAAGCACATACCCTTCACCAAGTTTGAAGTTCTGATCTTTGGAGATAATTATTTTTGTTGCTTTAATTTTGTCAAAATTATAGCTTTCCCATCTTTTGATAGTTGCATAAGTTTTCCTTCCTACAACAAAACAGCCTATTTCTCTTACTAAATAAAGAAAAGCTTTCCAATTCTCATGCGACAGAAAATCTTCATCATAATTACGGGTAGCGATTATTCCATTGATGGTTTGTGCACCATATAAAACGACTTTCATGAAGGATAAGACCCTGAGATTATAGATAATGCAGCGGCAGCAAAAGCATACAGAGGTTATTTTGATGTGATGTGGATGGTTGCTAAAAAGTAACAAACAAATTTATCCTACTTGTTTTTAAGAAAGTCTATAATTCACTCAATGCCCTTTCAATTTTCTCTACAATTCTCTTTGTATTTTCCAATAATTCCTTCAAGATTTTCTCATTAACAGCCGTTTCTGTCCCGTATTGAAATTCTTCTCGGAGTGACTTGGCATCTTTTGAAGTCATTTGTTCTGTTGTCCTGATAAAAGCGATATCTTTCAGATCAAGATTAATCTTTCCTTCTTCTATCAAATATTCGACAGCATTTATCGTACATTCATGGTTTTTTGATTCATACCCAAGCTTGAAGAGTATTGCGAGCAAAGCATGATACAGAGAATAATAAAATTGTGAAACTCCCCAATCACTAAAGCCACCTTTAATGTTATAATCAGCTGCACGAAGATTATGCTTTGCTTTATCGAGATGCTCTTGTGACAATTTATCATTTGGTTTAATCTTCTTCATTCTTGTTTCTCTTGCCAAGCACCAATCAAGTTTTTGCTTATGAATTGACATTTTTTACGACCTCCAAGAATACAGATTCACCTTTAACCACGATGCCTTCTTTCATCAAGTTTATGATAGCTTCCTTCTTTTGTTTCAGTGCTTTTATTAAATCTTCCTGCTTCATAATCAATGGAACAACTGGCTTTGTTTTTACTTTAGATATTTCAAGACAAAAATTATTTACTTTTTTAACTTTATTAGTAATAAAGATAACATCTACATCATTAAACTCTTTCCCCCTTAGAACAGAACCAAAAATAACAATCATCTTAGCATCTTTAAATGTTATAATCTCATCAGCGTATAGCTTTGCATACCCTTTAAGATTTCTCTTTTCCGCTAAAAGCAGGAACTCACATAACTTTGTTGTTTCAGGATTATCAAAATTCAGCGTATAATGAGAGGCATTGCTGATCTCATTCTTGGTAATTAATCGGTCTTTCTCGAGTTCTTTAAGAATTTTGAATGCACTGCCTACGCTGATCTTATTCAGCTTAGCAATCTGATTAATGTTATAGCCAAATTTGTCCGTGTTCCTTAGCAGAAACATCACCACCGTTGCGGTGTTTTTCGGTATCATTTTTCAATATAAGTGAATAATTATTCAATAATTATGAATGATATATAAATGTTGTGTTTTTGAGCAAAAAAGCCCAAAACGATTCTTTTGACGCATCTATCGGAACTCCCCCACTAACTACACGACGACTGACTCACGTTCCCACCATCCGGCTCATTTGCGACTTCTCCGTTGCTCGGCTTTGCCTGCGCTACTCGACCCACACATAAAGTGTGGGGAATATAACATTGTTAAAGATCTCGTAAAGCCACTTTTTTTACGGCGCGCCCCGACTTGCCAGAGCGAGCTCTAGCTCGCTCATGTCGGCGGCGCACTCGAACGTACCCCACGGACGGCGCCGGCCTCGCCGAGCCCGTTGCTCGCACCAAGATAGAAGTAATCGCCATAGCACCCAAGCCAAACAGCCCTATTTTCAGTATAGTTTGCTCCCCCTTTTCCATTCCAAGGGAACCATACTTTTGCTGGCCTGCCAAAATAATCCCCTATTTCAACAAGGATACGCGGATTACGCAAGCCCGTGAATTGCTGTACATAACGAGTAACTGCGGGATTGCCAAGCGCCACATCGAGCAGTTCATTTTGCAAAGTAGATTTAGCAAAATTTCCGGCTCTTCTTTGACGGGCAGTATTTATGATGTTTCTTTCTCGACAGTCTGCTGCGGTAGGATAATGAATAACTTGTTGCTGCGCAAAATCGACAATGCTATTTTGTGCATAATAACCGATTATGTTGCCTATGCTTTTATACTGGTCGAGCACTGCTTTAATTTCAGGATTGCTTCTTTGTTGAAACAGTGCCCGAAGAATGTTACAGCTTAAGGCAAAACTGGGGAGAAACAAACCGTTCTGTTCACAATACACCGCAGCATTGTAGGGGGTAAAATTGAGCGGTTGTCTTTTATCATCTCTGAAAATATCTTTTCTTACATATAATTCTCCATACCTCTCAAACTCATTCCCATCTGCATCCTCACAGAGAAGGTTCTCTAATTTTAGATAATCGCCCGCGTTGATAACACGTGCAGGAGTTGGTGGCGGATTGCCTGCTCCTGCACCAGTTCCGCTGCCGGATCCTCCTGTTGGATTCCTTTTTTTTCGTTCTTCGTCTTCACGCTGTTTCTGCAAATGGGCACGAACTATTTGTTCCGCAGTTTTGTTGCCGGTGATGGTGATCATGCAAAATCGCCTCGCTTGTAATAGTGCGCAGTGACGTCGAGCAACAGCGTGCTTAAATCATCATCGCCTTTGACGTACTTCACGGGAAAGCCCCAACTCTCGAGGTCTTGCGTAAAAGTATTGGGGGGTCCGATATGGATATGGCAGTAATCAGCATGTTCTATAGCCCGCTTATAAGCTTCCCGCTCGCTGCTCCAGTTGGAAATATCCCCGTCTGAAATGGACACCAAGAAACATTTTTCTGCAGCGCTGTCCTGCAAAATGGCTGCCGTAAGGCTTGTCCCCCCCGATGGTTTTCGCAATAACAGGCGGCGTTCTTCTTCGTGGCGGAACATCCCTCTTCCGGAGGTCTGCATACCGCCGCTAAACGAAATCACTTCACTCTGCACGTACGGAGCGATGCCCTGCCGCTCCAGGAAGTTGTCAATGCCATAAATTCCTTTCAAGGCAAAATGATATTTGCTCCGGTCTCCCCAGGGAATAAAAGAAGTATCGCCAACGTTGCGATCATTATCAGGAGAACCTGCCATGCTTCCCGATGTGTCTACTAAGGCTATTTTTAATTTGGGAAACTTTCGCGGATGGACTTTGTACTGTGCCGGATGCTGCAATTCATGCCGAGCCAGCTTCAGGCCCAGATTCCCCTGCTCGTCAAATCCTATGCCTTTTATTTTTCGAAGCTGAATGGTTTCATCTTCTCGGGGATTGCGCTTTCCATAACGAACTAAAGGAATCCCGCTTGATTGCGTGTATTCTGATGTTTGCACGGGAATGGCTCGGGATATTTTCCGATAGAGAGCATCTAATTGCAAGAGGGAATCAGTGTGGGCGCTCGGCCCTTCTCCCGCTTGGTAACGCCCTTCGGCAAGCTCTTCCTGCGTGCCGGGAAGTTTCATCTCCTGATCAAAAGGATTGCCATCCGCAGGCAGGCCAAAACAAAGAGCCAGCTGTTGCAGCGGATCGAGCAAGTCGGCAGTTGCTAAAGCAAACTGATAGGCCATTTCTTTCCAGGAAGAGCGGTCAAAAAGCTTTTTTGCAAGCATCTCTTTCTGCCAGGCCTGTACGACCGTGCTCATTCCGAATTTTCCCTGCAGGTATGCTTTAAATTGCTGCACGGCTTTTTGCACCGGCTCATCATTCGTGTAAAATCTGCGAAGAAGGCTGGCATCGGCTACCGAACCCATAAGCGTCAGGTTTAGTTTTACAAACGCCTCATAAAAAGCCGGGAATTTGCCATCTTCTTGTTCCAGCCCTTGCTGGTTCCAAAAGAGTATCTGTCCAACAGAGGGGGTATGCCGACGCACGTTGACATTGTCGATAATGTCTTCAAAAGCATTGGCAAGATAGGACTCTAATCCGGTTTTGCCTTTTTCTTTTAAGGCTTGAGCGATGCCATCTTTGATCCGGTCGTGGTCATTGACCGTGTGCGGGCAGCCCAGGCCAGAATAGGTAGGAAGCTCCCGATGCCCGCAGCCATGAAAAAGAAGATCAGTAGCGATGGTTTCCAGCGCATCAGCAACTTCTTGGCGCTGTACGTAGGTTCGTGTCGCTTCGTCAGGAATGAGATTAACATCTTCCCTAATCCGGATAACTATCTCTTTCCAATCATGGGTGATATGTTCTTCAATTGATTTTCCGGTCTTGGGGCGAGAAAAACTTAATCGCGTGCCAACTAAGCCGATTTGGTTCTTTTTTTGTTCGAGCCTTTGTGGCAGAGATATCGTTGGAGCCATGGAGTTTTATCAAGCGAAAGATTTTTTACGGCGCGCCGCTGCGCGGCGCACTCAAACGTACCCCACGGACGGCGTCCATGCCGAGCAAGTTGTCGCCCACAAGAAGGTTAAAGTAATCACTGTCGCAACCGAGCCAGACAGCCCGTTCCCCAGTATAGCTGGCGCCATTCTTTCCACTCCACGGGAAATATAATTTTGCTGGCCTGCCAAAATAAACCCCTATTTCAACAAGAATACGCGGATTACACAAGCCAGTTGATTGCTGTACATAACGAGTAACTGCGGGATTGCCAAGCGCCACATCGAGCAGTTCATCTTGCAAAGCCGATTTATCAAAATTTCCGGTTCTTCTTTGACGGGCAGTATTTATGATGTTTCTTCCTTCAAAGTCTGCTGCTTTAGGATAATGAATAACTTGTTGCTGTGTAAAATCGACAATGCTATTTTGCGCATCATAACCGATTCCGTTGCCTTTGTCTTTATACTGGTCGAGCACTGCTTTAATCTCAGGATTGCTTCTTTGTTGAAACAGTGCCTGAAGAATGTTACAGCTTAAGGCAAAACTGGGGAGAAACAAGCCGTTCTGTTCACAATACACCGCAGCGTTGTAGGGAGTAAATTTGAGCGGTTGTCTTCGATCATTTCTGAAAATATCTTTTCTTACATATAATTCTCCATACTTTTCAAACTCATTCCCCTCTGCATCCACGCAGAGAAGGTTCTCTAATTTGAGATAATTACCCGCGTTGATAACACATGCAGGATTTGGCGGCGGATTACCTGCTCCTGCACCAGTTCCGCTGCCGGATCCTCCTGTTGGATCCCTTCTTTTTCGTTCTTCGTCTTCACGCTGTTTCTGCAAATAGGCACGAACGAGTTGTTCTGCCGTTTTATTACCCGTGATGGTGATCATTGGTGCTCAACTCTTTTGTATTTTTCACGGAGGCCGGCGAGTGTCTGCCTTTCAAGAGAGGGATGAGCAGCTAGGTATTCAAGGCCCCGGCGTACGGGCGCCCATCTTCCCATCTGGCCAGGCGATGAAATTTTATCCAAAAGCGT
>Ga0209541_10011847_pt1 | contig 13584 bp, 15 predicted proteins | sample RifCSPlowO2_01_FD_184027 | JGI IMG/M metagenome (GOLD analysis project Ga0209541, IMG submission 184027) | Groundwater microbial communities from Rifle, Colorado - Rifle CSP2_plank lowO2_0.1 (SPAdes) (version 2) | ecosystem: Environmental > Aquatic > Deep subsurface > Groundwater | place...
TCTAACTAAAGAGAAAGAAGAACAAATAAAGAAAGAAGCTCTAGCAAAAGCAACAACTTCAGCAAGAGAAAAAGCAGAAACAATAGCAACCTCTCTTGGAACAAAGATAACTGGAATTAAAACAGTTTCAGAATCTAATGTAAACGTAATTCCATATTATGCAAGAGCAGAAGCAGGAATAGCAAAAGATTCAGCTGACTTTGGAGTTCAATTACAGCCAAAAAGCTTAGAAATAACAGCTTACATAAATGTAGTTTACAACATTAAGTAAACATTTTTCTTTTTATTTTTTCTACATTATCTAACTTTCCAGTTTTCGTATAGAATTCCATATCTTGATTTAAAGGTAAACAATTAATCTCAATATTATCCATTTTAACTTTTATTTTCTTGCTTAAATCTTTATAAAAATCTCCCTTTGGTTTTTTATTATTAAATTCAGCAAATACTTCAACTTTAATATCATTTATCAAAAATTTAGCAGAATAACAATCAAATCTAGGATTATAAGTATATTTTACATTTTCAGCAACAAACTCTTCTAGTAATTTCTCTATTAAATAAATCCCCAATTTATCTGTTAATATATCAATATCATTTATAGTTTGTACATTAATTCCTTGTAAAGCTAGATTACAACTTCCAATCAAAGCATAATTAACATTCTTTAATCTATTCGCAATTAATACCAAAGCACCCTGAGTTTCATATAATGTCATAATATTAAGAAATCATAAAAATTTATAAAACTAACTACTATCAACAGTTTCTAAATCTTGCAATGCTTGATCTAAATTATCTTCCTCAGTTTTTGTCCAATTATTCTCAATCATATCTCTATCATCAGATTGTATTGGCGGAGGCATCCCTTGACTACATCCAGCCACGATAATCAATCCTATTAATAAAATTACTATTATTATCTTCATTTTATCTGCTCCCTAGCATCTCTAATAAAACCAACCCAAAGTTTTCTTACATCCAAAATAATTTGCTTTCTTTCCTCTTTAGTCTTAGCATTATTAAACACCTGTTTCTTTAATTCAAGATTGGTAACAAATTCAGCAATTCTATCTTCATTAACTCCTAATTTTTCCATCTCTTCAGCTCTTTCTTCTAAATCATAAAATCTAAACTTAATCATATTATAAACTTTCTTTCTTAAATCATTAAAACAACCATCTCTTTCAACATTTAATTTACTATTACAATTGGCTTTTTCCTGACTAATATCATTTCCTAAACTTAATTTCTCTCTTACACAACTAAACCTTTCTTCTCCAATAGCCTTATTCCAGCAAACTTGCAGTCGGGCATATCTGTTTACACAATCTTGTCTTTCAGTTTGGTTTTCTATCACTCTGCATTCTTCAGGCAGATATCTTAAGCTTAACTCTGTTCTCAATTCATCTTCTGTTAAATTTAATCTACACATAACTCTTTCTTTTAATGTTGTTTTATCTCCGCATTTTAAATTAATTTCATCAACAATTTTTTCTTGGCATGGTTTAGCTTCATCTGGTTTTGGATCATTAGCATTTTCACAATCTTCAGTTAATTCACATGTTCTTGTTTGTTGCCCATTTACACATTCACTCCAAACACCACATTTAAAGAAATCACTTGTGCAAGGTCCCGAACTTCCTCCTGAACCTCCACCGCCGCCTCCAGCTCCATAAACTATCCCAATAACTAATAAACTTACAAGAATTAAAATCACTCTTTTTGACATGAAATTAGTAATTAATCATTTTATTTAAACCTTTCTTTTAATAAGATATATTTTTATATTACAATTAATATTGATATTATATGGCAAGTAATGATAAAGAGATAGAAATTAAGATTCCGATTGATGTAAAAACATTTAATAATTTAAAAAAGAAATTAAAAAAAATTGCAAAATTTAAAAATTCAAAAAAACAAATAGATGAATATTATAATTCACCACACAGAAACTTCGTAAAACTAAAACATCCGTTTGAATCGTTAAGTATAAGAGAAAGAGGAAATAAATATATTCTAAATTATAAACATTTCCATCCAGAAAATACTAATAAATTTACCCATTGCGATGAATTTGAAACTGAAATTAAAAATCCAGATAAGTTAAAAAAGATATTTTCAGCTTTAGATTTTAAAAGATTAATTACAGTCGAAAATGACAGAGAATTATATGTTTATAATAACGAATTTGAAATTGCTCTAGATAAAGTAAAAGATCTAGGTTTCTTTATAGAGATAGAAGCATTAAAGGAATCTAAGAATGTAAAGCAAACATTAAAAGAACTTTTTAAATTTGCTAAAGAATTAAAACTTGACATTTCAAAAGTTGATAAAAAAGGTTATCCTTATTTAATGATGTATAAAAAGGGTTTAATTAAATGATCTCTTAAATCCCTTAACATCAACACCAACAGCTTCTCCTATATTACTAAAATTATCCTTCTTTAATTTCTCAACTAATCTCTTATTAATATTTTTAATCAATCCAGGACCTTCATATATCATTCCAGTCATTAATTGAACTAAAGAAGCTCCATTTCTTATTTTATAATAAGCATCATCTGCATTAAATATTCCACCAACCCCAATTATAATATACTTGCCTTTTGTTTTGCTAGCAACATATTTTAACATTTCATTTGATTTTTCCCAGATTGCTTTTCCACTTATACTTCCATCTAAGCTTAATATATCAATATCTTCTTTTTTTGTTTTCAAATTTTCTCTGTGTTTTGTCAAATTGCTAATAACAAGTCCTTTAATAAATTTATAATCATTAATTACAGCTAAAACATCATCAATCTCTTTTTTATTAACATCAGGTTTTAACTTTAAAAAAACAGGCTTATTTATTTCTATTTTATTTATTTCTTTTAACAAATCTTTCAAATGCTTTTTATCACTAAACATTCTTCCATCATCTGCATTTGGACAGCTAACATTTACAGTTACATAATCAGAAAAAGGCTGCATTATTTTAAAAGCTTTATAATAATCTTTTATAGCTTCTTCTTTTGTTAATTTAATATTAGTCCTTGCTACACTTATTCCAACTGGAATTTCATATTTTTTATTTTGTAATCTTTTACTTATTATCTCAGCCCCATCATTAAATAATCCATAATTGACTAATAATGCTCTATCTTTCGGTAATCTGAATAATCTTGGTTTAGGATTACCTTCACATTTCTCTCCAGTTATACTTCCAACTTCTACATATCCAAATCCCACAGAAGGTAACACATCTAATAATTTAGCATTCTTATCAAATCCAGCAGCCAATCCTATAGGATTTTTAAATTTTATATTTAATATATTCTGTTCTAATATTTTATTTTCATAATAATATAATTTTTTTAAAACCTTCTTAGTTGCTTTATATCTTCCAAGAAATTGTCCAAGTTTTGTAACTCTATTATGAACATCTTCTGCATCAAACTTAAAAGCAATTGGTTTTATTATTCTCTTGTAAAGCATAAACTTAATAAATAAGATAGATTAATAAAAGTTACTAATGAAAAAAATAATCTTAATTTTAGCATTAATTTCAATTGTATTTATAGCTAGTTGTAAACCTCAAACACCAAATATTCCATCTAATAATAATCAACCTTCTAATAATTATAATGTTATCGATCCATATACCTTACTTACAATAGAAGATATAGAAAAAGCAGGTTGGGAAAATTCTGGTTTTATAAGTGAATCTTTACTTAACACAAAAAATTTAGCAAAATTAGTAGAAAGATCAATTTCTTCTGATTGTAAAGCAGCCAACTGGATTGTTCTTAAATCTAATTCTTCAGTTACTCCAAATAGTGGTCCAGCAATTCTCGATATATGGGCTGTAAGTTGTCCAAATCCAAGTGATCCAAAAATATGGAATAAGATAGCTACTCAAATGAGGATAGTTTTCCTTACAGGAGCAGTTACAGATGATTACTTAAAACAAAAAACATTAGAAGGACTTCCAAATGCTTATCAAACATATCCTGCTACAAAAGATGGTAAAATTCCAGAACATGTTGTTGAATTATGGTTTCAAAAAAAATCAGTTGTGTTTTGGGTGTTAGCAACAAGAGCAAATTATGAACAATATATGATAGATGATACTGAATTAATTAAAAGATCTAAAAATTTAGTTACTTCAATTTATGAAAAAATCTAATCTTCTGTTTAGTCGTCTGCCCAGATATTATTATATAAATTTAGAACACGATTTATCTCTGCAATTATAGGCTTCAAATCTTTAACATCAAATTTCTTAGCAATTTCAGCAATACCTTCCAATGATGGCGCATTAATAAGTAAAAAATTCTTTGTAACCGGTCTAACTATAGGAAACGCATTCTTATCTATTTCATTATCAATTGCCAGTGCAACTAAAGCTCGATATTTTGGATCAATTCCCATCGCTATTACACAAGGATGTGTATCTCCCCTTTCTCTATTACCTAGAACAATATATTTTAAAGCAGCAATTTGTGGAAGATAATCAGAACCGTTTGAAATTAGTTCAATGCCTTCTTCAGGAACTTCAGCTAAATCAGTATTAACCAAATATCCTTCATCAAATGTCTTTATACATGTTAACCAAGTCTCTTTATCTATTCTTCCTACTAAGGAGCATTTTTGATTATATTTTTGCTTCCACACATCATTTCCAGGAATTTTAGTTGGTGTTATCTGCAAAACAAATGGTCCTAAAGTTCGTAAAAAATTTTCTAATTTTCCAAGATTATTAACTTTAAAATATTCATTAACCAAATAATTTCCCAAAACTTCTTGAGCACTTTTTATTAATTCACTAGGTTGATAAATTACATCATTCTTTTTATCCTTACCATCATCTGGTAATCCTTCCAACGCATCATCTATTGTGCTCATTCTATCTAACACCCCACACATCTATATATTCTCTTGCAGCTTTATCAAAATCATTCATAATATATAGTATGCTTTTAATACCAAATCCTTTAGCAACTTCAAGATAATTTATCGTTAATGGTGACATTTTAGATAAAGTTTCAGCAATAAATGATTTATTTAAAGTAATAGATAAAGTATCATTAACATCAATGAATTCTAAAGTTCCTTTCTCTTCTGCATTCTTAACAGATAAAGTTGCAAATGCTCTGTTTTCAGGTTTCATTCCCATGACTATAATATAAGGGTTTAATGTAGCTCTCAAAAAATTATTATCATAATTATCCAACAATTCGCGTTTAAATGCCCTGAATTCGACTAAATTATCAACTAACTTTCCAATACCTCCCCCATGAACCAAATTAACAATATCTGTTTCTAAGCTGTATTCTCCTAAAACAATTTTTAACATATCCTTTGTGTCATTATCATCTAAAACATTTAAATCAGATATTAGTACTCTATCGCCATCTATGGACTGATTTGGAATTATGGTAAAAATATCCAATCCCATTTTTTCAATCACTGGAATAAATTGATTTGAAATAATTATATTGTCAGCCCTCTGTCCACCTAAATTTCCTCTGAAATAATCCACTAAAACCGGCCCCATTATCTCTCTTGCTCTAATTACTAAAGAATCAGGAGTATTTTCCGAAACAGTTTTTTCTAATTTTTTATCTCCATCTGGTAATCCACCCAACGCATCATCTATTGTACTCATTTTAATCTCCTGCACCGTCAGGTCTAACTTTAAGTTTTACATGAGTTAACTGTGGATTATATTTTATTAATCTTGAAAATAAATATCCACGCATTATTTCATCGCCCCCAGTAATTCTCCCAGAATATTCATTAATAAGTCTAGTAATATCTGATCTCATTTCAGAATATTCTTCCACCATTGATTTTAAATCAGTTTTTCCACTATAACTATGAAAGCTACTTAAGTTTTCTAAATTAAATAAATTTATATTACGCCATTTATTGGCATTTACTCGCAGTTCTAAAAGGGAATCACTAGAACTTTTTTTACTTGCCAAATCATCTAAACCACCAATAGGATTCTCTGATGTTGGAGCCAAGGGAGATTCATAAGCATCATCTTTAATCATCTTAGCATAATCTCTAATCAAAGCCCCATTTTTCATAAATAAACTTAAAAATCTAATATTATTAATTAAAAAATTTAATCTACTTGCTTCATGCAATTTATAAAGATCATCAAGCCCAAATAATTCTGCATTTTTAGGTCTACCATTATTATATATTACAAGATCATCTGCCAAAAAACTTCCCAAATCAGTTTCTCTTAATGTTCTTTCTAAAGCAGGATCTCCATGAGTTACAACTTTTATTATTTCATCTTTTGGAATTAAAGGAAAAACAATATTAAGCCTAAGATCAAATCTCATAAATTTGCTAAATCCATACACATTATCCAAATTAAACATACATCCAGAACGATTTACAAATCTATCAAGAGTTGAAAGATAATCTCTAAAAATTAAGAAAGCTTCATCTTTCAATAATTCATCATTAGATTTTTCTTTTGGTTTTTCTCCTTCCGGTAATTTCTCTAAAGCACTATCTATTGGCATTATATGTGTTCTCCTCCTTCTCTTTCATCTAATGCTTTGGACAACAAATATTTTTGTGCATGTGGTCCTAGCTCTGAGGTAAATGCCAATCTTCTTTCTAATTCATCAAATGTCTTTCCATCCATTCTCTTTTTCTCAATCAGTTCAAAAATTTCTCTGAATTCTTTCTTGTCAGCAGCTTCTATCAATGGTTGGAAATGGTATTTGACAACTAAATCTTTATCCACATCCTTTATTTTTGCATTTTTAGGTTTAACATCTCCCCTAAGTACAGCCGGAACTTCTTTCAAAGCATCCTTTATTGTAGTATAACCTGCTGTTGCTCTCTTAACTACATCTTCTAAATATTTCATCTTCATCCCAAAATAAGGATCTTTTCCTATTATATTTTCAGCAGGTTCCACTCTATGGAACATCAAATAAGGCGCAATTGTCTGTAATGTTTCTAGCTGTACTTCCGGATTATTTGGATCTGGGAATTCATTTAAAAACCATGAATAAGCCTTTCCCCATCTTTGAAAATCCAAAAATGCTCTTCCGCTTATTCCTTGTTTAGTCATCTTACATACAGCAGCAGCTGTATCAAATCCACATCCCTTACATCTTTCTCCAACTGGAATTTCATTATGTGCCTTGTCAGAATAATCTCCCCTCTCGCAAGTTGTTAGTGCCTGAGTCAGATATATTAAATAAATTAATGCATCACTTCCCATTTTAACATCTTTCGAGATTAATCTTTTTGCAATATTTAATTCATCAAGGTTCATAACCGGCTTAACAACTAATCCTTCTAATTTATCATCTGCTCTTGTTGCTAATAAATATTGATCAGATGCTGAAGGCAATTGTGGTGCAGGAATGCAAAATCCAAATCTGTCTAAAAATGGTTTGCTCAATGGATATGTTCCTGTATCATTTGGGTTTTCTGTTGCAAATGCCATGAAATCTTTTATTTCATATTCTTGATCAATAAATTCCGCCCTTCCCCTGTTCATTATTTCGAATAATGCATTCTGTGCAGCTGGCGGGAATCTATTTATTTCATCTATAATCTTTACAGGACATTTAACAAAGTTTCTCCATATAACTTCTTCTTCACCGTCGACAAACAATTTTCCAAGTTTTAATGTAGCCAACAAAGTATTAACATTCTGATCATCATTTCCCCTGATCATCGAACTGCTTATTTCCTTTTCAGGAATTCCTGTTAACATATAAGCTACTTTTTCAAATAATGTGGTTTTACCTCCACCATGTCCTCCCTTTAATATAACTCCGCTTTTCGGAACTAATGCATTTACAATAACTCCGCTGCTCAAAGGATCAAGATATGTTTTATGAACAGTCTCATCGGGATATTTACGTGTAAATTCCATAACGCTCCTGCTATTAAAATAAACTCCTTGTGTTGGTATTTGTAAATAAACACTCCTTACTTTTTCTCTTAAACTTTCATGTAATTTTCTATCCATTTTATTCCTCCTATTAAATAACTAATTGTGGATTATATTGTTTTAACCTCTCGTATAATCTTGATCTAAGCTTATCTAAAAGTACACCCCCACCTAATCCATTATCAAATTCTAAAACACTATTAATCATTCCTTTAATTTCAGTAATTCCGCTATCTTCACTAAACTTTTTCAAAGATTCTGCTGTGAATACATTTTGAATTAAATCATTTCTATAATTCATTAGGGTTTCTTGTATAACCAATAAAGGCCCTCCAGAAACATCCCCAGCTGATTCTACATATTTTCTGAATTTTTCACTTTCTGGAACAAATAAACTTAAAAATTTTAAATTTGGAATTAAAAAATAATTCTTAGTCTGGAATTTCATTCTTGCAATATCCGAAATGGGTAATACTAAATCCAAATTCAAACAGTTAGGAATATTATACTGCATAATATTTTCTAAATCAAATGGGTCTTGTATTAAATCTCCTATATCAGTATGTCTAGCTAAATATCCTAAATCAGGAGCTTTTTTATCTAACATCTCTAAAACTCTATCTTTAGAAATAGGAACAAATCTAACTCCAAGGTTATTGTCAAATCTCATCCATTCTATTATATCCTCAAAAGCATTAATCGAAAATGGAGTAACTACATTAAATGTTCTTTTATACCAATCTGCAAACTCTCCAGGATAAGTTCTTAAAACATCAACTACGCTTGTAGTAACTACTTCATCTTTCTTCTTTTCTTCTTTTACCTTACCAACAGGTAAATCTTCTAAAGCTTCATCAAACGTTCCCATCTTTCTCTCCTACGTCATCATATATTCTTTTAACAGCCCCAATTACCAATCCATCTAAATCATTAATATTGTCAACATGATGGATAGTAGCTCCTTTATTCCTTATTCCATTGACAAATGAAATTCCCCCTCTATAAATATTAAAAATCTCAACAGAATCATTATCACTTATTCCAGTTGCAAATGCATTAATAGAATCATCATCATTACTTAAATAACAATCGCTCATTAAAGCAGTTATTAAAGGATTTTTTGTTTTTTTAATTATACTTCTAACATCATTTACAGGAACAACAGTCCCGCCATTATAATGCACCATTATTGCTTTTTCAATATCATCTAAACTTTTTGTAAAATCTTGTCTTGTTACATTTCCAGTTCCAGAAAAATTAATTACAGCAACTCTTCCACCATTCTCAACAGCATATATTGCAGCACCCTCAGCAGCCAATACTGCCTTATCAAAACTTCCTCTTGCTTCTACTTGATCTGCCCAAGGCAGCCAATTCATGCTTCCAGAACTATCAATAACTAAAAACAAATCAGGAATAGCTCTTAATCTTCCAGTTGCATATGAAGGTTCTAATCTTCTTTTGTATGTTGTTAATCCAGGTATAGGTTTTCCAGAAGCTAACACAGAAGGAATCATTTGTAATCCACCTTTTCCCATTAAAGGATCTCCTATATTCCAGGTTGTTTGATAAGAAGGCATGTTTTCAGCTTTTTGATGTTCTTTTTCAGCTATTTTTATTAAAAATTCTCTTCCTCTTGCCCTATACATTAATCTTAAAGCATCATCAGGTTCTAATCCTTTTAAAGCACCCATAGTTCCAGCAAACTTTCCAGGACTATTTCTATTTTTATCATAAATTGTATCCAAAACATTATCTTCTATCTGAGTTTCTTCTCCGCCATTATCATCTTCATTCCCTGGTTGTCCTCCTGCTTGTTTTCCTTTTTTTCCTTTTTTTCCTTTCTTTTTCTGGTCTAATGGACTTTCAGTTGTATGATCAAGTTGTGTTTTAACATCATCTGGAATTGGTAAACCACTTCCGCTTCCACCACCCTTTCCATATTTGCTATTGCCTTTTTGATTTTGAGCATCTTGAGCAGATTGTTTTATTATTGGTTCTAATACAGTTGCAAACTTTCTTATTTTTTCCTCCAAAGTTTTTTTATCTCTGTAATCTTTTCCTAATATTTTAACTAAATCTTCAGCAGCTTTATCAGTTGCAGGATTTCTTTTTGGAATATATTTATTTAATCCTAAATCTTCGTTCCATAATTTTTCATATGTTGCAATCAATGTCTGCCATAATAATGACGGAGTTTGTAGAGTATCTCTTGCTGCAATTACACTTTCCTTAGTTCTCCATACAGTTAGATCTCCAAAATCATTTCTTCCATAATTCTCTTTAGCCAATAATGTATCTCCGATTAAATCTCCCATGATATTCATGACTATAAAAGAATAATCAGAAGCCATTTTTGGATCTTTCAAAATTGTTGGGTCTTTAAATCCTTTTAATGCAGAATCTATTAATACAGCTTCAGTTAAACCATCAGCAGGAACTTGTGTGAAATGCGTAATCTCATGATGAAATATACTTCTTGCAAAATCTTCTAGTTTTCCGTTAGCTATAACATTCTTAGGTACACTTTTAGCATCAAAATAAACATTCCATTTCTTAGTATCCGTAAAAAAACCTCTAGGAACACTTCCACCATTTTCTTTTACAATCTCGCTATTCTGAAACTTCTTATCTTCAGGGTCAAATATTTTAGGATCAGGTAAATTAGATATATATAAATCCCAGCAAGCTTTTCTGAATGCTTGCAATATTAATTCTTCTTCTGTAAGATTGGTACTTTTATTTTTTGCAATATAAGGATCATACTTATCTTCTTTCTTTCCAAATATTTTATCCTGTAAGCTCATCTTTTACCATCCTTATCATATCAAGTCTATTTTTACATCTAGGACATTCCTTCGGCTCTTCTACTCTCGGAGTCCAGTCATATTTGCATCTTTCACAAAGCATTTTCTAACCTCATAATCATAATAATCATAAAAATGACCTATTTATTAAGCTTTCTATTTGTTGCCACTATAAAGTTATTAGTTATATTTGCAGATGTTAATTAAAATAATTATAACACGCCGCAGCCCGGATTTGAACCGGGACATCCTTGCGGATCTAGCTACCTAGTAATTCTGTTTCCAGGCCTACACTTCTTGTTTAAAGATTAGTGCCATACCAGGTTAGGCGACTGCGGCATAACAATAAATTAAATTAGTCGTTTATAAAACTTATTAAATCAAATCACTCAGCTTTTTTCATAACATCATTTAACCATTTCTTTATAGTTCCTCTTTTACAATTACAAATATTTCCGCTTCCAACTAAACCTGCCCTACTTGGATTTCTAGAATCATATTTTATTGTTTTTTTAACAAATTCTCTATGATTTTCAGGATCTAAAACAGCCATCACTTCTCCTACCATTAACCCTCCAATAATTTGATTTGTTGTTATCACACTTGGTTGAGCAGCATAAGTACAGCTATGACTTGTTCTCTCTTTTGCTAAAGCTTTATCAACTTTTAATTTGCAATCCAAACATGCACTCTCTCCTGGTTTATACACTACAACTTGCCCCGCATAAGGATCTGTTCCACCGCTTATTAAAGGAATTTTATATTTTATTGCAAAATAATTTGCAATCGCCCTTGTACTTAAATTATCTACACAATCCAAGATTATATCTGGCTTATTTTTCCTAAAATATTTTTCAAACTTCTCATCAAGTTTATCAACTATGCCATTAACTTTAACTTCAGGATTTATCTTTTTTATCTTTGAAGCTAGTGATAAAGATTTCTTTTCTCCTACATTATCATAAAATAAAAGTTGTCTGTTTAGATTATGAGGTTCAACATCATCGAAATCTAATATATCCAATTTTCCAATATTATTTAAAGTCAAACCAAGCGTCACAAAATTTCCAAGAGCTCCAGCACCTACAACCAAAGCATATTTGTCTTCTAGAGAGATTTCTTCATTATTATTTGTATCTTCTTTTGAAAATCTAGTTCTTGATATAGATGAATAATAAAAATTTTTTATAGGAATATCATCTTTATTAATCTTCATAACAATTTTTCTTGCTTCCTCTGTAATTATTCCCGCTAAAACAGCACTAGGAATGTTTCCCTGTTTTAATCCATCATATTCATCTAATAACCATTTCTTTAATCTTTTATCCCTTGGTTTTATAATGTGTAATTCTCCTTGATAAATATCTGTAGAAGCTGAAATTACAGGAATATTTTCCCTTCTAGAATAATTTATAATAATATCTTTAGATCTTGGATTATTTGTAACATCTATAATAACCTTGGGTTTTTCCATTAAGAATATTAAATCATTATCTCCCATTCCAGCATGCACCCCAATAACATTTACTAAGGGGTTTATTTTAGAGAGAATTTCCTCAAGAGTTTCTACTTTAGAATATCTTTTGTCTACTAGATTAAATAAAAATTCATTTTCCTTTATCTTTTCATCACCATAAATTTCAACATTACCAAAACCAAGTGCAACAAGTGATGCGGATGTAAAGTAAGCCAAATTCCCAGATCCGATTAAAGCAACAGAAGAATTTTCTATTTTCTTTTGATCCCATCCACTAATAAGTTCTTGCCTGCTATATCTATTAATAACTGCATTATCTTTCTTTTCTTCTGCATATTTAATTTTACTGCTCATCATCAAAATCTTTAAAAGGATCTTCAACATCTTCAAATGATCCCTCAAAATCTTTATTTGGATCTTTCAAAAAACCTAAATAAACAGGTAAAATATGGGGTTTCATTATTTTCTCTTTAATTTCTTTCTTCAATGTTTTTTCATTAAATGAAATATCATCATTTACCCTTACAATTCTTAATCCAGCTTCCTTGCTCTCATCTTGCTCACTATAACATAAATTACATAAATTTCTTGTCGCTATTTCAGCATAAGGTTTACTCCCCAAAGCATTAACTACAATACTGTAAGCAAATCCAGTTCTAGATTGCATATTATGTACCAAACTATCTGCAATAAATCTTTTTAATTCTCCATTTCCTTCTGATAAATTTAAAATTAATTTTTTATTTCTTTTGTCTTTTTCAAAAATTTCTATAGAATTTTCACTAATCTTTGTTCCTAAATTTCCGTTTAATAACCTTTTTCTATGATATCTAACTCTATAATTAATTGGAGCAATGCTATTTAGCACACTTAACATGTTTTCATCATCTGTACCTGAATGAAAAGTATCAAAGCTTGCGTGACTATGCCACCATCCAAGAATTTTATAACCCATTTTATCTATATCTCTTCCTGATTCTATAACTGATTCTCCCATTATCTTTACACCCGAACTGCTAACATCCTGTTCTGGTGCTAAATAAATATCTCTGACTATTCTGTCTTTTTTATCTTTAGGATTTATCAAATAACCATAACATTCAACCTTTTCTCCATAAACATCACAAACAAGTCTTGCATATGCAAATGCCTTCTTTAAAGCTCCTCTGCTGATATAAACATTTGAGAACAATTTTCTTTGATTATTATCTTTTGCATTATCATCAACTTTTTCGTTTAAAATATCTGTTAAACTTTTCATTTTATCTTCTCCTTGTACTTTTTCCCAGATTTATATTTGTGATATTCAGTTTTCTTCTTTTTATTTCAGCTAATGAAATTCTTTTTGATTCAAAATAATCTAAATGTGCCAC
>Ga0209541_10011849_pt1 | contig 13584 bp, 11 predicted proteins | sample RifCSPlowO2_01_FD_184027 | JGI IMG/M metagenome (GOLD analysis project Ga0209541, IMG submission 184027) | Groundwater microbial communities from Rifle, Colorado - Rifle CSP2_plank lowO2_0.1 (SPAdes) (version 2) | ecosystem: Environmental > Aquatic > Deep subsurface > Groundwater | place...
TTTTCTTGTTGAAACTCTTTTACTGCTTGGGCAGTAGCCTTACCAAAATTTCCATCGGCTGGCAAATCTAAAGCTTTTTGCACGGCCTCTACCACCTTGCCTGTGTCACCAACTTCTAACTTTTCCTCTGTCTTTTCAAGCTCTTTTACAATACTTTGAGACTCTTCTACTATTTGGGCCGGTGTAGATGTTTGTGTTTGTGAGGTGGTTGTAGAGTTTTCAGTAGAAACTGCTCCACCAATAATCGAGAAATTTTTATCACTTTTATCAGAAATAGATACTTCATCATTTATGCCCCCTATGTATGTCCCTATCTCTACCTTATAGTGTTCACCACCAAAAAATGGAAATACGGAAGAATTAGCTCTCTCTTTATCTGTTCTTGAAATCCATTCATAAATGTTTTCATTAGCACTTGAAGAGATTAATTTCATCTCTGGGGTGTTTCCAACTTCACCAAAAATAATCTGTGCTGTTTGTTCCCCAGATCTATCATCAATTAAATTACCAGCAAAAAAGTCTGTTTTAAAATTGTTTGTTTTCCATCTTATCACTATTGGGTCTCCTGCTTTATAACTCTCTCCACCATTTGGTGTTAGAACTGTGATGCTTGGTTTTTGTTCAGCTAATTCAGAACTGATCAAGACACTATCACCTTGGGGTTTGTATTTATCATTACCACAAATTTCAACTTGGTGGGTGTGGTCTTGGAAGTAGTCAGATTGATTTTGCACGGGGTTCTTGGGGTCAACGTCATTGACTGTTGGTGTAAACCACTCTGACCAACCTTGATCATTCCACCATTTAATTCTGTAAGCCTTAATTTCAGGGTGTAATTTTTTAAAATTAAATTGTGTCTCATCAATATCCCAATATTTATTATAAGCAGCTGTGTAAGTTTCAATTCGGCAAAGTTGCCCGAAATCCTCTGGTGTTTTGAAAGTTTTTATCGCACCACATTTTGTTGTAGCACCAATCCCGAATAATCCGCCTTGAGTTTTGGCACAAATGCGATAGTTGTAGGTTGTGTCGGGCTTGAGATCTGTAACATTTATTGTGTTTTCAGTTTCTAAATCGGCGTCTAAGCTAACGTCAGCTAAAATAGTTGATTTTGTGCCAAGTGTAGTAGTCGTACCATATTCAAAATAAATATCAAATTCGTTTTTAACTGTTGTAGAAACATTACCGATTAGTGTAGCTGAATTTTTGTCCAAAAGTTTAGCTTGGATGGTTGTGGCTGAGAAATCTTTTTTAATTTCAACCGCAAATGTTTTAAATGTCTTTGTCTCACCGCAAACATAGGCTGATGGAGTATTGGCCATACCACTTGCGCAGTAGTGGTAATAATAAGTAGTGTTAGGTTGCAAGCCAGCAATGCTAGCATTTTGGAAGACTTCATCGGGTTGTTTTAAAATTCTAACGCCGACATAATTTGTGTTTACACCGAGCGTAGCCGAGGTGCCATACTCAAATCGGCCTTTGTATGTGTAATCATAAATATTATTTGCATAGCCATACAATGTTGCAGAATCAGTTGTAACGCTTGACGCACCCTCTGTTACCGCAACTAATTTTGTACTAGCTGGTGATGGAGTTGTAAAACTTAAAGTTTTGCCACAAACTGAATGGCCTAAATCATTTTTGCCACAAATTTTGAAATAGTATGTGCGATTATAATTTAAATCTTTAATTTGGGTCGAATATGAAACTTCCTCGGGATTTTTATAATCCGTCAAAGTTTTTGTTTCAGTTGGTATGTAGCCGTATGATGGACGGAAATTTGAATCCGGGCTAACCTGAAAATTCAATGTTGCACTTTTGCCATACAAACCTTCTATTTTAGAATTCAATACTGCAGAATTAGTTGTAATATCTGTAGCCGCAATAGTTGTTGCTGTAAAAATTGGCGCTGGTAAAGTCTTGAAACTGACTATATCTCCTTCTGTCGTTAATAATGGGATCTCCGTGTTTGTTGGTTTATCGTCTATGCCCCAAGCTTTAACATAATAAATTGTATCTGGTGTTAAGTTTGAAGCTTTGTAATTTCCAGACCAAGCACTTGGAAATTTGGTATGTTTAGAAGCTGTTCCTGCAGGTCCTTGTAAATTAGACGTAGACACTCCATAAAGAAATCCACTTCTAAAATCATTTAAATAAATATTACCGGCTTCCCAATTAAATTTTGCTGAATTGTGAGTAATTTCAGTGACCGGATTTGTGGTCACAGTGAAACCAGGCAAGGCCGGAGTTGTGAATTCTACAATTTCACCGCAAGTAAAGTTTACAACGCCATCTACATATTTACGCCCACAAGCTTTGACAAGGTATGTTGTATCTGGGCTAAGGTTTGGCATAACAGTATCCTCGCTCCAATTAGCTGGAAGATTGTCATGGCTTGAGCGTACTTCGGGCGTCAACAAAAATTCTGTATCGCCCTTGCCTGGGCCAAACATAAACATAGTTGCAAAATCTGAATGGTAAACATTATTGTATGTTGAATTAAACTTTGCAGAGTTGTATGTAATTTCAGTTACTGGATTTGTTGTAACGGTAAAGTTCGGTGTAGGTAAAGTTTTAAAACTCATCTCTACTCCACACTTTACACCGCCACCAGCTTTGCTTGATACATCGTTGGCGCAGAATTTGAAAAAGTAAGTTGTGTCAGGTGTTAAACCGGTAAGGGTTGTCGAGTTGCCAGCTGAAACATTTGAAACAACGGCACCCGGGCTTGAAAATCCAACCGGCACTGATGCATAAGGTGTGTTTTTATCTAAAGCACCACTTGTTGTACCATAAATAAAATTGGCATCATATGTGCTAGTTAGGCTTGAATCTATTGACCCATACACGGTTGCTGAATTTATTGTAATATTATTTACGGTCAGTGTGTTAGACTTGAAACTTTCTACTTTTACTTCAGGTTTTTTGGCATCAAATGTTAATACGCCACCAAAGGTTGAAAAGGTTTTTACTTCTCCACATTTAACTGTTGTCGTGCCATTTACACCACTTGCGCAAGTTTTGTAATAATAGGTTGTGTCCTTTTTAATACCCTCGGCAATTCTATTTTGATTTTGAGTTGTTGGTGAACTATCCAACACGTGTGTATAAGAGCCGATTTTTATAGTTGGCAAATTGTTTGGGTCAGTTCCAAGGTGAAACCAAGTTGAAAAATCAGTTTTATTATTTACATAAATATTTTTGTATGTACCGCTTAATCTAACAGCATAATTCTCGGGTGAATATTGGTGCGGGTCATTAGTAATTACGACAAGCTCATTGCCTGAAGTTGTAAAACTTTTAACTTCACCACAAGTTACATCTTTTAACATGTTTATGCCAGCTCCACAGTATTTAAAATAGTAAGTTGTATTTGGCACAAGATTGCCTATTGAAACACTACCATTGCCCACCGAAGCACGAGTAGTCACTAGTTCTTGCTTATAGCCAACCCGCTCAGTACCTAGATTATTTTGATCAGTACCATAATGAAACCATGTATAAAAATCTGTAGAACTAATTTTTTCCAACCAAATATTTGTATACGAGCCATTAATTACGGCTTTTTTTGCCTCTACATTTGTAGCATCTTTCGTTATAACCACCGGCATTTTAGCGGCCCTCTCTTTGGCCTCGGCTTCTTGTTTTAATTTCTCTTCTTCTTTTAATTTATTGTCGTAAGCAGTAACTTCTTCGCTGGTTGTGTACATTGTAATCACTCCAGCTACAACACCAGTACCATTCCTGTCATAATCCAAAAGTGTATTATTAAAATCAACCCAAATGTTTGAGTCTGTTCCGCCTGCATCTTTTTGTCCATTTAATGCATAAAGGTATGGGCTGACCATTGAGCCGTTTTTAGAGCTGTTATTTTTAAAGTTCCAAGATACAAAATTGTCTTTAACTTCAAACAAAACATGTTCGCCTTTCATGCTACCTAAATTTGTTTCATAAAGTTTGCGATGCCCATCTATTGCAATATTCGCAGGCGTAAAATCATTACCAAAAACCTGGAAGAATTTTGCATTCAAAGTTATTTCGGCATCATTTTCCCTCTCTCCAAAATCTCCACCCCAACCATTGTTGCCTATAGAATCACCAATATTTAAATTCCAACCAGTCGGCTCTGCGTTATTACTATAATCAACCTCAACGGTTGTGCGAACAATTTTAGGGCCATTGACCGGGCCAGTTGTAAATTTGGCATTGGCTTTGTTGTTTTTGTTTCTATAAACTGAAAGTAGGCCGTTGCCTGAAATACCAGCCATTTTAGAGTCTTCTTTATTTACAGGGAAGCCGTATACTTCGGCTGGTTTACCATCAGCCGGGTTATATTGAGCCACGCCGTTTTGGACTAACCAGCTTTCGTTGTACCTAATGCGTTCATTAATAGATGGAATGTCAGAGCTACAAGAAATAGCATAGCCCTCTAGGTTCATCTCACATCTTGCCGCTACTATTTCGCCAGCATTAGCACTATTCATGTTGCCTACCAAAAGCGCCATCAAAATACCCAGAACCCAAAAACTCTTTAAACCCTTTATTTTTAAATACTTTTTCATAATAAACTTTAATTAATTTTGATAATAATCAAAAGAAGCAAAAGTCTATTCATATTTTGAGATTATTTCCCACTAATTTTTTGGAAAAATAAAAACAGGCTTTCGCCTCCTTGTTTATAATTATACACTAAATTTGACTTCCAAACAATAAATGTGTGGATAACTAAAGATGGGATGGTGTATTATTTTGCGACATTAGAATGCTATAATAAATTTGCATGACTACTAACCCTATTAATTCCATTGATAAATTAAAGCGTGAATTTTTGGAATACTGCGAAATTGAGCGCGGGCAAAGCCTTAAAACCGTGGCCAATTACGACCGCTATTTAAAACGCTATTTCACTGAAATGGGTATTAAAAATGTTAATAATATTAACGAAGATTCAGTCAGGGAGTTTAGAATTTTTTTAAATCGCCAACCAGGCCTTAAATTAAAGGGCCAACAGGTCGGTACATTGAAACGCAATACCCAAAATTACCATATCATTGCCCTGCGAGTCTTTTTAAAATATTTAAACAAACGGGGTATTACGGCTTTGGCCTCAGATAAAATTGAATTGGCCAAAACCAAAGGGCGGGAGCTTGATTTGATGACGAATATTGAATTAGAAAGGCTTTTAAATGCACCAGATGTTAAAACCGAGCAGGGCTTGCGCGACAAGGCTTTATTGGAATTATTTTTTTCAACTGGTTTGCGTGTGTCTGAACTGGCCTCATTGGATAGCGATTTGGATTTATCACGTGACGAATTTTCAGTCAGGGGCAAGGGCGAGAAGGTACGAGTCGTTTTTTTGTCGCCCCTAGCCAAAGAATCTATAAAAAGTTACTTAAAATCACGCAAAGACATGGAGGGTGCCATGTTTGTTAGTGTTTCGCGTAATTCTAAACAGGTATTAAAAAAGGCGGGCGGTGTTGAAAATGAAAACCGGCTGACATCGCGGTCTATCGAGCGTATTGTTAAACACTATGCTATTAAAGCTGGAATTTCCAAGAAAGTTACTCCGCATGTTATACGCCACAGCTTTGCTACTGATTTATTATCAAATGGGGCTGATATTCGCAGTGTCCAAATAATGCTGGGCCATGCCAATATTGCCACAACCCAAATTTACACTCACCACACCGACGCGGGCCTCAAGGAAATTCACAAAAAGTTTCATAGCCGTAAAGCTGGCTAGTTTTATAATACAAAAGAAAAAAGCCCCATACACCCGCATTTCTGTTTGGACAAACAGGGAGTAGGCAGTTGGGGCTTTTCCAGTTCAATTTGTAAAAAAATAAACATCTTTAATTTACTACTTAAAATCGACTCTTTCAATTTTTGAGATGAGTATTTTTTCGAATTTTAGACTCTATCCATAGGCGTCAGGTTTAAGTTTATCTATATATAATACTAGTCCTTTGAGTTTTCTTTGTCAAGCACAACCCCCACCCACAAAAAACAAAGCCCCATCATGTGGGACTGTTATAAACCAAAGAACTTTTATTATTAAGTTTTAAAGTGGCTTTTAAATAAAGCTATCTTTTTAGTTTTTATAATAAAAACTTACAGCTTTTGATATTTTATTTTATTGATACAGATTTAAATCTATATACAATCAATTTCGCTAGCGCTGTTTTTAAAAACTTGCCACAAAGTAAGTTGTTTGGAGGCACAACTTTTATTTACGCACTAATGTAATGAACAATTCCTAACTACAGTATAAAGGACATTTATAAAGGACACAATGGCCTAGCTGTGGATAAGTGTCCTTTATAGGGAATCATAGGCTTCCATGTATTGCAAAAACGAAAGTCATGCAAGAGCTCGCGAGCCTTTCTTATTTTGCAATACATTTCCAGCCTTCTTGTTCGAATTCCCCCTCTCCATCTATGATGGAGAGGGGGTTAGGGGGTGAGGTCTTGCTTATGCTAAAATAGTACTATGCGAATAATCTCATGGAACACAAACGGCTTGCGGGCTACAACTAAACAAGGTAATTTGTTGCCACTACTTAACAAATATAAGCCTGATATACTAGCCTTGCAAGAAACCAAGGCTGAAATAGACCAGCTAGATGACTCTGTAAAAAACATACCAGGCTATACTTTTTATATTTCACCTTGCCAAATACGCAAGGGTTACAGCGGCGTTGGCTTGTACATAAAAAATGCCATAAAGGACACTTTTAAAAACTTTAAAATAGAATATGGTATAGGCGTACCTGAATTTGACCAAGAAGGTCGAAATGTTGTGTGTTATTGCGATGATTATGTTTTTGTTAATACATACTTCCCTAACGGAGGCGGCGGCCCAGTACGATTGGACTATAAATTACGATTTTATAAGGCTTATTTAAAGTTTGTTAAAAATCTAGTTAATCCTAAAACAGGCACAGCCAAAAAAGTTATTTTTATGGGTGACGTTAACACCGCCCATACGGCAATTGACCTGGCCCGACCCAAGGAAAACGTTGAAAATACGGGCTTTTTGCCTGTTGAACGAGCCTGGCTAGACGAAGTTATTAAAGCTGATTTTACAGACACCTACAGATATTTACACCCTCAAACTGTTGCTGAATATACATATTGGGATCAAAAGACAGGGGCCCGTACCCGCAACGTTGGCTGGCGCATAGACTATTTCTTTGTTTCAAAAAATCTACTGCCCCAAATTACAAAATCATATATGCTAACCGACTACCAAGGCAGTGACCACTGCCCTATTGTTTTAGAATTTGATTTATAAGCCCATATTTTATTTATACAACTCGCTATGCGTGCCGATATAGATAAAGGTTACAGTGTCAGCTATGGCTTCATATAAGGCACGGATGTCACCCGTAATATTTATACTACGACAACCCAAGTAAGGATAATTTACCCTATGGTTATTTAATCCTTGGTCAAACTGATTGATTTCAAACAGTGTTAGTTTTTCATAAAACTTTTCCTTAGTCTTTTGGGGAAGCTTTTCAAACTTCTTGTTAAATTTTTTATGAAAGACTATTTTCATACAGCACTTAAATTTTCTTAAGGTAAGCTATTGCCTCGGCAGCCGTACTAAAAGGCCCAGATAGATTTCTACCAGCTTCTATGTCTTTTCTTGCCTGCTCGATAATTTTTATAGTCTTTTTATTTGGCATAGGTGCGGTAAATACGGCCTGCCTGTCTATAACAAAAGTTTTTAAATAATTATTTACCAGCGTACCCAAAGGCAAGCCCATTTCTTTGGCCAGCTTTTGAGCCTTCACCTTCAAGGCTTTATCGGTTTTTATAAGCATTGTTGTATTCATATACCAAAGTATATATTTTGGTATAGTTTTTGTCAAATCTTACTCAGACATCTCTGAAGATACATCCCAGACAATATCAAAAAGGGCCTTTATTGATCTAACAAAATCAGGACTTTCAATAACAAAACCGAACAAATCCTTTTTCGTGGACACAAATGCTACCTTGTTGTTATAAATAAAAATCGTATACGGCATTGTAAATCCAATAGGCGCATATCTGATAGTTCGCAGATTTTCAGGCGAATTCCCATAAAGTTTATAGTTCATCTCACTTTCCTTTATGCGAATACTTGTTGACTTCATTCCCTTTGTGATTCTTTTTTTAATCCAATCGTCTAAAAACTCCTGTCCAACAGATTCTACCAAATCTTTGACGGAAGCAAAATAGAAAATATCTTTACCATCATCAGTCATATCTTCGTAAATATTTTGAATGCCACTTTGTCCTGAGTATACTTTTAGTATCGGCTTTTCAATATCAGAACCCATGAGACTTTGTAATTCTGGCATAAGCTTTTTAGCCAAAGAAAATGCAGTCTCTGTATTTTTTAAAAGATTGTTCGGGTGCTCAGCAACATATAAAACTTTTCTTGCTTTTGGAAAAGTAGTAATAAGCCCCTTTCTTTTTAAATCCTCTAGCACAAGATAACAAGTTGGTCTTTTTATTTCTACTTTTTCTGAAAGAGCTAAGACAGAAAATTTACCCAAACCAAGGGCTGTAATGTATATTCTAGACTCTTTTTCATTCAGCCCTAATCTCTTAAGAGATTTTATGAGTTCTGTTGACATAAAGATAGTATACTCCCATTGTAGTTAAGTGTCAATTTTTCTGACAAACAATAGTATCTGCCAAAATAGCCATATACTATATAGATAATAACTGCATTCATATTATGTTATATTGACACTTTATGTTTATAATGATAGACTATATTTAGAAATAAGTTTTTAAACTATAAAAAAATAAATACGATGATACTTAGATCAAAAAATCAGACAACAGGATTACAGGCAGGAGATATTTTTGAAACATGGGATGCTTCTAAAATTAACTCAACGCAGTATAAGGTAACCAGAAATGGAGAAGTCCTTGGGCATGAAAGTGACAGTGAGGATATTGACACTACCTACATGTCAATAAGGTCAGAATTTCATTTTATCAGAAAAATTACTGATCTTACAGGACTTAAATTTGAAAACATTGAATCTAAAGATGGGTATAAAAAGTATCTAATCAAGTAGCAGTGTAAAATTGTTCGTTAAAAATTTAAAACTGGGGACAGAGTTCTGAACATAAAAACAATGAAAAAATTAAGAATTCTTCTAATCGAAGACACGGACGTACATCGCCAAGCCGCGATTAAGCAGTTAGACGGTCACGACCTGACTATTTGCGAAGACTTTAAGCAATTTTGCGACCTAGCATCGAAAAAGTCCTTAAAAGAAAAAGGATTTATTGATAAGAATGAGAGGGATGCATCTGAATTCGACGTAATTCTTACTGACTGCTTAATGCCACCAAATGCTTCTGCCTATGTACACCAAGAAGGACACAGCACAGAGCAAGTACCCTACGGAATAATTATTCTTCTTTGGGCTATTCAAAACGACATTCCGAAAATAGGAATGCTTATGCTGAATAATCACCATGACCACCCAATTGCTGCGGGGCTTGATATTATAGGGGGATACAGGCGAGACGTAATCAAACACGGGAACAACACGGAAATTCTTATCTCAACAGGAAATTATTACATGGAAGATAAAAATGGAGAATTTTATTCATCAAAACTCCGTGGTACACAGGGACAATATATTAAACAGTGGGGATTATTTCTCCAAAAATTGATGGGTGAAGCCAGTTGGTAAAACCCAAAAGCCGCCCTTATCAGGACGGCTTTTTTATATTTTTTTTATTTCACGCCTCTACTTTTTCTTAAAATCTCAAGCTCTTCTTGCTCAAGCTCGTCTTTTGTAGTTTTAGCTTTATCACCCAGGGCTTTTAATGTTTTATCGTCCAGTTCGCCAAAATCTTTAACCCTTTCAGTCAAATATTCTACCGTGTTTCGTGTTGGATCTTCCAAAACTTCCTCTAACAAAGCGTGTAACATCCAACCCATGCGAGGACTTGGTTTCACGTGCAACACGTCAATCATGTAGTTACCGTCTATTTTTAGCTGTGAAACAGATATTGGGTCGCGCAAAACCTCATCAATCATTGAATGGTATTTGCGTAACCTATATGGCGCCTCGGCCTTTTTCATGCCCACCCTGTCGCACTCACGTACCTGCATCAGCTCCCATATATGGTCTACGCCCACACTAGCAACAATCCGGCGTACGGCTGAAAGGGTGATTTGCTCAGTATCGCTAAAAAACATATGTCTGCGTACCATATTTGTAACAAAGTCGATTGTTTCACGTGAAAACTTCAAATCCTCCAGGATTTTCTTAGTCATTTTAGCCCCCACAACTTCATGACCGTAAAACGTTGGTTTTTTCTGGGCCTCGCCCCGTACCAAAGACGGCAGTCTTTTGGTACGGGGTTTACCAATATCATGAAACAAGGCCGAAAGCCTTACATTTGTTGAGTATTTTTTGTCAGCTGCATGCTGAACCGCGCCCAGCAAATGCTCGAAAACATCATATATATGGGCGCCACCTTGCTTGCACTTAATGCCCTCCTCGAGCTCGGGGATAATATGTTTTAGTAATCCAATCTTCTGCAGCAAGGCTATACCCACAGCCGGCTTGCTACTTTCTATGATTTTTATAAATTCATCCCTGATTCTTTCCTTGGCAATATTGGCAATTAGGTGCGAATTGCTGGCAATAGCTGTTAGCGTTTCGCCATCAATGGCAAAATCTAAAACCGTGGCAAATCTAACTGCGCGTAACATGCGCAAAGCATCTTCGCCGAAACGCTCATTAGGATTGCCAACAGCCCGTATGATTTTGTCCTTTATATCTTTTTGTCCTTTATAAATATCTATAATTTGTCCTTTAGAACTTAAGGCAATAGCATTCATTGTAAAATCACGCCTTTTTAAATCATCCTCTATGTTTCGCGTGAAACTAACTTCATCAGGGTGCCTAAAATCAGTGTATTTAGCCTCTTTGCGGTATGTTGTAACCTCTATGATGTTATCTTCTATACATACTCCAACTGTGCCAAAGTTATTTTCGTAAACTGTCTTTTCAAAAATTGCCTGGATTTGTTCAGGTGTAGCATTAGTTGTTATGTCCCAATCCTTTATTTCACGGCCCAAGATCAAATCACGCACGCAACCACCCACCAAAAAAGCCTCGAAATTACTGTTTTCAAGCTCGGTGGTTACACGTGTAACGTAGCTAGGTATTAAGTTTGTGTTTATTTTAGCCTCATTCATTACTCTTTGTGCGCCTGGCAGGAATCGAACCCACATCACTCGTTCCGAAGACGAGCACTCTATCCGTTGAGCTACAAGCGCTTATTATTTATTGTTAACGACATAGTTATTCTATACTAATTTGATTGCATTTTCAAATGAAAATTAGTATAATTCAAAAGTTAAATTGTTTGCGGGATTGGTTTAGTGGTAGAACACGTCCTTGCCAAGGATGAGACAGGAGTCCGATTCTCCTATCCCGCACAAATTAGTGTAGATTTAGGGTGTGTAAAACTGTGGATAAGTCTGTGCATATTGTTCATAAAGGACAAAATCTTGTCTTTGTAAATATTGCTTTTTTTGACTTAAATTGGCTAGAAAGTCATATTATATAAGCTTAATATACAGACATTAGCTTTTTGACTTTTAAAATAGCCTGGAAATACGTTTCACGTGAAACATGTTACACATGAAACATTGTTTTTGTGTATAATTTATAAATAATGAAAAACTTTACATCTCCAACACAAAAAATAGGTGAGTTGGGTGAGGATATTGCTTGTCGGTGGCTTGGTAAAAAGGGTTTTACAATCATTGATCGCAACTATACTAAAAAATGGGGCGAGATAGACATCGTGGCTGAAAGGCGGGGAGTTACACACTTTGTTGAAGTTAAGTCTTCTAAGAGAACTTTAAGTAAAAACGAAAAAATAAGCGACTTAAATGGCAATCCAAATAACTATAATCCGGCTGAAAATATGCATGAATGGAAAATAAAAAGATTGGCCCGTGCCATACAAACATACCTAATGACATCTAAAGGACAAAAAATTAACCAATCGGTTGGTGGCTGGCAAGTTGACCTTTTGATTGTCTATTTGGACTTAGACAAAAAATTCGCCCGCTGCGAGGTTTTTGAAAAAATTATGTAAAATAAAAAACTGCACATGAAGTGCAGTTATAAAGAAGCTATTTCTATGGTCATTCCACCTGTGACTTTACGCAAAATGTATCCGCGCTCGCCACTGGAAATGTAATCCCTAATCACTTCGTAGTCGCCGGCTAATTGCGACATAGGGAAGTATTCCTTACCTTTGGTGATTACCAAGTCTTTACTATTACTTGGTACATGAATACTTAAATCATGATTAAAACTAAACCCAAGAAATAGATCCTGAGTATCGCCCAATTCATAGCCTTTAGTATTCCACCATTCGCCAGGATAAGCTATTCGGGCCATTTGGTTAGAATCCGGGAAGAATTTCAGGCCTGTATACACTCCCGATTGGAAGTATATATTCAAGTGCGTCGTGCCGTACCCATCATACAGTGCAAGTTGGTGGGCGACACCAGTAATCGTGTGTACCCGAAACTCTCGGCCCTCCAGGCTTTGCGTAATATACATACTACGCTTGTCCAAGCCCCCCTCCTTTTTACAGGAGGGTATTACAAGCATTACTATAATGCCTATAAACACTACTATTTTTGTTCTCACTTTTTTTGTTTTAAATTTTCCTCAGCCCGTATTATATCATACTGAAGTATTTAGTCAATGTTCTAGGTTGTTGTTTTACTGCTATTGTTTAGAAATAAAAAGCCTCGCGAATAGCGAGGCATAATACACAACCGATCTATTTGAGTATTTTTTTACGGATACCACAGTCCTCACGAAACAAGGCTACTTCCGTAACGCTTTTTCCTAAAGAGTTTGCAATGTCAGTATCAGACAGCCTTCCAAGGAATGGTCGGATTTTATTTTTCCAACCCTCAAGTTCGGTGTGTGGATATTCTATGCCGATACTTTTGTAAGCAGCCGTAATTGTCCCATGATGAACAATTAATGATCTGTAAGCAGCAACCAAATCTGACCTCCTGGTGAATTCTTCCGGGGTCAGGATTGGTGACTCTTTCAGCTTATGCAATGCCTGTTTACTACATAAGAAAGGTAATGAGGTTTTTGATCCGTGTTGATCTAGCATGGCCAATCGTGGCTCAAAACGAGCTTGGCATTTTGGACAAATTGTCGTGAAGTCATTCACGTTATCCAAAAATCCATAAACAACTTCGGCTGGTGTAAGTTTGCGGTTACAGTCTGGGCATTGAGCTTCGATACTGTAATTTTGGCCATGAATGGAATTAGTTAACTCCAATAACAGGGCGATCCTTTGGTCTTGCCTCAATAAGGCTCTTTGTGACAAATTTTGCCACTGGTTTTGCTCGATGGTTTGACTCAGTTTCATACTCATTTTTTTGGTTAATTCCTTAATGAATTAGGACACTTGAGTTAAAGTATTTAAATGAAAAAGGCAACAAAAATTAAAAAAGCCGAACGAAATGAAATCTTCATTCTGCTTAATAAAAAGTATTCAATTAGAA
>Ga0209541_10011850_pt1 | contig 13583 bp, 23 predicted proteins | sample RifCSPlowO2_01_FD_184027 | JGI IMG/M metagenome (GOLD analysis project Ga0209541, IMG submission 184027) | Groundwater microbial communities from Rifle, Colorado - Rifle CSP2_plank lowO2_0.1 (SPAdes) (version 2) | ecosystem: Environmental > Aquatic > Deep subsurface > Groundwater | place...
TTATTATTTTATAGTGTTAAGGCCTAATGTAAGCGACAAATCCAAGGATGACGCTGTCAACATGGCAAATGCAAATTTTGATAATCAGGGCATTATATACAGTTTCAAAAATGGATTGTTGATAGTCTTCTCAAGGGCAACGGGAGTAACAATAAACCCCAACATAAGAGAGAATGAACTCGTATGTTCAAGTTATGCTGCAAGTTTATACCCTGAACTGAGCTTTAATGGTAAAGATTACAGGCATGTAACCCCTATAGACTTGTTTGATGAAAAGATTACAGAAATTGTTTTGGCAAAAACTAGAAGAGGATTTTATTATGAAAAATAGGCTGAGCATAATTCAGATTGTGCCATTTGCATCAAAGATAGCGGTTGTAATATCAATAATAATTTCTATAACCCTAATTTTTGCACAGGGAACTCATCAGGGAATAACTTTTAATTTTCAGTTAAGCTCCATGTCATTTCTGGCGTTGTTTTTAGGATTCATAGTTGTGTATCCAATAATTTTCCTTTTAATTTATTTAGTTGTTTCAATTCTTAACAGAACATTTCTTAAACCTAAATAACGCTTCCAAGCTTGCCTAGCTCAACACCATCTAAAAATTTACAAATTGTATCTTTCAAATCTTCAATCTTGACTCTTATCTGTCTCATTGAATTTCTATCCCTTAATGTAACATCATTGTTTTTTAGGCTGTCGTAATCAACTGTTACCATTGCATTGCATCCAATCTCATCCATCCTTCTGTACATCTTGCCTATTGAACCTTTGCTATCATAAAAACAGTTAAAGTCTTTTTTCAGTAAATTGTAAATTTCACTTGCCTTTTCAGGAATTTTCTCTTTGTTTACCAAAGGAAATATTGCAACTTCAACAGGAGACAAATTTCTGTTGAACAAGAACAAATTTCTCTCTTTCTCCTCTTTGAAAAATATATCCATTACTCCCCAGATATTTCTGTCAACTCCAAAGCTTAATTCAAGGACATGAGGATAAATCTTCTTTTCATTGTAGTTTATAAGTATATTATGATTTTTGGTGTCATAGTCAGTTCTATAGTGCAGTCCCCCAACCTCAACAAAACCATCCAGGCTTTCAATCTTTAATTCAATATCATAATGAATTTTATTGTAAAATGCTTTCTCATTTCCTGTTATCTCCCTGAACCTGAACTTATCTTTTGGAATTCCTAAAACCCCAAGATAAAACTGCTGAATTTTTGCCAAATGATAAATGTAAAACTTGGGTTCTTTTACTGCACTGCATTTTATTTCCTTGCCGTTTATAATCAATTTGTAATCTTTGACTTCATTGAAATTAACATCAATATCCTTCCCATCAAAAAATATCTGTAACTCAGCCTGCGTAAACTCCCTTAGCCTGAAGAAGCCCTGTCTTGGATTTATTTCATTTCTGAATGCTTTTCCCACCACTGCCAAGCCAATAGGTAATCTCTCTCTTAACGCCATGAATTCTCTCTTGAAGGCAACATAAGGTCCCTGCGCAGTTTCGGGTCGAAGATACATTATCTCGTCCCCTTTAACTCCTGCCCTGATATCAAACATCAGATTAAAATTCTTTGTACCACCTTTTTCATCTTCCATAGGATCGTGAAAGTGTTTTAGATGACCAGAACTTTTGAAAACATCCTCACTCATTATGCTCGTGTCCTCAATCTCGAAATAATCGTCGCTTAAACCAAGAAAGAAATTTCTCCACATATTTTCAAACTTGTGCTTCATTATAGTACCAAGATGTCCATATGTCCAGAAGCCTGCCTTGGCACCATAAATCTCTCCTGAAGGAAAAAAGAAACCTCTCTTTGTTGCTATGTTAAGTATATCATCAGCTCTGCTCATTCAATTTGGTAAATCTTCCAAATTTATAATGTTTTTGCCTTCAATCCTGTTGCATGATGTATTAATCCAGTAATCCATCTGGAAGTTCTCAAGTTCATTTTCATCAACTTCATTACATACGAATATAGGATATTTTAATTTTAATGCAGTTTGTAACTTCTCCTGTCCTGGTTTTGTTGATACAATGACTCCAATTTTCTTTGACATTAAAAATTTAGCTTGCTTTCCTTTTAATTTTTTTTCATACTGTTTTACTTCTTCATCCTTAACCCATGAAAGGTTTTCAGTCATTGGATTTGCAATCAAAACTCTTTTCTTGGTCTTGTATGCAAGATATATTGGATAAAAGTAAGCACTTCCTATAAACAAAAACATATTAACATTCTTCTTATGAATCATTGGATTACTCATATTGCATCCTAAAACCTGCCCGACAATGACGGAATCTTTGATTAATTCCTGCGCCTTTTGCAACTGATTTAGAAACTGGACTGAACTCACAAGCCCAACCTTTCCCCCTACTTTTTTTGCTGCCTTCCTAACTACTTCTGTTATGTCTTCCTTATTCCTTGCCTCAACAAACATTATCTTCATTTTTTTATCTTGCTCCAGTCCATCCCTTTTATGAAATGCTTGCAACGAACCGAAGTATCAACATATACTTTAAAGCCTTTTGTTCTTGCATCTTCGCAAAACCAGACATCATCCCATGGTTCATTGTCTTTTTCATAACGGAATTTAACCCTCTCCACCACCTTCCTGCTTATTAAAATACACCCCAATCCGCTTGTCACAACTTCAACTAATTCATCATCAGGAATTTCCTCAAATTTTGGTAATTTTGCAAATCCCTCTTTGTAACTGATATACATTATAGGAACTAGCTCACCATCTCTCTCCTTGAAATATAACCCCGAACAAATCTCTTTTTTATGTTTCATCAGTCTCTCAATAATATCTTTTGGAGGAACAACATCCTGCTCGAGGCTCAGCAAATAATCATAATCATTTTTTAGAAAATATTCTCTTAATTTATTTCGTGAGCTGATTATTCTCTCCTTCGCACTTTCATTATAGCCATCCTTGATGACTTTAACCCCGCACTCCCTCAATTTATTATAATACTTGCTCTTCTCAGAATTATCAACTAAAACTAAGTCAAAATACTTGTAAGTCAAACTATTAATTCCATCGAGGTACTCCTTCAGGCAATATTCTTTGTGAATTGAAGTAGGACATCCAATCAGGACTCTCATTTTTTTAATTTTGTAACAATTGCTTTGTCAGAAATTATTGCGGAATTTCCTGTTGGATCCTCAATCACAACTTTCATTTCCTGCTCTCCGCATTCAACCTTCCATATCTTCTTCAATAAATTCTTTGCCGCTTTCTTTACTTCATCCTCTTCTGCATTGTCTCTCTGGCTTTCAACTATTTTCTTAAATCTTCTAAGAACTCCTTCAATGTTGCTTACGTAACCTATTGATGCGATTGCAGGTTCAACGCTCATCTTTAATGTTGGAATCTTAATGGTTGCATTTGAACCTTTTACAACCCTGACGTTCAGATCATTCTTGTCCTTGGCAGTAAACTCATACCTCAAGGGATCTCTTGGTTCAACAGACTCTATGTCTGACTTGTAATAACTGCAACTGTCACATCTCATGGACATTATATAGCATTTTCCAAAATAAGGGATTTCTTTTTCCTCCTCCACTAATGTCAAAGTTTTCTTGTGACAAAACGGGCAGGGCTGATTTTTCATCTCTTCCATATTATTAAATAAGAAAAAAAGTTTATAAAATTATTCACTGAGGGTTTCAGAACCTGTTCTGTGAACCTGTGCAAAACTTGGAGTAACTACAACCCAGTCTTCTCCAAAACCTGCAATGTCGCCGTCTATAGCTTCACATGTCTTTTTCAGCTTGCTGACTGCTCTCTTCAGTTCAATAATATCCCTCTCTTTAAGCGGTTTGATGTTAACCAAGGCAACAGTCATCCCTTCCCTTAACGAATCAAGTATTGGTTTTATGTCTCCAAAGTCCTGAACCACAAAGGGCCTGACTATTATCTTTGTCTTTCCAGTCTTTCCAGCAGAAGTATCAATCTCAACATAATCATCCGTCAACTCTTCAGGAAAATCATCATACCCTCTTCCACCCATAATTTTTGATAAAAAGTTTTTCATTTCATGTTACAAATAACAAATAAATATATAAAGATTTCTGTTAAATTTCCTCCAAAATGCTTATGATGCTTAGTATCTCTGTTCTGGTATAACTCGGCAGGTTTGGGTCCTCGCTTATCTCCTCCAGGTCATTCAAAAGCCTGCTTATCTTGATATCATGCTGACAATCAACCTTTAAGCTTGATATAGAATCATTAATCTTACCCCTTACATTCCTTGGGATTGAATTATCCTCTCTTATTTCATTGAGCAACTCGACAACACCATTCAATTGTCCCTTCATTTTAACTCTTCCATCAAATCTTTCTGTAAAGATTCGGCTTTTTCCTTTAAATTATTTTCCTGCTTTTCCAAAGTTTTCAATCTTAGTTCTATAATTTCCCTTGATTCTTTCAAATCCTTCAATAAACTATTCCTTTCAGAACTGACCATTATGGTTCCTATTATTTTATAAGGCGTTTTGTTTGACTTTTCAAGTTCCACTGAAGCATTTTCATTTTCAGCCAGCTGAACCTGAAAATTTTGTTTTTGAAGTATAATATTATCGAGCTGTTGCTCAATGATTTGAAACTGCTGAATTTTCTTTTCAGTATCCTTATTCATCTTGCATTGAAAGTTGTAGAGACTACTTTCGGTTTGTACAAAATTTTAGAACCGCAATAAGGACACCTTATTTTTTTCTTTATGTATTCAGCCTTTATTTCTCTATCACATTCAAAACATTTATGTAGCGCCATCTTCACTTAGGTAAGTAAGCTTTTCCGGTAAATCTTGAATTGCATGACCTGCAAACCCAGATTCCTGAAGCTTCTCTCTTGACTTTTATTTTATTGCAATAAGGGCATTTGTGCCATTGCTTCATTTTTTTTTCGATTTCAGCAACTTTTTTCTTTAATCTTCTACCATACCTAGCCCCAAATCTTCCGGCTGTTCCTATTTTTTTTGTTGCCATTTGAAAAATATCCAACGAATGGTATTTAAATGTTTTTAAAGTGGGACTGCCCGGATTTGAACCGGGATCGCGAGGTCCCAAACCTCGAAGCATAACCAGGTTAGCCCACAGTCCCAATGAAAAGCTTAAGAAAAATTTAATTTAAAATACTTTCTAATTATTTTTTAACAGGTGGGGCTTCGGTTTTCTCTTCCTTCTTTTCTTCCTTCTTTAATTTAGCCTTTAATTTTTCAATATCACCTAAGAATTGCTTGTTGTATTGTGCTAATTCATCCTGGAGTCTCTCTTTTTTATCTTCAGGTGTCTTTGTGCTTACTTCATTAATTTCCTTTGTGTATTTTCCATTATCAATGTCGCGATTAATCTCGCTTGCGGTCTTTCCCTCAACCAGAATTCCCATCGCATTGCAGCTTCCAATTACTGTCTTTACAACAGACTTCAGTGAATTGTGTAGTATGCTCGACTCCTTCATTTTTGCAATCTTGATTGCCTGCTCAATTGATATGTTTGCGACCTTATCTTTGTCAGGAAATGAACTTCCTTTTTTCAGGTTGAATTCTTTTTTTATCAGTTCAGCAATCGGAGGGGTTCCTATTGAAACTTCAAACTCTTTTGTATCTTTATCAACAGTGAGCTTAACTGGAACCTTCATCCCGTTGAATGATTCCGTTTTCTCATTTATTTTATTGAGAACATTCTGAATGTTTATTTTCATGGGACCAAGTTTCTGCGCAACTGATGCATCAGCCTTGGCTTTTCCGCCATCCACAAGCATTTCAATGATTTCTTTACCCATTTTCCTCTTCATCCTCTCTTCTTATGACCTTTACAGAATCCATCTTCACAGTTATTGGAATTGGAACTGCGGACTCCAACAGCTCCAGAACAATTTCTTCCTTTTGATTGTCAATCCTTGTAACCCTTGCCTTTTCTCTCTTGAATGGACCAGATATAATCTCAACAATATCTTTCTTCTGAATATTGACATGAGCTTTTGCCTGTTCAAGCATAGGTTCTATTTCTTTATAGTTTACTGGCGATTTCAGCAAGCCTCTCGCATATGGAACTCCAGTAAATGCCTGCTTAGCGTCCTCAAGAGTTTCTGCTTCTATAAAAACATAACCTCTCATTCCATGAGGTCTTATTAAGGAATAAACTTTCAATCCTTTCTTCTCCACATTATTAGCCACAAAATCAACTACCTGATCTTCCCTGTTTGCTGTTGTTCTTAAAGTATATATTACACTCATTTTATCAATATAAAACCTATCTGTATCATAAATCCTATCAACCCTATAATTGCAACTCCTATTGCAGTCACCTTCACTATTGTCTGAAACTCATTCTTTGAAGGTTTCTTCGTTATCTGAAATACCCTCTTGCTTTCTATTATAAATGTTTTGAATTTTATGAATAAGTTCTTAATCATAAATTTAAGAAATAGGAATAGGATTTATAAATGTTATTAATCAGATTTGCTTACCCCCCTTTCTGCAGGGTTAGCAATCTCTTTTTGATATTCGTTTAGATATAACTCTACAACCATATCACAAACTCTATTAGCTGTTTTTATACTTCCAACTTTTGTAAATCTTTCAAATTCTCTTAATCTATTCATTGAAGATTTTACATCAAAAATAAAGTTGAACGATTCTGAATTATTTTTTATTAATTCTTCCAATTTAATTTCGCCCTCTCCAATTTTCAATGAGATACGGCTTCTTAGAATTTGGCTTAAGTGATGCTTGGGTATACTTATACTCAGCATTCCTTCGCTAAATTCGTTAAGAGGAGTTACAATTTCCCTTATTTCAGCATGTTCAGTATACTCCCTTAATGAACTATAACTAAAATAAAGACCGCCCACATTTTTAAGTTTTCTTCTCAATAAAACATGGGGGACTTCTCCTCTCATACCTCTCAAGAAATTAACAACCCTCACTTCTGAACTTACATAATCCTCAGCAGTAATTCCAGCCTGTCTTAATTTTTTTTCAACGTAGTCGAAAAGCATTTTAGTCAACGAACTCTATTCCAAGTTCATTTTCTATCTGGCTCTTTTTTTTAGAAGAAGTCGTTCTTGCATGCCCGAAGATTTGTGGGCTGTTAACACCTGTGACAATTAGCATGACTCTTATTGTATTCTCGAGATCCTCGCTGATGCTTGCACCCCATATTATCCTTGCATCCTCATCAAGTCTTGTCGAAACTGTTTCAACAACCCTCCTTGCTTCATCCAATGTCATATCAGGCCCGCCAGAAATATTAATCAGTGAGCCATTAGCGCCGGAAATATCAACGTCAAGCAATGGATTTGTTATTGCCTTCTCAACGGCTTCAATTGCACGGTTAGTTGTGTCGCTCTCGCCAACTCCAATCATAGCAACTCCCCCATTGCCCATTACTGCCTTTATGTCCGCAAAGTCAAGGTTGACTAATCCGGCTTTTGTTACAAGCTCCGCGATTCCTTTCACGGCATTAGTTAAAATCTCATCCGCGACTTTGAATGCAGTATGCAGTGGCAAGTCAGGAGCCAATTCAAGTAGCTTATCATTTGGAATAACAATTAAAGTATCAACAGTCTGCTCCATCTTCTCCAAGCCAATCATTGCATTGTCGTATCTTCTGTTTCCTTCCATCGTAAATGGAATTGTTACAATTCCCACAGTAAGGCAATTCATTTTCTTGGCGATATCAGCAACAACAGGAGCAGCACCAGTACCAGTTCCTCCCCCCAAACCACAGGTTATGAAAACCATATCAGCCCCAGTTATTGCCTTCTTAATATCCTGTTCGGATTCTCTTGCTGCTTCCTCTCCCACTTGAGGAATTGAACCAGCACCCAAACCACCAGTAACTTCTTTCCCAATAAGTATCTTAATATCAGAATTTGTGTAAAGCAGATCCTGAGCGTCTGTATTGATTGCTATTGTTTCGGCACCCTTAATCCCAATCTCAGTCATCCTATTAATAGTGTTATTTCCAGCTCCGCCAGCACCAACAACCTTTATCTTAGCCTTTTGCTTAGAAAGCAACTGTTCAAGCTCTTCATCAATAGCAGAAGTCTTTTGAACCTCTTTTTTGAAACTTAAATTTGTTGCTCTGTTAATTATTGACTCCATAAACCTAAAATATGAGTATAATATTTAAACTTATTTATCCTAAAATAGTTACATTAGAAAATTTATTCTTTAAAGGTTATCTTGCTTATCTCAATTCTTTCTTTAATTTCCTTCTCTAGTCTATCTTTTAATTCAGGTTCAACTTTTGCAGTTATTATTGCCTCATCACCCTTCAGTTCCAATTTAGGGTCTCTTAATACAATATCAAGAAAACCAAGCAGTTGTTCTTTCTTATCCTCAACTTTTCTATTGACCTCAACTTCATAAATCAAATCCCTCCCTGACAGGGGATTGTTGAAATCAACTAATGTTCTTCCGCCTGCAACCGAGATGACCTTTCCCATTATTCCACCCATGTTCATATGCATTCCCGGCATTGGTTTTACATTTTGTTTTGTGAATTCCTTTGTTGGAACTAATTTTATCAGGCCATGATCTTTTTTTCCAAAGCCCTCTTCAGGAGAAATTTCAACGATGTACTTCTTCCCTATTTCCTTGCCAACAAGGAAATTATCCAAACCTCTTATCACATCACCCTTGCCAATACATATTATTACGGGTTTGTATCTTGTTTCAGAATCATAAACATTGTTCTCCTTTGCAACATCCTCTTTGGTTAAATCAAAGATTCCATTGCCTTTGATTTTTGCCACATAATCAATCTCTATGAAGTCGTTTTCTTTTAACATTTTAAATTGAATTTTTGTCTTTTATATAAATGTTTTTATAACCACTTTAAAATGGAAACTTTTATAAATAACTACAACTTTCCTAAACAAAATGAGTCTCATTGTAAATCCTAAGTATAAACTCCCCATAGAAAAGGGGATTAAAATAATCCTTGCAGATAAATCCAATTATATTCGGATACCGGAAGACGATATTGCAGTGGGGGAAAAGAAGCAATTAACTTTGACAAATTTTCCAGTTATCTCTAATTTAAATTGGGAGGATTTTCATAAAGCTCTGTCTAAATATGAAAGGGGAGTGCCATCTTCGGTAGATAGGCTAAATTTGCATATTTTGCTGTCTTCAGGCAAACCAGTTTATGATGGAAATAAAAATCAGATAAGACATGATAAATTGGAAGAAATAAAGAGAGTTGCTCTAACAGATTGTAGGGAGCATACAAGCACAAGATTTAGTTCTGGAAAAAATGGATTAATTGTAAATCATAGTCATATAATTGATGAAAATGGAACTTTGAGACCACTGTACTCAAAACCTTTGGAAGATTGTGTTATGGAAAACAGAGTTATTGTTGAATTAAGATCATTCAATTCTCAGGGATTTCCTACAAAAAAATCAGAAGTTGCAAAATATGTCAAAGGTGGAAGTATTGTTTACCTTTGTCCGGCTGAGGGAGCAGTTGCTAGGTTTGTTGTCGACACTGGCAGGGCTAGCCTGAATTGCAATTGGAATCCATCCTATTGGGGATTTCTTAATAGGGTCGGAACTGATGGCTATAATGTACGCGCGAAATCTTTGGAGGATATTTAAAATGTCATGGCGAGAAAATGTTGATCCAATAATTAAGAGTTATTTGGAGTTGCAGGTAAAAGACACGCAGCAGTTTAAGGAAGCTTATTCAAAATCAAAGGAGCCAAGCAAGGCGCAGTTGTGGATTGCAGTTGCAAACCTTTCAAAGCATATTTTTTCTTTGGAGATGAAGGTAAAGTACCTTGAAAAAACATTGCAGGAAATGGCAATTAAATTTGACCAGTCCAAGACGGAATATTTTGTGAAGAATCTTGAAAAGTCAATAAACAAACCAAAAACAAGAAATAAAGCAGCTAAAACAAGAAAAAAATAAACAAAATCTTTATAAATTATATTACTTCTTTTCTTCTTTATGGAAGGTGAAACAAAACAGACAACGACTGGTTCTTTGAAAAAGGGCAATTATGTCATAATGGATGGAGTTGCATGCATAGTCAAGGATACTCAGACTTCAAGACCTGGAAAGCACGGTCACGCAAAGGTAAGGATAGAAGCTGTTGGAATGATAGATGGGCAGAAAAAAATAATTGTTGCCCCCGCACACGATAAGGCTGAGGTTCCAATAGTAATAAAAAAGTCGGCACAGGTGTTGTCAATAAATGGAGATACTGCAAATGTTATGGATGCCGAGTCTTATGAAACATTTGACTTGAAGATCCCTGATGAGATCAAGGTTTCAGTCAAGGAAGGATCAGAAGTGATTTATTGGACAATACTTGGTGAAAGGATAATGAAGCAGGTTAAATAAAATGGTAAAATTTCCAGAAGCACAGAACAGACTTTACAGGAACATGTATGTCTGCAGAAAATGTAAAACGAAGCAGAGAGCGCAACCTCAGAAAGTTTTGCAGAAGAAGATTTCATGTAGAAAGTGTGGAAGTAAAGCATTAAGACCAGTCAGGAAAAAATGAACTGGGATTTAATATTCTTATTAATTTTCTTTTTATTGATTTATTTATTCTATAGAAAAAACAAAAGCAAGTTTGAAGTTCAAGGAAAGATATTTTTCCTTTATAGGACAAAATGGGGATTGAGATTGATGAACAGGATCTCCCGCCATTTCACAAGGTTTCAGAAATTTATTGCCCATACTGGAATTTACATAGGGTTTATTGGAATGATTATGATATTCTACCTGATCGTTCATGGAACAGTAAAACTAATCATGACTCCGCAATCACAGCCTGCACTTGCGCCAGTATTGCCTGGAATAGAGGTTGCACCAGGTCTGCCAGTCCTTAGTTTTATGCATTGGATAATTGTTATATTCATCGTTGCATTGATACATGAGTTCAGTCATGGAATTGTTGCAAGACTTCATGGGGTTAAGCTAAAGTCATCTGGTTTTGCATTCCTCGGTCCCATACCTGCAGCATTCGTTGAACCTGATGAGAGGCAGGTTGCGAAGAAATCAAGAAAGGCACAGCTGTCAATTCTGGCGGCAGGACCATTTTCAAATATTATCACTGCATTTATATTTCTTTTAATAATTATATTTATATTTGTTCCAGTTCAGGGCACAATGGCTCAGCCATCCGGATTGTACGTTGTTAGCACAGAACCAAATTATCCTGCAAATTTGTCAGGATTGCCAGGTGAATCGACAATCGTAGGAATAAATGGGAATTCACTGTTGTCTTCAAATGATTTCGTTGAATTTCTTTCAGTTAACAACGAGACATTTATAATTAACACTGACAAGGGAAACTTTACAATAACTCCAACATTGCTTGATGGAAGATATGTAATAGGAATTAACACAATACAACTGACAGAGTATGACAAGAACATTTCAAAAGTATGGACTTCAATATTCATCTGGTTATTTGAATTGTTCAACTGGTTATGGATAATCTCATTAGGCATTGGATTATTCAATCTGCTTCCACTCGGACCTGTTGATGGAGGAAGAATGTTGCTCGTTGGTTTAACGTATATAATCAAGGATGAAAGAAAGGTAAAGAACGTTTGGAAGTATGTCAGCTTCTTTATAGTTTCATTGATTGTAATAAATCTTCTGCCATATTTGATTAAACTAATTATCTGGATATTTTCATCAATAATATGATAGTGGATGTACATACTCATTTAACACATGAAGATTTTAGGAATAATTTAGATGAAGTTATAAGAAGAGCAGAGAAAGTTGGAGTCAAGCACGTAATTTCTAATGGAACTAACCTTGAAGACAATAGAAAAGTCATGGAATTAAGCAAGAGATATGAAATGATTGAGCCTGCTTTGGGGTTGTATCCATTGGAAGCGGAGAAACTTTCCGAGAAGCAGTTGAATGAGGTTTATGAATTCTTCAATAAAAATAAATTTATTGCATTCGGTGAAATTGGTTTGGACAGGAAGGATCCTAATTCAAATTTTAAAAAACAGAAAGAAGTTTTTGAAAAAATATTATCATTGGCAGAAAAATCCAACAAGCCAGTCATAGTTCACTCAAGAAAAGCGGAACTTGATTGCATTGAAATAATAGAATCTTATAGATTAAAAAAAGTAATCATGCACTGCTTTAGTGGGAAATTCAAGCTCGTGAAAAGAGTTGAAAATAATGGTTGGTTTTTTTCAATTCCAACAAATATTACCAAACTTCTCCATTTTCAAAATATTGTGAATGAAGTTTCACTTAATCAGTTATTCACAGAAACTGATGCGCCATTCCTTTCTCCATACAAAGACAGAACAAATGAACCAAGTTTTATCGTCGAGACAATCAAAAAGATGTCTGAAATAAAGAAAATGGAAGAAAGTGAAATAAAAAATATAATCTACATGAACTTTCAGAAAATTTTTCTAAAAAATTAATTTAATAGAAAAGTATATAAAGGAATTATTCAAATAATTAATTATGAACTTGAAATCAAAAGATAAACATTCGTTCTCATTTAAATTAAATAATCCTGTGACTTCATGGGATAAAAAGAGGTGAATATTATGGTGAAGAAAAGAAAAGCAACAAAGAAGAAGACAACTAGAAAGAAAGCAACTAAAAAGAAAGTAACTAGAAAGAAAGCAAAGAGAAGGAGATAATTTATCTCCTAATCTCTTTTTTTAAAATTCTAAAATTATTTTTTATGTTTTGTCTGGTAAAAGAAAGAAAGGATTATCTTTCATCATTGTATGCATCCAGATAACCAACCATAAAACATTCATCAATGTCATTTATTTCATCATTGTACCTCAAGTGTTCAAGCTCTTTTTTAGAGTACATCTTTCATAAACCTCCTGAAATTGAAAGTCCTTCTTTCGAAATTGTTTGAGTCAAGTCCTCTAAGCTGCTGGCTGAATATTTTTTCTATCTCAACATGGTTCATATTGTCCTCTCCCATCTTTCTCTGAAGTCGGTTGATGATTGGCACAGATGCTCAATCGTTGAGACTAAATTACTATATTGATTCCATGTAAGAAATTCTTTTTTGCTGAATAACATGCTTTCACCTCCAATAAAATCATCTAAGTAAACTTTCTTTATATACATGGCGCGCGCGGTTGTCCGCAGGACACCAAATAGAAAATATATTTTACAGAATATATTTAAAACTCACTTAAAGTTTTTAACCCTCCGGAGCTGACAATATATTTTCTTCCATTAGCCCCAGAATTGACTTCTTTTATTGAAATGAACTTATTCTTCTCAAGTTCATCAAGTTTTCTTTTGAATGTTTTATATGAACCTTTTCCATAAATATCAAATAATTCAGAGCTCGACTTGCTTTCATTTATTTTTATCATCCCAAGAATCTCGCTCAAATCATCTTTGAGATCTTCATCCTTCTTTGCGCTGAAATTATTCAACTTGTTTATTGCTTCGTTTGCCTCGTCAGCCTCAATTCTATCCTTCCCGCTCAGCTCTGCAAGATCCCCGCACTCTTTCAATAAATAGACCCCTGTTCTCACATCTCCAAGCTCAAATGCTTTTCTCGCAATTATTTCAAGGGCTTTCATG
>Ga0209541_10011856_pt1 | contig 13578 bp, 21 predicted proteins | sample RifCSPlowO2_01_FD_184027 | JGI IMG/M metagenome (GOLD analysis project Ga0209541, IMG submission 184027) | Groundwater microbial communities from Rifle, Colorado - Rifle CSP2_plank lowO2_0.1 (SPAdes) (version 2) | ecosystem: Environmental > Aquatic > Deep subsurface > Groundwater | place...
TCTGATTTGGGGATAATTTTTAATGATTTATAGCTTGTTGATCTCTCTTCATTTAGTTTTTTATGTTTATCGTCACAATAGGGAAGATTTTTGCTTTTTCCACAAGTGCATATGGAACATTTTTCATTTGATTTCAGTTTGATTGTTTTGCTCTTTGATTGTTCTTGCATGATCATAAGAAAGACAGAATGTTTTTATATATTCTCCTCTCTGTCTTCTCCTTTTACAATTGATACTTTTGGCATGAGTACCTTACCTAAGTTTAGAACTGTTTGATTACCAAAATTTAATTCTTAATATAATCTTAGCAAGTTTGTATGCTCTTGATTTTTCATAATCTTCTTTTATATGATAAAGATATTCCTGAACACCCTCTTTGCCAAATTTCTCTTCAACAAAAGAAAGAAACTTTGGTATTTTTAGAATATCATGCCTATCTTCTTTCTCTTTTTTAGTAGAATGAAATCCCTCTATCCATTCATGCAGTTCTCTATAATCTTTTCCAGTTCTTTTTAAACTTAATTTAAAGTGTTCATTAATATTTGGCATTTTATTTTTCTCTTTGATCAATCTCTTTGAATTTTTTTATGATAATCTCTTTTTGTTTATCATCAAAATGCATTTCAGCCATCATAAATAACATATTATTCTCTTTGTCTATATGTTCTCTTAGTAAGTTTATGATATGGTTTCCGATTTCTTCTAATTTACCTATATTTTTTGTTTTTATTGCTGAATAAAAATTCCCCATTGACTCGGTTAAATCTTTATGTTCTATAATCATCATTCCTGTAGGACCGCCATCTCTTGGCATAAATTTTTCAATTTCAGGAAAAAGCACTTTTTCTTCTTTATTTAATGAATGTTTATTAAATTCTTTTTGAAGAAGATTTATATTATTTTTAGATTGGTTGATATCTTTTTTGTTAAGATCTGCTTCTAAGCTATTTAGTATTTTAAGAACCTTATCGTGTTCTTTTCTTAAGATATCAAATGGGCTTTTGTTTGTCATTTTATATTATTTTTCTATGAACCTTTTCTATATTCTTCCATAAAACAAAAACAATTGCAAGATAAAATAAGTAACTTAACACTTCAATTAAGGAGGGATTTCCATTGTAACCGAATAAACCCACAAAAATACTCCCAATATATCCTTTTTCATGCATAAGTGGATAACTTCCATCAGGATTTACTGGAGGATTAATATCCCAAACATGTTCTATTCCCATAGGTATAATATTTGCTTCTTGCAACTCATGAACCCCATGAGCTACTAATCCCGCAGCAAAAAGAATTAATAATATACTTGTTATGTTAAAGAACTTTTTTATATTGATTTTCATTGAACCTACAAATATTAAGTATCCTAAGAAGACAGCTGCTATAACTCCAATTAATGCTCCAATTAGAGTATTGTTTGTTGAAACAAAACTTGCTGCTCCCAGAAAAATAACTGTTTCTATACCTTCTCTTAAAACAGCTACAAAAACTAACAAAAATAATCCTAATTTATAGGTCTCAGCTATTTTAGCAGCAACTTTTTGCTCTAATTCTCTAGCTATGTGTTTTTGTTTCATCATCCAAAGTATCATAGTAGTAAGAAGTAGTGCACCAACTAGCATTGTGATTCCTTCAAAAATCTCTTCTGCTCTTCCAGCAAATCCTCCAGCCAGATAATTAAACAATAAAGCTCCAATAATGCTTGCAACTATTCCAAAAACAATCCCCATATATACAATATTATTATACTTTGTTTGTTTTGTCTTGATAAGATAACCTAATATAATCCCAACTATTAACGCAACTTCCAATGTTTCTCTAAATGTTATTATAAAGCTTTCTATCATTTTTATCCTGCTATCTTAATAGCATTTACAGGGCATATGCTCTCTGCCTCTTTATTGTTCTTTAACTCTTTTTCTGAGATGGCAGTTTTCTTTGGCTTGACTTTATTATCATCTGTAACCCAATTATTGCAAACAGATACACAAGCACTGCAACCTATGCATTCATTTTTGTTGAAATTTATTTTGAATTTATCCATTTTCATACTTCAACATTTAGGAGTAAAACAACAATAACCTATTTTATCACATTCTTTTTTTATTTTCTCCCATCTCTCTTTTTCTTTTATAACCTCAAGAGCCATAGGATATAATATATTATCCTCTTTGTAAATATGGTCTGGAAGTTCTTTAATTAAAAATTCAGCTACCTCTTTAACTTTCTTTACAAAATCCTGATAAGATAATTTTTCACAATTTTCTATAATCCTATACAATTCTTTCTTTTTTGGTTTTATGTCTTTATGCTCTTCTCTCATAATTTCAGGAGGTTCTGTAATGCCAGCTTTTTCCATTTCAGGAAACAAAACTTCTTCCTCTCTTTGATGATGTTTGTCAGCTTCAACCAAATGTTTTGCTGCAAACCTTAACATTTCAATTTCAGTTTTTGCATCTTTAAAATCTCTTGCAGACTCAAGTTTTTTCGTTGCTATTTTTAATTTATCAACAAAATTAAGTATTTCTTTATGTTCTTCCATTAAAGTATAAATTGGGTGTCCTGGTTTTAACTTTAAATCTTTATTTTTAAAATCTTCTCTCATTATCTCTAAATGAACATCACATAGTTTTCTCATTTCTTTTCTTGTTGTACCTTCTTTGATTATCTCTTGTTCTATTAGCGCCAATTCAGTCGAGGGTATATTTTTTAACATACTCTTTGCTTCTTCCCTTACCTTGTCTGAAACTTTTTCTTTTTGAAGTTTTTTTAACATTTCTTTTATCTTTTCTCTTTTATTGTCTTGCAATATTTTTGTTATCTTAAATATCCAATCTTTTGGGCCCTGTTTTTCATACTCCCATTCAAATTCTCCTTTATGTTCTGCCTGAAACAAATAATAAAGCGGTTTTGGTTCATGATCGTTAGTGATTCTTAAAACTTCCCCCCCTTTTAAAGCATTCCAATTTTCAAATATTTTTTCATGCCTTTCAAAAGGAATTAATTTTCTTAAATCTAAGTTGATTATTTTTGTCATCTTTTTGCTTTTTTATTCAACAATTTTCTCAATTCTTGAAATAGGTTTTATATCTATAGACCCTATTATTTGATTTACAATTCTATTTCTTTGATAGATTGTACATTTCTCATAATTTTCATAACATGCTCTTATTTCTTCATCTCCACAATTTTTAGCATAAGGACATCTTTTCAATGGAGGGGTAGTGAGTTCAAACAATTTATCAAACATCATTTTAGTATATTTGATATACTTAGTATAAAAAAGATACTTTTATATATTTGTGAGTTTCTTAATGTATACTATGGAAAAAGGATGTAGTGTAAGAAAGGCGGTTAATTTTTTAGGTAAGAGATGGACTTTATTAATTTTATTAGAGTTATATAAAGGGAAGTCAGAATGGAAAAGATTCTCTCAGATTAAAAAAAGTCTTGATAATATCACTCCTAAAATTCTTTCTATGAGATTGAAAGAACTGAAAAGAGAAAATTTGATAGAGAAGAGAGTTAATGTAGAGAAATTTTCAATAAAGTCTGAATATAAACTAACTAGCGCAGGGAAAGATTTTATAGGAATTATAAAGAACATCAAAAGATGGAGTTTAAAATGGAAAAAAAAGAATAAAACATGTGAAGAAATAGATTGTAAGGATTGTGAGTTTTAAGTTACAATCATGAAAAATCCTCTATCAACCGTATTTTTTGGCCCAGCCATTCAGACTTTTAAAACATCCTATAAGATGTTTTCCAGAATCTGTTAGAGAATATTCAACTCTTGGAGGTATTTCATTAAATTTTGTTTTGTTGATAATTTTTGCTTTTTCCAATTCCTTTAATCTTTTTGATAAAGTTTTTGAACTTATTCCATTTATCTCTTTAATTAATTCATTAAATCTTTTTTTTGTATTACTGCTGCCATTTAACTGGCGAATAATTAAGAGATTCCATTTCTTGCTCAAGATGTCAATAATTTTTGCAACAGGACATTCTTTTTCCATTTTTTATATATTACTTTACTTCTAGATACTACGCTATTTATAAAGCTCCTTTACTAAATAAAGTATAATTAGTATATAAAAGTTACTATTAAAGAGAAAAATGGAGAATAGAGATATTTTAAACGAAGAAAGAAAAGATGTAGAAGTTAATAGTTCTAATAAGAAAATAAAAAATCCTTGGATTATGGTTAGTATTGTTTTGGGAATTGCAGTTATAATTTTATTATTTATGGTTTTAAGAGGAGGAGTTACTGGAAATGTTATAAAAGGAGATGATGCTGGAACTAAAATTGTTGATTATCTGAATTTACAAACTGGCGGCGGAGTAACATATGTTTCTAATAAAGATATAGGAAACTTATATGAAGTCACTGTTTCATATCAAGGAAAGGATATACCTGTTTATGTTACAAAAGATGGAAAATATTTTGTTCAGGGAGCTGTTCCTTTAACAGGAAATGCTATTGATAATTCTATTACCGATACTCAAACACAAACTCCAAAAGAGGTTATTAAATCTGACAAGCCCAAAGTCGAATTGTTCATTATGTCTTATTGTCCATACGGAACACAAATGGAAAAAGCAATTCTCCCTGTATTGTCTTTATTGGGAAATAAAATAGATGCTACAATTAGATTTACGCACTTTACATTACACGGCGAAAAAGAAGATACTGAAAATTTTAGACAAATATGCTTAAGAGAAGAACAACAAACAAAGTTCTTGCCTTATTTACAATGTATATTAAACTCTACAAATCCAAATGCACCAGCAGATATTGATGCTTGTATAACAAAACTTGGAATTGATAAAGCAAAGGTTACGGGTTGTATAACAAGTAAGGCAGCAGATTATTATAAAATAGATTCTGATTTAAGCGAAGCATATGGCGTTCAAGGTTCTCCGACATTAGTAATTAATGGAGTTCAGGTAAATGTAGGAAGAAGTCCAGCAGAAATATTGAGTGTAGCTTGTGACGCATTTAATACAAAACCTGGTGAGTGTTCTCAAACTCTCCCAACCGCACAAGCAAGCCCTGGATTTGGGTATTCAGCAAGTTCTGCAGATACTGCTGCAATTCAGTGCGCAGTATAAATATCATTATGAAAAAATGAAAAAAATATTTAAAAATGCTTGGACGTATCTTGTCATAGTTTTAATTTTATTTGCACTATTCTATGGTTACAAGAATCTTACTGGAAAAGGAATTGCTCCAGGGCAATATGATGAATTCGCAAAATATTTAACAGAACAAGGCATTAAAATGTATGGGACTGAATGGTGTCCTCATTGTAAAAATCAAAAAGCCCTTTTTGGAGATTCATTTCAATATATTGATTATATAGATTGTGACAAAGACAGCAAAGCTTGTCAAGATGCAAATATTAATGGATACCCAACTTGGAAAATAAATGGACAAAATTATCCTGGCGAACAATCTATTGAAAGATTAGCTCGATTAAGCGAATATCAGGACAATAACAATAAATCTAAGGAGTGAAAGGAGGTAATAAAAATGAATAAATATATTATTATTGGAATTATATTGATTTTAGCAGTTGCAGGAATTTTTGTAGCAAACTCATTTACAGGAAATGTGATAAAAGAAGATGTGTCTAATGCTCTTGTTATTAAAGAGTTTGTAATGGAATCTTTTTATGATAATGCAGGAATTTGGTTTTCACTTAAAGAAATAAGCGTCAACAAAGGAGATATTGTTCGGATCAAAGTAACAAATATTAAAGGTACTCATGATTTTAATATTGATGAATATGGGATTAAAAAAATGACTCCTTTAAATGAAGAAGTAGTTATAGAATTTACGGCTGATAAAGCTGGAGAATTTGTTTATTACTGCTCAGTTCCTGGACATAGAGAAAAAGGACAGTGGGGAACACTTAAGGTTCTTGGTTAAATCATAACCAAAACTAGATAAACTTAAATTTTTTTGAATATCTATGATAACAAGAAAAAACAAGGCAAGGATAATATTATTTATCTTGTTAGCATTTTTGTCTTTTTGTTTAATTTCATTTTTTTATATTATATTCAGTCCTTTAAAGGGAAATGTAACACTGGGCTTATTGTTCTATTCTCTTGGAAAATTAGCTGGACTAATTGGTTTCTTATTTCTCTCGCTTCTTATAATTTCAGGTGATACTGCAAGATTTTTTGACAGGTATTTTGGAATTGATAAAATAATCAAATTTCAAAGAAAATTCGCATTGATAACTTCGGTGTTTATTTTGTTTCATCCAATATTTTTTATTTTATCAAGCAAATTACCAATAAGCTATTTAATTCTTGATTTTACAGCTATTCCTTTAGCACTAGGCATAATTTCTCTTTATATTTTTATTATTGTAATGATTTGCTCATTAGTATACAAGAGAATTTCTTATAATCTTTGGCAATATATTCATATTTTAACCTATCTTCTCTTCTTTTTCAGTTTGTATCATGCTGCAAATTGGGGCTCTAATTCAGGTAACTTATTTATTAGGGGAATTTATTTGTTGTTATTAGTAGCAATTATTATGGGAATAATCTATAGAACCTATTATAAAATAAAGCAAAGAGAAAATAAATTTTATGTAAAAGAGGTTAAAATGGAGACAAAAGATACATTTTCGCTGATATTAAAACCAAATAAAAAATTTAATTTTAAAGCAGGTCAATTTTGCTTTTTAAGATTAAATAAAGATAGACTTTATGCAAGACACCCATTTACTATATCGGGTTCTCCTGATGAAGAAGACTTGCATTTTACAATAAAATTAAATGGAGAATTTACAAAAATAGCATTAGAACTAAAAAAAGGAGAGGAAGTTATAGTTGAGGGACCTTTTGGGATATTTACATTGGACGAGGCAGAAGAAAAAGAGATAGTATTTATTGCAGGAGGAGTAGGGATTACTCCTTTCATAAGCATGATTAAATCAAATTTATATTCAAGTATAAAGAAGAATATCGCTCTTTTCTATTGCTCAAGAACCCTAAAAGGAACAATATTCAAAAAAGAATTAGATAACATTAAAGAAGATTGGCTAAAGAAAGTGTATATTTTTAGTGAAGATGAATGCCAAGGCTATGAAAAAGGAGTTATAAACAAATCTTTTATATCAAAATATGTCAAGGATATAAACAATTCTGTATTTTTTATCTGCGGACCAGAACAAATAAAAAAATGTGTAATAAATGAGCTAAAGGGGCTGGGGATTAGAAAAGAAAACATAATAGTTGAGGATTTTTTCTGGTAGGATATTTAGGATTAGATTGTATACCAGAACCGAAACCTTTAAATACTTGAGCAAATGCTCAACTATTATGAAAACAGCACAAATTGAATCAGAAAGAAAAATCATGCAATTTTTTTCCAGCTTAGCTGATAAAACAAGACTTCATATCTTGCTTTGCATAGCAGAGAAGCCAAAAACAGTGAATGAAATTTATGATTTTGTCGGAAGAGATAAAATGACTTTATCTGCAATTTCACACCAATTAAAACAATTAAAAGATATGAATATAATCAGTTTTGAAAGAAAAGGTAAAGAAAAATACTTTGAACTTTCAGATAAATTCTGCTGGTGCATATTAAGAGATGCATTTTCACAGTTTAACACTAGTATTAAAATTAAATGCAAGAAATGTGAGAATCATAAATGAAATAACACAAAAATGGAATATAAAGATGAAGTACTGCCTATAAAGGGAATGCATTGCTCAAAATGTGTGTCGGTTATAGAAAGAATATTAATGGAAATTCCTGGTGTTGAAAGTGTTAGTGTTAACTTAGCAAAAAAACAAGCCAGCATTAAATACGATTCAAGCAAGGTAAATACTGACTACATCAATAGAGAGTTAAAAACTATTGGATATGAAATTGGCCATGATTCCGGCGTTTTAGATAAAATTAAATCAATTAAATCACTTTTTAAAAGATAATTCAATAAAATGAAAGATTTAGAACAAAAAAATAAAGAATTTTTTAATAAAATTGCAGGATATTATGACAAAGGTATTTTTAAAAATTTGTTATTTAATCCAATCAAAAAAGCAGTTGAATTTGTTAAGGTCAAGAAAAATTCAAAAATCTTAGATGCTGGGTGCGGAACAGGAAACTTATTAAAAATATTAGAAGATAAAAATGCAAATTTGAAGCTTTATGGGGTTGACATTTCAAAAGAAATGTTAAAAATTGCAAGAAAAAAATTAAAAAATGTGAAAATAAAATTAGGGGCTACTGAAAAACTTACCTTTAAAAAAGATTATTTTGATTATATCTTTAGTATTGATGCCTTTCATCATTATTATAGTCATGATTTAGTCATGAGAAATTTCTATAGAATTTTAAAAAAAGATGGCTGTCTTATAATAGTTGATTTTAGTTTTGGCATTTTTCTTAATAAAATCTTTAGTAAAATAGAACCAGGAAACAATGAAATGCACACGGCCTTAGAGTTTAAAGAATTATTTAAGCAGTATAAATTTAAAGATATTAGGCAAAACCGGCTTGGAATATTCACTATCTTAACTATTGGAAGAAAATAAAATGAAAAAAATAACATTGGACATCTCAGGAATGCATTGCGCCAGCTGTGCAACTTTAATCACTAATAGATTAAAAAAAGAATCCGGAGTATCTTATGTAAATGTAAATCTTACAACAGAAAAAGCAAGTGTTGATTTTGATGAAACTAAAACCAGTGAAAATAATATTATAAATATAATAGGAAGTCTTGGGGATTACAAAGCAAAGATAATGAGCAATGATACTAAAAGCAAAGATTATGAAACTAAAAAAAGAGAAAAACAATTGAAAAGCTTAAGAAATCTTTTTTTATTTAGTTTATTATTTGCAATTCCTGCATTTTTAATTGGAATGGTTTTTATGTGGATTGGAATTGAAGTTCCTTATTCTGGCTATATTCTTTTTGGTTTGGCAACTCCTGTGCAGTTTATTGTTGGATGGGGAATTTACAAAAGCGCATTTAGTGCATTAAAAAGCAAATCTGCTAATATGGATAGTTTAATAGCAATAGGAACAAGTGCTGCTTATTTCTACAGTGTTTATGTTATATTTTTCCAGCCAATGGAAAACCAGTATTTTGAAGCTGCTGCAATTTTAATTACTTTTGTTATGTTAGGAAGATATTTAGAAGCAATTGCAAAAGGAAAAACAAGCGAAGCAATAAAAAAACTTATGAATCTTTCTCCAAAAATAGCAACAGTCATAAGAAACAAAAAAGAAATAAAAATTTCTATTGATGAGGTAGTTGTTGGAGATATTGTTATAGTCAAGCCAGGAGAAAAAGTTCCTGTTGATGGGATAATTATTGAGGGGCAAAGTGCAATTGATGAGTCAATGATAACAGGAGAAAGTATGCCTGTTGAAAAAAAGAAAAATGATTTAGTTATTGGAGCTACAATAAACAAACATGGAAGTTTTAAATTTAAAGCAACAAAAGTTGGAGCAAATTCAACTTTAGCACAAATTATAAAATTAATTGAGGATGCACAAGGAAAAAAAGCACCTATACAAAGATTTGCTGACAAGATTTCTGCTTATTTTGTTCCTGCGGTTATTCTAATAGCATTAATCTCGTTTTTAGTTTGGTATTTTATTGTAGGACAGACATTTTCATTTGCTCTGATTATAGCTGTGTCTATCTTAGTAATAGCTTGTCCTTGTGCTCTTGGACTTGCTACTCCAACAGCAATTATGGTAGGAACAGGAAAAGGTGCTGAAAAAGGAATTTTAATTAAAGGCGGAGATGCATTAGAAACAGCTCATAAATTATATGCTGTTGTATTTGATAAAACAGGAACACTAACTCAAGGAAAACCAGAAGTAACAAATATAATCACAACTGGAAAAATAAGTGAAAATGAATTATTAAAATTAGCTGCAAGTGTAGAAAAAAACAGTGAGCATCCTCTTGCACAAGCAGTTGTTAATAAAGCAAAAGAAAAAAAATTAAAACTTGAAAACATTAAAAGTTTTAAAGCAATTCCAGGGCGCGGAGTAGAAGGAACATTAAAAGGAAAAAAGATTATTGTAGGCAAGCCAGAATATGCTAAAACTATAACTAATATTAAAATGATTGAAGAGGATATAAGAAAATTAGAAGAAGATGGAAAAACAGTTGTTGTATTAATATATAACAAAAAAGTTTATGGGTGTATTGCAATAGCAGATACTATTAGAGAAGATTCAATAAAAGCAGTTAAAGATTTGCAAAAAGAAAAAATCTTTGTTTATATGATCACAGGAGACAACAAAAGAACTGCAGATGCAATTGGCAAGCAATTAGGAATAAATCATATTATTTCAGAGGTTCTGCCCCAAGATAAAGCAAACAAAGTCAAAGAACTTCAGAAAAGAGGAAAAAGAAAAATTGCAATGGTGGGAGATGGAATAAATGATGCACCTGCCTTAGCACAAGCAGACATAGGAATTGCAATTGGTTCTGGAACAGATGTTGCAATGGAAACAGGAAATATAGTTTTAATGAATAACAGAACAACAGATGTTGTAAAAGCAATAAAACTAAGCAGAATAACAATAAGCAAGATAAAACAAAATATGTTCTGGGCATTGTTTTACAATTCTTTAGGAATTCCAATTGCTGCAGGAGTTTTATATTCATCTACAGGATGGTTGCTTTCTCCTATAATCGCAGGAGGAGCTATGGCTCTAAGCTCGGTTAGTGTTGTACTAAACACATTATTAATGAAAAGAAAAAGATTTTGATTAGATAGATATAAATAAAAGAGAAATCTTAGTTTAATAGGCTAAACAACATAAATTTTTAAGGAGGTGAAAAAATGAGTGACAAACTAAATACAAAAAAAGTTGCACTATCACTTGCGATTGTTTCAGCAATACTTTATCTTGCTTGTGCTTTGCTTATTGCAATTATTCCGGGCTTTACAATAAGCTTGTTTAGCAATCTGTTTCATGGCGTGGACATAAGCAGAATAGCCAGCACAAACCTGTCATTAGGAAGCACATTAATTGGACTTGTTGAAGTTATTATCTACTCGCTAGTTGTGGGATGGTTATTTGTAAGGATTTATAATAAACTTAAATAAAAATTTATCTTCTTTTTCTTTATTTTTTTACCATAGAAAACTATAAATAATATGACCTCCTCTCCACACTAAAGTGTGGAGTTTCCACGATGATGTTCTTTCTGATCTTCTACATAGTTATTCACAACTTCTAGATTTATAAATCCTACAGAAGAAGCAAATTTTCCTCTGCTCCATAAATGCCCTCTTGGATATCTTAATCTTGCTTTTTCATGTTGCCTAAAGAAAAGATAAGAAGACCTCCCTTTTAAAATCTGCAAAACTTTTGAAGCCGAAATGCTCAATGCTACCTGAACAACACAATGAACATGCTCGGGCATTACAGATAATTTAATTATTTTTATTTTGTGTTCGAAAGCAGACTTTCTTATGCATGCCTCGGCAATATTCAAATATTCCTGCTTTCGAAACATTTTGTATCTATATTTAGTTACCCATTCGAGGTGGAGCATCATTATTCCAACAGAATGTTCATATCTTTCATATTTTGCTGTATAGCTCTCGCTAAGTTGTGTTTGGTTTTCCATTTTTTGTTTTAGTAAAGTTTATTTAGTGAGAAAGTCTAAGCTACATTGAGAGATTCAATGAGCTAAAGTCAAGCTCATTCATATTCAATTAAATCATATAGAAATAAGTTACGCTACCCTCTAAAGAGGGTAGATATTTTAGAAGTATTATAATGAAAAAACTAAATTTGATGTTGCCAATTTTGTTGAGTTTAATTGCAAGTGTTTCTGCACAGACAGATGAATTTGGAAATTGCCCAATTGGCGGGATGATGTATGGAAGTTATGGCTTGGGAATAGGGATTTTTAGTTGGGCATTTGGTTTGTTAGTTGTAGTAGCATTGATATTACTGATCATTTGGTTAATTAAACAAATACAGAAGAAATAATTAAAAACTTTAAACAAAATGGAATCTAAAAAATTTAATTTGAATAATGTTAGTTTAAGTGAAAAGCAAATTGCAGAGCATATAAAATTATATGAGGGATATTGTAAAAAAATAGATGAAATCAGGCAAAAAATAAACGAGAGTGAAAAAGAAGGAAATGCAACTTATTCAGATATAAGAGAATTAAAGATTGAAGAAGGATTCTGCATAAATGCTATAAAGCTCCATGAAATGTATTTTGAAAACATTGGCAAAAGCAAAGAGAGCAGAGAAGTTAGAAAGATGATTGAAGAAGATTTTGGAGGGTTTAAAGCTTGGAAAAAAGAGTTTATTGCTTGTTCTATGTCTACTAGAGGATGGGTTATACTTGCCTATGACTGGAAAGATGATAAATTACATAATTACGTGTCTGATATGCATAATCAGGGAGGAATCTGGGATTGTATTCCTATACTTGTCTTGGATATGTATGAACATGCTTATTTTATCGATTTTGGTACAGATAAAAAGAAATATATTGAAACGTTTCTGGAGAATACAAACTGGAAGATTGTTGAAGATAGAACACAGAGGTTTTAGTTTTAAATATGAACCCAATAGAAGTTTTAAAGCAAGAGCACAGAAATATTGAGCGAGAGTTAATTGAATTAGAATCTATAATGGAAGATGAAGAGATAAATTACCCAAATCTGATACATGTTTTTAAAAGATTATGCCCTTCCTGGAATGAACATGAAGAAAAAGAAGAAAAGATTTTTTCTATAATGGAAAAAGAAAAAATTAAAATTCCGGTTTATACAATGTTATGCGAGCATAGAGATTTGAAGGGGCATAGAGATATAATAAGTGAGGCAATAAATTCTGGGAACGAATTTAAAATAAAAAAAGTTTTAAACGAGCATGGGAAAATTATCATTGCTAAGTTAAGAAAGCACATTAACGACGAGGACAAGGTTCTTTATACAATTACACTGCAGGAATTTACTCCAGAAGAATTGAAAGAGTTGTTCGAAAGTATCAATTAAAGCAGAATATAAATTCTTTTATGAAATTTTTAAAAAATAAAAAAGTATATAAACTATGATTACATAATACTTTTAGATAATATAAAATAAAAGGGGTGGTTGTAATGGCTAAAAAAAAGAAGAAGAAGAGATAAGTTAATTCCTTATTTTTTTATTTTTTTATTATATTAATATTCTTGTTTTTTATTGGAAATTCATTGATATCTGTTTATTAAAATGAAATATTCCCATGCATAAATCTTTGGTTTCTATATCTTATTGCACTGTTAAGCTATTCACAACATCACCAAGCTTCTCATCTGCAAAGCTCATTAACCTTATGAATTATTGATATAGAAGAAAATTATTTTTTCTTTTTATGTTCTTCTTTTTTTCCTTTTAAACTCATCTTAGAAAATACATAAATATAAAGGATTTCTAAAATTCCTAGGGTATTAACTACTAATAATACAATAAACCAAACCAAATGATTCTTTTTTGATGCTTTCCATAATGCAAATCCTTTCCAAACCAAAGACCAAATAGAGATTATAGCAAGAATAA
>Ga0209541_10011862_pt1 | contig 13575 bp, 14 predicted proteins | sample RifCSPlowO2_01_FD_184027 | JGI IMG/M metagenome (GOLD analysis project Ga0209541, IMG submission 184027) | Groundwater microbial communities from Rifle, Colorado - Rifle CSP2_plank lowO2_0.1 (SPAdes) (version 2) | ecosystem: Environmental > Aquatic > Deep subsurface > Groundwater | place...
ATCTTTTTATAAAATAAACTAAAGCAAAACACCCCTAAAAAGGGGCGTTTTGCTTTGTGCCTTGGTTTTTTGTTGGAAATCGATATTTTTGCAAAAAACCAGATCGCAAAGCAAAGAGGCAAAAACGAGTACTGGATTGGTTCTTCAAAATAAAAAATAAAAAAATGCTGAAAATTAGCCAAGAAAAACCTTGTCCACATTGTGGAAAAAGGACTGAAAATATAAGAGTATTTTCAGAAAAAAAATTAGCATACAATATTTGTATTACTTGTTTAAAAACTCCAACTGGAGAGCTCTTTAAAAAAGAGGAAATTCTGGGTGAGCTCTCAAGACTTGCCGATAAAACTTCTTCTTTACCGGAAAATTGTGAAGGAACAGGGAGTTGGTCTCCTCCGCGGAAAATATCGTCGGTTGAGGGCGGAACAGGCTGGTATGGTTGTTAGCAAGAAACATAAAGGAGGAGCTTGAAAGTTCCTCCTTTATTATTTTAAGAAATCGGTGCCTCTTAGCATATCTTTAAATTCTTCCGCTTCACGTATGATTTTTTGAGAGCTGTCAGTTTGTATCAAAATTTCCGCCGGCAAAAGTCTGCCGTTGTATTGATAGCTCATTCCGTAGCAGTATGCTCCGGCATTTTTAACTATGACAATGTCTCCGATCTCAAGAGATGGAAGAGGAAGATTATCCCACCATAGATCCGTTTGTTCGCATATTTGTCCGCAGAGTAAGGTCGGTTTCTTTTCCATATTTTCTTTCCCGTCAACTATCAATTCGTGAAATGCTCCGTATAGCGATACCCGAGGCACTATGTTCATTCCTATGTCCGTACCCCATATTTCTCGATAGCCTTCTTTTTTTGAATGTACTTTACCTATCAAGTATCCTGCATCAGCGACAAAGTATCTGCCCGGTTCCATCATTATTTTAGGCAGAGGCATTTTGTACTCGGTGCATTTTTCTTTTATGACTTTTATTATATTTTCAGCGGTTATATCAAGATCAAGCTCTTTTTCTCCCGGCTTGTACGGTATGCCGAGCCCGCCTCCGAGATCTACGAATTTAAATTCTATTCCGAGCTCTTTTTTTATTTTTCCTATGATATCAAAAAGTTTTTCGGTGATCTCGGAAAAGTAAGCTTCTTCCGTTACACAACTTCCGCCCATCATATGGATTCCAAAATTTGAAATGCCCGCTTCCATGGCTTTCTTGTATGCTTCCACGGCTTGGTCGGGATGCACACCAAACTTTGCATCGGGTCCGCCTGTTACGTCAAAATGTCCGACATTGCTTTTGCCGATGCCGGGGTTTATTCGAAATGACAGAGTTTCCGGCTTTCCAAAAGATAACAATCTTGGCAAAAGAGATATATCATCAAGATTGAAAAGCACCCCTGTTTCAATGCCTTCTCGTATGTCTTCGTCTGATAAAAAGTTTCCGGAAAAAAGAATATCGCTTCCGGACAGTCCAAGGGTCTTTGCCAACTTTATCTCGTTTATGCTAGCCGCATCTATCCCCGCGCCTTCTTCTATAAGTATCTTAGCTAGAGTTGGATTACTATTGCATTTTATCGCATAGTAAAGCTTAAAGTCCTCATACCTTGAAGAAAAAGCCCTTTTTACTTTATTAAAATTTTCTCTTATTCGCAATTCGTCATAAACGAATATAGGCGTACCGAATTTTTCCGCAAGAGTTTTGACTTGTGTTCCGTGTATTTCCATGTGTAGCACTTTACCATAGAAATCTTATTTTTGAAAATTAAAAATCTGTTTTTTATTTTTCTTCGCTTTCTATTATCTTTAATATCTTCGGAATCTTTTTAAAATCTTTTATTAAAGTTTCGCGCATTCCTCCGTTGTAGAGCGCCGCGGCTGGGTGATAGAGGGGGAGGAAGTGGCTTGTCTGTATCTTTTTAAATTTCTTTTTGACGAGCTTTCCGTGCGCATCGGATATCTTTAGGTCTGGGAAAAAGTAGTTCATGCTGTGACGCCCGAGAAATACTATGAGCCTTGGAGAGATAGCGGATATTTCTTCGTAGAGCCATGGGGCACACGCTTCTTTTTCTTCTGGTTCCGGATCTCGATTATTTGGCGGGCGATATTTTACGATATTGGTGATATAGACGCTTTCTCGACTCATTTTAATTTTCTCGAGCATTTCCTCCAAAAATTTTCCCGCTGCTCCAATAAATGGTCTGCCTTTTAAGTCCTCATTTTTTCCCGGCGCTTCGCCAATAAAAACAACGTCAGCCGAAGGATTTCCACTCCCAAATACGGGCTGAGTAGCGGTCTTCCCGCCTGCAACAGCTATGCCGTTAGCATTGCGGGCAGGCTTTAAACCACACTCGCATTTCTTAGCCTGTTTTTCGTTTTACACTTTTTCGTTCACGATATTTATACGCCGATACACATTTGTGCTATAGCGTGAATGTAACATCAACCATGGTTGATGTTGTTTTGTAGACGTCGGACATCTACACAGGATAGAATTCCAGGGTTACCCTGGTGTATTTTTGAAAATAGGGCAATTGTGATATAGTTAAGCCACTATGGGAGTAAAGAAATTTTTTATAAAACAGGCCTTGAAACTCAAGGGCATAAAAGGGGATCAGGCGGAGCAGATTGCGGAACAGCTTTCAAACAACCCGGAATTGGCTTCTTCGCTCAAAAAGCTTGAAGAAAATAAGCAGTTAAAAAGCCTTTTTGATAAAATCCAGAAGGAAATAGAAGAAAAGAAAAAGTCCGGCACGCCGGAGGCCTTTGCTTCAATGTCCGTCATGACTAAATACAAAGCCGAAATAACAAAATACAAAGACGATCTCGCGCCCCTGATGCAACTCTTTATGGGTGGTAAATAGTTCTGCTGTTAAAGTTCGCATATGCGTATTTTAACGGCAGGATTTTTTAGTTTATTTCTATGTCCACGTACGCGATTTGGGGAAATTTATCCACCACGTTTTTTTCTATTTCATTTATGCGATTGCCGATCAGTCTTGGAATTGGGTATATAGTAATATACAAAATAATTAAAGATTTTTTAGTAAAAAGAAAATTAATCTAAAACTTCCAAAAACATCCCATTTCTGCTATATTTGGTAAATGCAGTTAAGTATAGGAATTGTTGGTCTGCCAAACGTCGGGAAATCAACGCTTTTCAATGCACTTACGAAAAAGGGCGTGCCGGCTGAGAATTACCCCTTTTGCACGATTGACCCTTCTGTGGGCATCGTTGGCGTACCTGACGAGCGCATTTGGAAGCTCTCTCTATTTTCAAAATCTGCAAAGACTATTCCGGCTGCTATTGAATTCGTAGATATTGCCGGGCTTGTAAAAGGGGCTTCAAAAGGCGAGGGGCTTGGAAATAAATTTTTGACCAATATCCGCGAGACGGATGCGATACTTGAAATGGTCCGTATTTTTCCCGTGAAGCATGCGGGAAGCGATGAGATACTTCATGTATTCGGAGACATCGATCCGCTTCGAGATATAAAAGTAATAAATTATGAATTGATCCTTTCGGATCTTGAGAGCGCGGTAAAGCACAAAGCGCATATTGGTAAAGATGTACGACGGGCGGACAAGGAGGCAATTATCGAAGACTCAGCACTCGATAAATTGATTGCTGGACTCGAAGCGGAACAAATGGCAAATGCGATTTCATTTGATGAAAAAGAAATAGTGAAAATAAAAAATTTGAACTTCTTGACAATGAAGCCGATCATTTACGGACTCAACAAAAGATCCGGCGCGGAAAATCTCGATAAAGCAAATCCCGAACTTTTCAAAGAGCTGACGGATTACATTACCTCGATCGGTTCGAGGTATGTCGTCCTTGATGCGAAAGTCGAAGACGAACTCAAAGATTTTGAAGGGGATGAAAAAGAAATGTTCAGAAAAGAACTTATGGGTGACGGCGGAGGAAGGTCTTTCCTTGCGAGGGACGAGAAAGGTGAGACCTTGCGTAGCGAAGATGGAATAAATAATTTGATTACAGAAGCATACAAACTCCTTGGCCTCATGAGCTACTTTACGACGGGGGAGGACGAGACGAGAGCATGGACAATCAAAGTCGGCTCCACTGCGCCTGTAGCCGGCATGGCGATACATACGGACTTCAAAGATAAATTCATCCGAGCGGAAATCGTATTTTGGAAAGATCTGCTTGAAGCTGGTTCTTATGGCGAAGCGAGGGCGAAGGGCAAGGTGCGAACCGAAGGAAAAGAATACATCGTCAAAGACGGGGATGTTATTGAGTTTAAGATATAAAAACATGAAAGAAAAAAATTTCTTCAAAAATGTATTAAAAGCTGCTGGAATAACTGCTCTTGGAGTTTTACCTCGTGAAACAAAAGACGGGGCTGTTCCTAAGCAGATAGAGCCAATAAGTATTTCAACAGAAATACCAACTACAAAAGAAGTAGAACAAAAAACCGCAAAGTATCAAGATTTTGTAAAAAAAGAAAAAGAGCCTGAACATTTTATTTCAAAAGAAAAATTAAGTAAAATCGTTGCAGAAATGCGCGAGAGTGCGGCAAAACAAGTCCCGAGAGACGTAAAGGATCACTACAACGCAAAGTATAACTACGGCAAAAAGATGCCTCAGCATGATCACGAAATTTTAGCTTTTGGCTCAAAAGGGTCTTTGAATATTGATTACTATAATAAGATCATCAACAAAGCGGGAGATTCTTTATATTATACTCATGCACCGAAGGTATCTTTTGAAAACTATCTTAAGGATAGAGGGTATGAACTGCCTAATGAAGAAAATCGAAAGAAATGGGAAACATTTTTTGAACAAGAAAAAACAGAAATACCGAATCGGTATAAAGATATGTCTTTTGACAATTATTTAAAAGAAAGTGGGTGGTTAGATCAAAAAAGAATGGGAGAACTACAATCAGACTATGGCGAGGAATTAAAAGATACTCACTCCATGGTAAAAGAAAATCACCCCGGGAGTACGGCTTACGCCTTGCTTCGATCGGGAATTTACGACCAATGGAAAAAAGAGGGCGGTAGGAATGCTGATTTAGCCGATAAAATAATAGAAGATATAAACAACCCCACATATTACAAACACGACACAACTGTAAACGAAAAGAATTCTATTCTGACAGGAACTCATTTCGGTCAGACAAATCAAGTGGAATGGATCATGGCTACATGGTTGGAATTAGCAAAGCGAAATATAAAACCTGTTTTTAATAGAGGTGGTGAAAAAACGGAACCGTATACTATTGAAGAGCTTACAGCTTCAACGCAAAAGAGACTCGAATACGCTTTAGATACAAATAAAAGAGAGGTAAAGAAAAAAATATATACTAAATATCCTGAAAGTAAAGACCCATGGATCAAAGAGGAAGCCCCTCCTGGATGTGAAGGAACTCATGCACTCCATGCCTTAGTCATGTATGATCTTTACTCTAAAGATTCAACAAAATTGAGTGAGCATTTATTAGTTGCTAAGAACATGCTCAAAAAAATACTTGAAGAGGAGAGTTCAGGAACAGCAGTAAACACCCTTTCAAGATTCGGCGGTAAATTAAGTATAAAAGAAGATAGTTCACAATATGTTACTCTCATGCTACATAATTTATCTCATGGGGTCCTGCCTTTTACAGAGCTACCGGATGATTTTAAATTAAATCCTGAGACAAAAGCATTAGTTCAGGAATCAATACAGAAACTTGTTGAGTACTCTGAAATTTTTAAAGAAAAATTCGACAAGAACGATGTTGAGGTCGCAACCTTAGCACATATCATAGATACTTTAGAACATCTACCTAAATGTGTTTTGGAAAAATAAATATTTTATGGATTATCATCCAGTCGTACAAAAAATAAGATCTTTGCTTGATGAGCACAATGTGTCTTACAAGTTTTTTGAGCATGAGGCTGTGCGGACGAGTGAGGATGCTCATAAACTTCGTCCGGATTATGAAATGTCTCAGGGCGCGAAAGCTCTTATTATAAAAGGGAAGATAACCGCAAGTCAGAGAGTTTTTGCAATGTGCGTCATTCCCGCAGACCTGCGACTCGATGGAAATAAGGTCCGCGAGATTATGGGCGCGAAAAGTACTTCGTTTGCGACAAAAGAAGAATCCGATCTTTTGACCGACAGCGTTGAATTTGGAGGCATTCCGCCGTTTGGAAATTTGTTTGGCATTCAGATTTATCTTGACCCGAAAATAAAAAAGCATACTGAAATCATTTTTAACTGTGGTGATCGTCGCGCGACAATAGCTATGAAGCTTTCCGATTATATTAATATAGTAAAGCCTATTGAGGTAGACGTGACTGAATAATTTTTATGTTCAAACGCATTTATTTTTTCTTTATAACATATCTTATTGCGATGACTCTCTCGCAATCTTTTTTGGTTTTGTGGTATGTAAAAAATGGAGTAGGGTTTGAGCATCTCGTAGGGTCTTTTGTCGCCGGCTCTGTTGTGGCGCTGGCGATCCTGTTCTTTTTTACTGGAGAAATGCGCGCGAAAAAAGCAATATTTATAGGCACGCTGGCAAGTATGCTTAGCGTTATTTCTGTCATTTGGTTTTATCATGTTTGGCAATTATATCTATCGAGCTTAATCGCGGGTTTCAACATCGTTCTTTTTTGGTCGACATATAATACGATGCATTTTAAATTCAGGCTTTCCGATCAAAAAGGCTTTAGTAGCGGAATGCTTTTTTTGTTAAGCCCGATACTTTCAATTTTTCTTTTGCCTTTTGCTGGTTTTTTGGCTGAACGTTTCGGATTTAGGAACCTTTTTATCGTTGGCGCTCTGTCCTATCTTATTCCTCTTTTTGTTTCGATTCGCTATCTTCCTGATTTTCAATTGAATTTCAATATTAGGCAAGAGCTTGCAAAAACAGGGTTTGATTACGGCACTTTTTTTCAAGGAGTTGGTATGAGGATAAACTATTCTCTCATTCCTGTATACACTCTTTTTTTCATCAATACCCCTTTCTGTTTCGGTTCATTTTTTGCATATCTATCCGTCATGACGGTCGTCGCCTCTCTTATAAATTCTCATATTTCCGATCGGATAAAGAATCGCAGAGTTTTTCTTTATGTATTTAGCATTCTGAGCGCCATTTCTTTTACCATGCTCGCTTTTGCTCAAAATACTGAAACATGGCAATTGTATGCAGCTATAAGCAATCTTTGTTTTTATCTTGCCGTACCATTTTGGCTTGTTGCTACTCTTGACCACTATGAAAGCAATGGAGTGGGAGAAAAAAAGATGATGCTCCGAGAATTTTTTCTGAACCTTGGATATATTTTTGCGCTTGGCTGTGTTGTTGTAATATATAAATTCACTTCAAATCCGAGTTTAGGTTTAGGATTTGTATCAATATTAACTCTATTTTTGCCGTTGTCTGTATATCTCCAGCGGACATATAGAAAAAATAATAAATAATATTATGCCGGATGAAATAAAACAAAAAGTTTTTGAAGAGAGGCCTATTTTGAAAGATGTTTACGAACATTTTGGCAATGAGCCAATACTTGATTATTCTGCTCGGTCTTTGAAATTCGGCGCTAGCCTTGAACCGGAAAGAGTTGCTTCTTTTATTGAAATTCTGAAAAAAGAAATTGAAAAATTGCTCGGTAAAGATATCGCCGAAAAAGCGGGAGACGATGTAAAAAAGTTAGGCTATGTATCTACTATAGATCATCATGGGCTTCCGTGCTTGCCGTCTTTTTTTCAGGGAGATTTGGTGCAGTCTTTTGCAAATAAACAAAATGGAGTAAATACTGTTTTAGTTTTATCCTGTGCGACAATCTCACTTGATAATCATTCATATCCTAGAGGGATCACTTTTTATAAAGACGGCAAGCTTTGCAAAATTCCTATTTTTAATTCAAAAGATAGAAGCAACTGCACATATCTTCAAAAAGCATATACAAAAAATGAAATACAAAAGTTTTTTATAAAAATCCCGGAACTTTTTTCAAATATTAAAATTAAGGAATTATTTGAGAGTAAAGAAGTTCTTTCTTTTGAATACTATTGGCAACAGGTCTCACATTTGAACTTTCATTTGTGGAAAATGATACCAGGATGTGAGGACGTTAATTTTGTTGAAATTCCTGAAGAGCTAATTGCTATAAACTTAATTCAAAAAGCGCATATAGATAAGGGTACACTGATAAGCAAAATGCTTTTTAATCAAAAATGGCTTGATGCTTTTGAAGAACTTTTTGACGGCGTGACTGGAAGCTTTAATAGCAAGACCGGTAAAGGCACATTCTTGTTTTGGGGTGCGGAAGGCTCAATGAGAATACGTTTAAATAGAAGAGGGCAGGACCTTGTCGATCTAAATGGAAAGATTTTTGCGAAACTTGAGCCGGAGGAAATTAAAAAAAGTTTAGCTGAGGGAAAACTTATGCCGAATATGTCACTCTGCATGATCATGTTTTCTTTTTACCACGGGCTTACTCTTGGCGGGGGATACAGCCAGGTGGATTACCTTACTGTTATAAAAAAAAGATATTTGAAGATGCTTAGAAAGTTTGATGAAAATAAGGAAGCTAAAAAAGTAGAAAAAATAAAGACGGATCACATGGGCGGGGATTATGTTTTTATGAAACCAAAGTCAAATGGAGTTTCTTCCCCCAAAAATATATTTGATGTTTTTATTACCCTTCCGGTCTTTTCAGAAAAGGGTTTAACTGATAGTATAAATGATGTAAAACTATCAGAAGCAATCGATGATGTATTGCCGGAGGTATATAAAATGCTTTATGGCGCTAAAAAATAAAAATGGAAAAAGATAATATAAAAACAGATAAAATCAGATGCACATATTGCGGGAACAATCCCGTACCACATCTTTTTACAAAGTTTGATTCCTTTATGGCCATAAATATGGTTAATTTTGGGATTTTATTTTTCTCTTCCGCTATTGGAAGATGGAGCGCTAGTTTTGTAAATAAACTTCTAGTTTTTGTTTCAAAACCTTTTCTTTTTATTGGACTGTTAAAATTTAACAACGATCCAAAAAATATTTTAAACAGAAGAGGGCAAGTTCTTTGGGAAGAGGCGAATAAGCGTGGTATAAAAATGCAAAACTTTCGTTTTTTAAATAAAAATATGGATCTTTATCGTGCAAGAGTACTAGGTAAGACTTTGTATTTTGAAGGCCTGCCAAGGGTTGGAGAAGATCACGCATCTTTAGTCTGGATGGACGATAAAGCAATACTAAAGGAAAGACTTGAAAGAGCGGGTGTGTCTGTATCGCGAGGCGGAAGCTTTTCAGATTTTGAAGTTATGCGTAAAAAATTTCTTGAAATAAATAAGCCAGTAATAGTAAAACCAAGACTGGGTTCTCGCGGAAGACACACAACGACATTTATTTACAACGAAAATGATCTTCGTAAGGCATATAAAATAGCAAAACAGCTTTGCCACTATGTGATTATAGAAGAGCATTTAGAAGGGAGCGTTTATCGAGGAACAGTAATCGACGGTAAATTAGTTGGAGTTCTTGGAGGTGACCCACCGAGGATCACTGGAGATGGGAAGTATTCAATAAACGAGCTTATAAAAATAAAAAATGAAAATAAAATTGTAGGCGTATCTGATTTTGAAATAAAAGATGCTACGCATGAATTTTTGAAAAGGCAGGGGTATAATATCGGAACCATTTTACTGGAAGGGCAGACGATAGATCTAACAGAAAAAATAGGAGTTTCTTATGGAGGAATGAGTGTTGAAGTGACGGACATTACCCATCCTGAGATAAAAAAAGCGCTTGAACATGCTGGTAGGGTAGTGAATGATCCGATACTCGGTTTTGATTTTATAATAAAAGACGTTACTTTGGACCCTAAAGAACAAAAATGGGGAATAATAGAATGCAACGCTGTGCCGTTTATAAATTTACATCACGATCCTATGATAGGAAAGCCGGTGAATGTAGCTGGAAAAGTTTGGGATTATGTTGAAAAAGAAATGAAATAAATGTAAATAGTATCATTTTAGGCGATAGCGGAAAATGATACTAAAAATTTATGACAGAAATAAAAAATGTAATTAAAGTTTTAAAGGATGGAGGCATTGGTATTTTGCCGACTGATACAATATATGGAATAGTCGGAAGTGCTTTTTCAAAAAAGGCAGTTGAGCGGATATATGAAGTAAAAGGAAGAGATATGGACAAGCCATTTATAGTTTTGATCTCAGCTATAGCCGAGATTGAGAAATTTGGAATTATTCCCCCCATTATAAGGGGGAGTGGTCAAAGACCTAGGGTGTTTGATGATGTATTTAGCAAATATTGGCCCGGAAAGGTAAGCATTGTTTTACCATGCAAGTCTAAGAAATTCGAATATTTGCACAGAGGTAAAAAATCGATCGCTTTTAGGCTTCCGGCAAAAAAAGCTTTGATTGAAATAATTAAAAAAACCGGTCCACTTGTCGCCCCTTCGGCAAATCCTTCCGGACTTCCGCCTGCTGAAAATATCACTCAGGCAAAAAAGTATTTTAAAGACAGTGTAGACTTTTATATTGTGGGTGGAGTTAAAAAAGGGAAGCCGTCAAAAGTAATCTCCCTTATTTCCGGATCTCATCTGATACTTCGAAAATAATATTTATTCTCTTGTTTTTTTAAGCTCTTGTATTTCGCGCATTAGCTCTGAAAGAGTTTTTTCTATTTTTGTCATTGCCACATCATCTTTAGCTTTTTCATTTTCTTCGTATGTGTCCGCTTCCTCGGTAATATCTTCGAAGTCTTCCTGAATTTCATCAACATCTTTTTGAATTTCATCGACGTCCTTTTCGATCTCGCCGACGTCTTCGGCGATATCCTCAACGTCTTCCTGAATTTCCTCAATGTCTTTTGAAACTTCTCTTAGTCTGCGAGTTTGCCTATTAACGCTCATTTGAATAAATATGGAAAGATAAATTGCTTCAAGTGAGACGATAGTAGTAACTACGAGAAGAATTTTATCGAATTTTACCCCAAAAAGAACTAGAAAAAATGCAAAAACAAAAAGTGTTGTATGCACAGCAAGAGATTTTGTAGAGCCTACCCAGCTTGTAGCCCTTACTGATATTTTTTCTAAAGTTGTTAGATTTTTATATTCCCTAGGGCTCATTTGAATAAATAGATAAATTGGGTTATTATAACAGTAAGTTACAAATAGGCGATAAATGCCTACTATGTGACTTTTAACCTTAGTATTATAACATATTTATGGAAAATATACAAAATAACGTTACGGTTCCTGCTATAAAGAAAACAAGCAGTGTTTTAAAGTGGTCCATTATTATTGGCATCGTCATTGTTCTAAACCTATTTATAAATTATTCAGTGTCTTTGGTATACAAACAGCCAACATGGGAAAATTATTTTTCTCAAAGCCAAGTTGTTGAGCCTATAAATAATAAAGAGGAGTGCTTGAAAGTCGGAGGACAATGGACAGTTGATGCTTATACAAATCAAAATTATCCTACTCCAGCGAAAGTAGTTGATGGAAAATTGATTACAGGATACTGTAATCCGGATTTCATAAAACAACAGAATTTTAATGACGATCAAAAAGTTTACAATAGAAATGTTTTCATAGTCCTTGTAATATTTGGCGTAATTGCCGTGGTTGTTGGAGTTTATCTGTCAGCTATTTCAGCGGTATCACTCGGACTTTCATTTGGTGGAGTAGTTTCCTTTATTATTGGGTCTATTAGGTACTGGAGTGATATGCAAGACTGGGTGCGAGTAGCGGTGCTTGCATTGGCTCTTGTGGCGCTTATTTGGGTAGCGGTTAAAAAGATAAAAGAATAAATATAAAATATCTAAGTACTGATCTCTAATGTCTAATAATAAGAAAAAAATAAAAGAATATAATCACTTAATTATTGAAAAAAAGTGGCAGAAAGAATGGGAAAAGAAAAAAATTTACCAAGCCAGTAATACTTCAAAGAAAAAAAAGTTTTACTGCTTAGTTGAATTTCCTTATCCATCAGGAGCTGGGCTTCATGTCGGGCATCCACGATCGTATGTTGGTATGGATATTGTATCTAGAAAAAAACGAATGGATGGATACAATGTGCTTTATCCTATGGGTTGGGATGCTTTTGGTTTACCGACTGAGAATTATGCAATCAAGACTGGTATCCACCCTGAAAAAGTGACGAAACAAAATACTGATATTTTTCGTAGACAAATAAAAATGCTCGGAGCTTCTTTTGATTGGTCGCGTGAGATAAATACGACAGACCCAGCATATTATAAATGGACGCAGTGGCTTTTTCTTAAATTTTTTGAAAAAGGATTGGCATATAAATCAAAATCATCTATTAACTGGTGTCCTTCGTGCAAAATAGGTCTTGCAAATGAAGAGGTAATAGACGGGGCATGTGAGCGCTGTGAAGGCAAAACAGAGAAAAGAGAAAAAGAACAATGGATGCTTGCGATTACAAAATACGCAGAGCGTCTTGATAAAGATCTTGATCTTGTTGATTATCCGTACCGAGTCAAAGCTCAACAGAGAAATTGGATCGGCAAGAGCGAGGGAAGTGAAATTGATTTTAAGATACACCTCTCCAGACCCTCTCCTTATCAAGGAGAGGGCAAGGGTGAGGTTCTTAAAGTTTTCACGACTCGAGCAGATACGCTTTTCGGCGTGACATACGTCGTCCTTGCGCCGGAGCATCCGCTAATCTCAAATTTTAAATCTCAAATCTCAAATTGGAATGAAGTACTACGATATATCGAAGTAGCAACAAGTAAGACCGAGATCGAAAGAACTTCAGATAATGAGAAGACGAAGACCGGCGTGCCAATGAAAGGAGTAAAAGCGATCAACCCCGCAAATGGCGAGGAGGTGCCAGTCTGGGTTGCGGATTATGTGCTTCCTCAGTACGGCACAGGAGCCGTGATGGCGGTACCAGCGCATGACGAACGCGACTTTGAATTTGCGAAGAAGCGTAATTTGCCTATCAAGAATGTTATTGCTCGAGTCTTTGGAGAATCGAAAGCAGACGAAAAAGAAAGATACGCAGTCGCTGTATTTGTAAAAAGACCATCTGATGGGAAATATCTTTTTATTTTTGCGAAAGCATTCAATGAAGTTTCAAAAGTTTATGGTGGTATTGAAGAAAACGAAAAAGCTAGCGATGCCGCAATTCGTGAAGTTTTTGAAGAGACTGGGTATAAGACAAAATTTGTTCGTGATTTTGGGATATCAACTCAGTCTCATTTTTTTCATCCGCATAAAAAAGAAAACAGAAGGTTAGTTTGTCGTTTAGTTGAGCTTGAACTTATTGATGAAAAACAATATGAGATAACCCAGGAAGAAAAGTCCTTACATGAAATTCTTTGGCTTGATTATAATGAAGCCAAACAAAAAATAAATGATAAAAAAGAATTATATGATTTTGAAATATTTGAGGGAAAAAATTGCTTTACTGAAGAAGGTGTCTTAGTAAATTCTAACAAATTCAATAATTTAAATTCTAAAGAAGCTATAAAAAAGATTACTGAATTTGTCGGTGGGAAAATGGTTACAAAATTCAAGCTTCGTGATTGGGTTTTTTCAAGACAAAGATAGTGGGGCGAGCCGATAC
>Ga0209541_10011863_pt1 | contig 13574 bp, 10 predicted proteins | sample RifCSPlowO2_01_FD_184027 | JGI IMG/M metagenome (GOLD analysis project Ga0209541, IMG submission 184027) | Groundwater microbial communities from Rifle, Colorado - Rifle CSP2_plank lowO2_0.1 (SPAdes) (version 2) | ecosystem: Environmental > Aquatic > Deep subsurface > Groundwater | place...
CGCGCACAGCCGGAACCGGCAACGATAACAGGAACATCAACGACCTTGCCAGCGGTTTAACTATTTCGGTAACCGTGAGTTCAACTCAGCTTTCTATTACTATTTCCGCCGCGACCAGCAATAGCGTGACTAATTCTTTAACTTGGCAGAATATGCGGGTCAGGCCAAGCGCCGGTACGCCTTTGGCTTCCGGCAATATCGTAAAGACCGGAACTGCGTCTATTTCCGGAGTTATCGATAGTGTTACTGATTTAGGCGCGCTGGCGGAAACCGTCGGGGCTTTTGACCACATTACGGTTACGCCGAGCGGTTCTCAAAGCGTGGCTATCGGAGCAACAATTACTTTTTCCGCTCAGGGTTATGATTTAAATAATAATCCGGTTTCCGGACTTACTTTTGTCTGGGCGGTAGTGGCTGGAACCGGTTCCGGAAATATTTCTTCCGATGGAACACTAACTAGCGTTATATCCGGAACTTTAATGGTTACGGCAACCAGCGGCGCCATAACCGGCTCTTCCGGCACTGTTACGGTAACTAATGTGCCGCCGTCGTTTGATGCGATTGCCAATCAAAGTGTGGATGAAAATTCTTCATCGCAAAATATATACATTACCAATGTTTCCGCTTCGGAATCAGACCAGGCAGTAACAATGTCGGCGGTCTCAAGCAATACAGAGCTTATTCCGAATCCGGTTATTTCCGGAAGCGGTTCAACAAGAACATTGGAATACGCGCCGTCAACCAATATGGCTGGAACGGCAACGATTACCGTAACTGCCGATGACGGGCAGGCGAATAATAATACTTACGCCAGGATTTTTACTATTACGGTTATCGAGGACACAACGGCGCCAGGCGCCCCTTCCGCTCCGGACCTTAATTCGTCAAGCGACAGCGGCAGTTCGGATGCTGATAACATTACCAATGTCGCCACTCCGACATTTACGCTTACCGCCGAGTCCGGTTCGTCCATAAAAATTTATGATACCGATGGCGCGACAATTATCGGCATAGGAGATCCGACCACCGGCATTTATGTTATTGCCGTTTCTTCACTTTCAAACGGCGTCCATTCCATTACCGCCAAAGCAACGGATGTTGCCGGCAATGTGAGCTCCGCTTCAGACGCGCTTTTGGTGACGATTGACGCAGAGGCGCCTTCAGTTCCGGTTATTGCTTCTATTGCTGGCGATAATATAATCAGCAATTCCGAAAAAACAAGAATAACAGTCGCGGGGACGGCCGAGTCAAACAGCACAGTCAGCGTTTCGCTTACAAGCGTAGAAACAGTTATCGGGTCTGGCATTGCTGATGATTCGGGAGTTTATTCCGTAACAATAGACGGCGCGATTCTTACCGATGGCGCGGTTACTCCTTCGGTTACGGCAACCGATACAGCCGGCAATACAAGTTCTTTTGCCGCAACGCCGACTGCGATTATGAATACTCAAGCCGCTGAGGACAGCATTACCGTTAACTCCGCGGTTATAACGCTTGCTGAAGACGCAAATGATAATGGAATTTTCAATATCGGCGATGCCATTCGCGTTGAAATAAATTTGGATAATACTGATGGGGGTTGTTCCGAAGTCGGCGGTAACATAACTGCGGACCTTAGGAAATATGGCGGCGATTCTGCGGCAGGATTGTCGTGCGTGGCGGATAACGGCGGCGTTGGCGATGTTTTTAGCGTTGATTTTTATAGTGAGAATTCTCCGATTATCGGCATTGATGTCGGCGCTAATGATGACGCGTCTAAGGTTACTATTATTTACGGCGATAGCAATGACCTCGGAGCTTCTTTTGAGACGGATGCAATGGCCGAACCGGTGGATACAATCGCGCCGGCGTTTGCTGACACGGATTCCTTGCAAATACTTACTCAAGATGGAGCTGACCCAGCGGTGACAACGAGGGTTTGGTATTACTATGAAGGCAATTCTTTCCGTCTGCGTTTCACCGCGGCGCCGGAATCCGACGGTAATCCGTTGGCTTCGGTAAAATTATGCCTTGCGGGAGTCATTGACGGCGAGTCGGATTATGAATGTTACGGTTCGGATTTTGATACCGATGATTATTATACGGATTTTAATTTAGCTGATTTGCCGGGCAATGATGTTATTTGGGAGCTTAATGAATTGATTGACTATTTTCCGGAATTAGGCGGATATGTTATGAATCTTCAATTAACTGATGATGCCGGAAATACAACCGTAAGCGCTTTGCCGGAACAAATGTTTGTCGCCGCGTTCGGCATTGACCCGAAACTTTTTAATGAAGCGCTTAATAACGAGGTGACGACTGATTGGGCGTCAATAAGCGATTTTACCGATGTGCCGGAATTGGTTTTTAGCGCTATGGATTATGATGACGAGTTAAGCCAATATACCAATACCGAAATCGGTCGGCTTACGATTGGCAATGCCGAAAACCATCTTAATTTGACGGACTCGGACACTATCGCCGGACTTTCTAATTTTGGAAATAATTTGACTATCAGCGGTGAGGAAATGCGCGTTGATTCCAGCGTTCTTGAAGCGTTGAATTTACCGGCAGAATTACGCATGCGAGTGGATACGGCTGTCCGTCCCGGTTTGATTGTAAAAGGCAATGACGGTACGACCCGCGGCTATGCGTCTGATGATGCTTCCGAAGACGCGCTGATTTTTTGGGAAGAAGAGGTTTGCGATGATGGGGAAGAGAATTGCGAAACAGTGGAATATTCCCGCACTATCGGCGGCTTTAGCTGGAATAGCGATTTCCAAATGCTTACTTTTACGACTACCGGATTCAGTGAATTTGAAACTGACAACAATCCGCCGACCGTGAGCCCGTTAGCGGCTGAAAGCGGAGATTATGTAATTTCTTTCGGTGGAGGAGATGCGGTTTGGCTTACATTCAGCGAGCCACTTTCTTCCGTCGCTAAAACAGCGGTAGAAAATGCGATTTCGGCGGGAGCGGACCATGAGCCGGGCAGTTATGAATGGTCTGATGATTTATCGCTTGGCATTTTGCCCAACGCGGAATTTAATATCATTTTTGCCAATGATGTGATTGCGGATGTGGAAGACAAAGCGGGCAATAGCGCCGATAATCTTCTTCTTATTGATTCTGTGCTTGACGAAAATCAACAGGAAGGCGGAGCGGATGTGGAAGTGTCTGCTGACGGAGATGAGATTATTATTTCGGATGGCGACGCGGCAAACAGCATCACTATTCCCGATGGCGTGGACGATGTCACTATTGATGTGGGAAATCTTGTTACCGATGGCGAAGGAATATTGCCGGAAATTACCATAAGCGCGGCAACATCCGCGGGTGATGTTACGGTATCTATTCCGGACGGAGTTACGGTTAGCGGAGGCGCGTTGTGGCTGGGAATTATTAACGTGCCGACAGTGAAAGCCAATGATTCCGTGTCTGGAGTTGACGGCGTTGTGGATTCGGTAATTGAAGTAGGATTTGGAAGCACGGAGCTTACTTTTAACAAAGGCGCCCGGCTTCTTATTGAGGGTAAGGCGGGAAAGCGCATTGGTTATTCGCACGGCGCGGCATTTACAGAAATCACTTCAATTTGCGCGGATAATTCCCAGGTAACAGGCGATGCTTTGGCCGCCGGCGCTGATTGTAAAATTGATGCCGGCAGTGACCTTATTGTTTGGACAAAGCATTTCAGCAGTTTTGTGACATTCACATCTTCAGCTTCAGCAAGCGCCAGCAGAGATGACGGCGGCATTATGGGCGCCGGAAGCATCGCTTCATATAATTACGGCCCGTCTCCGGTTACGCCGGTTCAAATTTCGTCTATTTCACTTCCGATTCCAACTACCCCAACGATTCTAACTGTTATTCAGCCGGCAGTTCAGCAAGAATTAAGCCAGCTGGTTTTTTCTGATGCCGTGAATCAAAATTTAGAAACAGAAAACTCGGCGCCACAAACCATCGCGCCTTTGCGAGAGCAAAATCCAAAGAATTCTTTAATAGCCAATGTAGCCGATTTTATAAATAATCTGGATGTCGTTTCGGCGGTTGAATCCGCGGTTAAAATTGTCTTCCAGCCATTTATTTATCTAAAAAATCTTTTTGCGATATTTTTCTTTAATTAAAATTTTAGTTAACATTGCACAATCAGGAGCTTTATAATTTTGCCGTTTAGGCGAAGGGATTTTGGGAGTTCTTGTCCTGAGCCCGCCGAAGGATTAGGATTGTCTCACCGACCCGTCCTGGTCGGGGCATTTTGAAGCTAGGATGAGATATCTTTTAGACCATGCAGTTTATTTGTAAATCTTATCTCTCGGCCCGACAGTTAATAACTGTATTTCTTTTTCATCTAGAAATTTGAAAATAATTCTAAAGTTACCAACTCTAATTTTGTATTTGCCCGCTAATTCTTTGTGTAATGGTTCAATCTTTGCCGTGCCTGCTTCCAGTTTTTCTAGCTTCTTTTTAACTTGCAACTGAACTGCGTTATCAAGTTTCTTTACAGAATCTAAAAAACCATCGCTGAAACGCAATATGTACATAAAGAATTAAGATAGCATCTTGAGAAAGGTTTTAGAATTAAAACGATGCTTTAAACTTCCTTTTTCAGATTTTAAAACTTTTCGGATAAATTCTTTCCGATATTCGCCTTCGGCATCCTTTGATTCCCTTAGGATGGGCGTAATAAACTCTCTCAACAACTCTTGTTTTAATTCTCTTTTCAATTCATTTTTTAATTTTTGCAATGTCGCTGTGCTCATGATTACTTTAATTATAACAAAAAATGAAAAAGGGTCAATGGTTAGTTGGATTAGGCAACGATTTGACTTATTTATTTCAATTCTCTAAATTCTTTTATAGAACTGAAATTTAAGGAAATAGATAATGGCTAAACGACCGCCATATCCCAAAATAAAAACTTGTAGTTGTACAGAAGAACCCAAGTGGTCTTGGGAGGATGATGTATGGGGGTGTATGGGTTGTGGTATGGTATTGGATAAGTCGGGTAAAAAGTTAAAAGCTGGAAAATGTTGTTATGAATGCAAATGTGAATTTTTTACAGTTGGGAAATGTACTCATTGTAGGAAGAGGAAAACCGCTCATAAGAAGAATGCGCTATTTCTTAAGTAACAGATAAATGCCGCCTGGTTCGCCCAGCGGTTTTTTATTTATTACTCTTCAATAATACAGTGTATTGAAAAGATAACGGTAGAAAGAAATTCGGCAGCGAATACCTCGGTCTATAACTGACGTAGGACGGTCCCTCGAAACTGCGTTGACTGGTGTTCCGGGACAGGGGATCGAACCCCAATTTTCTCCTTCAAAGGGAGACGTCCTACCGTTAGACGATCCCGGAATATTGAATTTTATTATAAATCAAATTATCGTATTAATCCAGCTCAAAAATCTAATTTCACTACAAACTTTTAACTTAATTTAAAGATGGCTATTTTCCCAAAAATGTTGTATTCTACTTCCTGGAATGCTTAACAGCGATGTAATTTTGAGATTTAATAAGGCCTCGTTTGAATACGGGCATAATAAGCCCATTCTTGTTGAGGCGGATTTTTCCGTTCGCCGTGGAGCGAAAATAACGCTAATGGGACAAAACGGAGCGGGCAAAAGCACTATTTTCCAGCTGATTACCGGCGCGTTCAAACCGGATTCCGGAGCGGTTAATATTGAAAATGGACTTACTATTGCCACGGCGCGGCAGGTGATTCCCCGCGAACAAATGCAGTTGACGGTGCGGGAATTTTTTGTCACTGCTTTGCGGGATTCCGCAAAGCGGAAAAAAATGCCGCCGATATATGACATTGAACCGCGTGTTGATAAAATTTTGAAAGTGGTAAATTTAAAAGCTTCGCAGGAAAAGATTATCAAAACATTTTCCGGAGGCCAGCAGGCGCGATTACTGCTTGCGTCGGCTCTTATCCAGAATCCCGACTTGTTGCTTCTTGATGAGCCGACTAATAATCTTGATAAATCCGGCATTGAACATTTGACTAAATTTCTTATTGATTATAAAAAGTCCTGCATCGTAATTTCGCATGACGCGGATTTTCTCAATAAATTTACGCAAGGGGTCTTGTATTTGGACATATTTACCAAAAAAGTTGAACAATACGCCGGAAATTATTTTGACGTGGTGAAAGAGATAAGCGCCCGCCTTGAGCGCGAACGGATGAAAAATGTCCGTTTGGAAAGAGATATTGCCGACAGAAAAGAACAAGCGAGTTTTTTCGCGCAAAAAGGAGGCCACATGCGCGATGTTGCCAAAAAAATGCGTGAGAAAATAGAAGAACTGGAAGAAGAAGTCGTGGATGCGCGTCGGGAAGATAAAACTATCAGAAATTTTTTCATTCCTTGCCAGGAGGATATCAGCGGACAGCTGTTTGAATTAAAATCGGTTTCGGTTATTAAGAACCATAAGCTGGTGAATAAGAAAGTTGAAGTAATTTTAAAAAAAGGCGAGCGGTTACTTTTGACCGGTCCGAACGGCATCGGTAAAACTACTTTACTGGAAAAGCTCGCCGCCGGGGATGCCAAAGGAGAATATGTTGCCAAAGGCATCCGGATAGGATATTACCGCCAGGATTTTTCCACGCTTAATTTTGAAAGCACGGTTTGGGATTCGCTGGTATCGGCGATGAATGATTCTACTGTTTTGGATATTTCTTATGAAAAGCTTCACTCTGTCGTGGCCGGATTTTTGATAAACGAGCAAGTACTTCAAACGAAAATAGGCAATTTGTCGGAAGGCCAAAAAGGATTAGTGGCTTTTGCCCGCCTGGTAATCCAAAAACCAGGACTGCTTATTCTGGACGAACCGACCAATCATATTAATTTCCGCCATATTCCGGTTATTGCGGCCGCGCTTGATAAATTTGCCGGCGGGATGATTTTAGTCAGCCATGTTCCGGAATTCGTAAAACAGATTAAGATTAATAAAACTTTGGATTTGGAGAAATTATAAGCAAAAATCACTGGTCTCCTGCTTATTTTCTTAAAGAATTTTTAAGGATTCTTTTGCGTAAACGGAGCGATAGCGGGGTAACTTCCAAAAGTTCGTCATCGCCGAGATATTCCAGGCATTGTTCCAAAGACATTTGGCGCGGAGGAATAAGGTCATCAGTTACCGCATCGGTTTTTGCCCGAAAATTGGTAAGCTGTTTTTGCTTGCAGACATTCAGGGTTAAGTCCTCGGCTTTGGCATTTTGCCCGACTATCTGGCCTTCATAAACTTTTACTCCGGGCCCGATAAACATTTCTCCGCGTTCTTGAGAATTGAGCAGGGCGTAAGCGGTGGAAGCTCCCGCCTCGTGGGCGATAAGAGAGCCGTGCGGATTGGTATGAATGTTTTCGTATTTCGGATGATAACCGGCAAAAAGCGCGTTAATGATGCCGTTGCCCTTGGTATCAATGAGAAATTCGTTGCGGAAACCGATTAACCCGCGGGTGGGAATAAAGAAATGAAAATAAACAAAGCCGTTTTCCACGTTCATATTTTTCATTTCGCCTTTCCGGCGGCTCATTTTTTCAATTATAGTTCCGGAATATTGTTCCGGCGCTTCAATCCAGACATCTTCCGCCGGTTCCAATGTTTTGCCGTCTTTTTCCTGCATAATCACTTCCGGCCGTGAAACCTGCAGTTCATATCCTTCGCGCCGCATTTTTTCTATTAAAATTCCGAGATGCAGTTCGCCCCGTCCGCTGACGATAAATTCATCCGGCGATTTGCCCGCTTCCACGCGGAGCGCCACGTCATTATCCAGTTCTTTTTCCAGCCGTTCTTTAAGATTGCGGGAAGTGCAATACTGGCCTTCTTGTCCGGAAAAAGGAGAGTTATTGACGCTAAAAATCATTTTTACCGTCGGTTTTTCAATTTGAATCGGCGGAAGCGGCAGAGGATTGTCCGCGTCCGAAATCGTGTCGCCGATATTGATATTTTCAATTCCGGCAATGGCAGCAATGTCGCCGGCAAAGGCCTCCGCGGTTTCAATTTTGCTTAATCCGCTGAAAACGAACAAGCCGGTGATTTTACATTTTTTTATTTCCGCTTGCCCAGAGCTTGCCGAAGGGTTTCGGCTGATATGGCTTATGAGCGCGCTATTTTGGATTTTTCCTTGCGAGATTCTTCCGACCCCGATTTTGCCTTTGTAATTATCATAGATTATGGAAGTAATCATTATTTGCAGAGGGCCTTCGGTATTAGTTTGCGGAGTCGGCACATATTTCAGTACGGTCTCAAAAATCGGTTTCAAATCCACCATTTTTTCCAATTCCGGAGAAAGTCCGGCTTTGCCAAGTTTGGCCGCCGCGTAAACAATGGGGAAGTTAAGCTGTTCGTTGGTTGCCCCTAGCTCAATAAAAAGTTCAATTACTTTATCCAGCGCGTAATTCACCCGCGCGTTTTTTTTGTCAATTTTATTTATAATGACGATTATTTTATGTCCCATTGCCAGCGCTTTTTTGAGAACAAAACGGGTTTGGGGCATCGGGCCTTCCTGCGCGTCAACTAAAAGTAGGGCGCCATCCGCCATATTAAGCACCCGTTCCACTTCTCCGCCAAAATCCGCGTGTCCGGGAGTATCAATGATGTTTATTTTAGTGTCATTGTAAACCGCCGCGGCGTTTTTTGAAAAAATCGTAATTCCGCGCTCTTGTTCCAGCTCATTAGAATCCATAATATGCTCTTGTTCGCCAACTTTGCCCAAATCCGTATCGGATTGTTTAAGCAGATTGTCCACGAGCGTGGATTTGCCGTGGTCAACGTGAGCGATGATGGCGATGTTTCTTATATTCATAAGCGAAGTTTATAGTATATCATATTTTTAAATTTTATGCAAAAATACTTCGGCAAGCTCAGTATAAAAAACAGGGCACGCAGGATTCCTCCTTTGTGCCCCCTTTTTATCCTATTCTTTGGCCACCCACCTCTGTTCCCGTCTCTGCCTTCTCTTCTCTTTTCGAAGCTCGCGCCTCTCTTTCGGAGAAAAGTTTTGCGATTTGGGAATGTAGCCGGCGGCATAAGCTCTGGTTGCTCCGATGACTGCGGGATTCAGTTTCTGGTCCACAGAAACCAATTCTCCATTGACCGTTATCAGTTTGCGGTCGGTTAGCCGTTCGTCGGTTTTTTTCAAAACCCTGCCCCCGAGGCGCTGGTCCAATCTCGCTATTCCTTTGTTTTTGTTGCCGGACCGACTTTCGTTCCGGGCTATGTTGCATTCGTTGGTTAGAGCCATCCGCACCAAAGGCGGAAGCGAATTGAATTCTTCGGCGACTAACTCAACGACTTCGGGGCTGGATAACCCGTTTACGATTATCCGGACCGTTTTTTCCAGATTTTTACTGGACCACCCGGAATAACGGAGTGGTTCTTCCGGCTTTACGTATTCCTGCCACCGGTACAACGGAAGATTCTGCTCAACCATATAGAGTAACAAGCTCATTTTATTTTCCTCCCAAAGAACTGTTATTGTGATTATCCTCGTTCAATATCTTGGAGGTTTACCGCAATAAATATAGTATAGCATACTATTATAAACCTGTCAAGCTTTTTAAAAATGAAACTCCCCGAGCTTAAGCTATAGGAGTATCTTTTTTATTCAAATAACAATGTTATTTGCCTGCCACTGTACCATAGTATAGTGGCAGTAGACACTCCATATCAGAGCTTATGCTCGGAATATATTTATGCGCTAATAAAAAAGCGCGCAAGTTTTTAATTTGCGCGCCATCATATTAAATGTAGCCCCAGTACCAGAACAGTAGCCGCGTCAGCGTTTCTCTAATTCGGAAACGCAACCAGGTTCGATCAAACCATTGGATATTTTCTAGAACAAAGTAGTTAATATCCTCTGGCATTGATATCGGCAATGTTTCCAAGCCTAGAGTTTGGTAGCTCCAAACCGCTCTTCCCATATGGTCTGGGACAGCGGGGATTACTATTCCTTTTTTGTATCCTTTCCTCTTACAATACTCTATTTGAACTTTTGCTACCTCGAAGGTATTCCATGAAGGAGTTGATAGTCCGATGAAGCTAGCGTTGATAGCAACGAACTCGGTTACTAATTCCGGATCAGCCATTTTCACTTCCTCTTGAACCAAGAGCGGCAATCGGTACTTTTCTTGAAGTTTATGAGCTATTCTAGCCAAAACGAAATTGGCAGGAGTAGGTGTTCCATCTACTTTTCTTCCAGCGGCTTGAGTAACAATCACATCCGCAGTCTGCAGCTCCTCTTCGGAGGCGGGCGGGATATTGAAAACAAACAGTATCCGACACAACTTCTTGAAGAAGCTCATTTCTCCGCCCCCTTTTTCAGATTTTAAATGTTACATTGCCAATTCAGCAATAAATAAAGTATAGCACATTCTAATTTATTTGTCAAAAAATTGTTAAAAAAATTAAGGCCCCAAAAATATCTAAAAATAAATCCAATAAAGTGTCCGCAAGAGTTATCGGCCCTTGTTTAATGCCGAATTTAAGCAGAAAGCTTTTAACGCGGTTAAAACGGTCAATGGCGATTTCTAAAATTTCCCAAAGTATTCCGACGACAAAGACACCTAATAAAATAGATAATCCATTAGCCGTAAAATTAAAAATAAAAACTGCCAGTAAAAATCCGGCGGTTAAATGGCAAAACTCAAAAAACCAGTAAGCTTTCTTATATTCAATTTTATTGCTTATAAAAATGCAGGAAAAATATAAAAATACTAAAATAATAATTGGGAAAATAATCATTATTTCAAATTTTCAATAATCGCCACTTCTAATGGGACAATGGCAAACGGGGAGTATTTCATTTCGCCGTAAGCGCTAATCAGCGATTTTAAAAGCGCGATATGTTTTTGGTCGTGGATAAGTTTCGCGTGTTCTTTTAAATTGGCAATTTCATCTTTAGTCAGCTCTTTTTGGTAAAGTTCTTCAATTCTCGGATTCATTTTGAGCGTCAGCGTTCGGCGGAGATAATGGATAAGGTCTTTGGCAAGTTGATTCAAATTGTAGCCGTCCCGGTCAATTTCATTAAGATAGGTAAGCGCGCCCGGCAAATCATTTTTTAACAAATACTCCGCGAGTTTGGCGGTTTTTTTATGGCCGATTTTGCCGGCAATCCGCTCCACATCTTTTAATTCCACATCCTGGTCAAGCGAGGTGATCTGGTCCAAAAGCGATTCTGCGTCCCGTAAACTGCCTTCCGCGAGGGACGTTATCAGCTCCAGCGCTTCGGCGCTAACTTTTAACTTTTCATTTTTAACTATTAACTCTAATTTGCGAATAATTTCGTCTAGCGCGAGTTTCCGGAAATGGAATCTTTGGGTACGGGAAGAAATCGTTGCCGGCACTTTTTCGTATTCGGTGGTCGCGAGAATAAAAATAGCGTGCGCCGGCGGTTCCTCTAATGTCTTAAGGAGAGCGTTAAAAGCCGATTTGGAAAGCATATGCGCTTCATCAATAATAAACACTTTGTTTTTAAAAGAAGTGGGGGATAGGCGGATGCCTTCCTGCAAATCCCGGATTTCATCCACGCCGGTATTGGTTGCCGCGTCAATTTCAATCACATCCAGGGCGTGGCCGACGTCAATTTGCGCGCAGGCATTGCAGGCATTGCAGGGTTCACCATTTTGTTTAAACGCTTTGTCGATTTGCCTTTTTTCGCAGTTTGCTAATTTGGCGACAAGGCGCGCGGTGGTGGTTTTTCCGGAACCGCGCGGACCGTAAAAAAGATAAGCGTGGGCGAATTTATCCTGCCGCGCGGCATTGCGCAGGATTTCCACGATATGTTCCTGCCCAAGAAGTTCGCTTAATTGCTTTGGCCGATATTTTCGGTAGATAGCAAGCATAGTTAAAAGTGAAATTTAATAAGTTGCTTATTTGTTACTTTTATACATTTTACTATTTTCAATTTTTTATCGCCACTGCTAAAAGTTGACTTATTGTTAATAAAAAACCGGCTTATGGAAATAAGCCGGCGGCAGTAAGAAGGTCTTTGCAGGAGTCGCATTCCGCGACATGCCAGGTCTTGGCAACGATATGCATTGCCGGGACAGTAAGGTCGCGGTTATTTTGGAGCGCTTCCATCTCGGAAAATGAAAGGTGGGTCATAGCGGGGAGAACTTTTTCTTCATAAAATTGAAGATGTTTTTTTATTGATTCTTCTGACAGTAATTTACTCTCAAGGGCAATGCACACCTGTTTTATGAGTTCGCTTGGATTTGTTATTTGGGGAAAACTCATGCAAAACGGGCAATTAATCATATGCCGTATTCGCGCCATAAGAACATTTGCACGTAGCGTAACGGTGTTATTATCGTTTAAGTCATATATTTCATTCGGAAAGAGGCAGTGGTTTGTCGGGTAGGGTGGTTTTTTCAACAATTCTTCTGCTTTTTTTTCTGCATCTGGCGGAAGGCCTTCATTTAGTATTTCTTGTATATATTTTCCGGAACCTATATCGGATGGCAATTCCGGTTCTTCGTCTTTGCTCTTGTCTTTATTTTCGTCCATTATTTTTTCTCCTTAATGAGCTTTTGATAATATAACAATAGTTATAGCCATAGTCAATTTTTTATATTTTTAATAAATTGAAAATTTTAAAACTAAAAGCCCTTGCTGATTCCCAGCAAGGGCCCGTTAATAATTTAATCCCGAACTCTCCCATAGGGAATCTTGGTTAGAGAGCTAAGGAGGCGTAGCTGTGCGCCATAAGGGGTGGGCAATCGAAAAGTACGGTTGCCCACGGGCAACCAAGTTCAGCCCCTAACCCCTTATGCCGCACAGTACCTTACTTGAAAGAACTTAGACTTTGCCGGTTCATGGCAGGGTCTTTTGTCCTGCTATTAATGGACATTTGTTTCATCGTCTGTGCAGGATAGCACTTTTAATTCCTCGGCGGCGCATGATGGTCCAGGCGCCGTGAGGCAAATTCGCTGTGCGCCACAAGGGGTGGGCATTCATAGATAGTATCCTGACGGATACCTAATATCCCCTGATACCGGACCTTGTATATTGGCCGGACCCCTTATGCCGCACAGTACCTTACTTGAAAGAACCTTTCCACCCGAAAATCCTAAGGTTCTTCTATGGGTTTGGTAATTTGATGCCCATAGAAGAACCTGTTTCCCCGATAGAACCTATCTCTCATTTTCAGTATCTATCGGTATACGGCGACTATCTCGACGATGCGGAGTCGTGGAACAACCCGAGTCATAACTCCGCCGAATGAGCCTGTCGGTTCAAGGCGGACTCGTCCTTACTTATGACGAATCTCTTATGCATAAAGTATAGTATAATTAGGCAGTATTTGTCAATACCCCTTATTCGTGCGAATAAGGGGTATAAGAAAAATAAGGTTTTTTAGAAGTTTTTATTGAAAGAATTTTAAAATTGAAGTAAAATTTATAAATGAAGCGAGTGGTGTTATTTTTAATTTTTGTATTGGCGGGCACCGGCCTATTTTTATTTTTTAATACGAAAAATGATTTTCGCATCAGCCAGTTCGCGCAGACAGCCGCGGAAATTCAGAAAGAACCGAAAAAAGAAAATCCCAACGCCGATATTCCTCCGCAAAAACCATTGGAAAATGCTCCGG
>Ga0209541_10011866_pt1 | contig 13571 bp, 7 predicted proteins | sample RifCSPlowO2_01_FD_184027 | JGI IMG/M metagenome (GOLD analysis project Ga0209541, IMG submission 184027) | Groundwater microbial communities from Rifle, Colorado - Rifle CSP2_plank lowO2_0.1 (SPAdes) (version 2) | ecosystem: Environmental > Aquatic > Deep subsurface > Groundwater | place: Rifle...
CCGGAAGACATCAAGACCGAATATTCCAGATCATCTGCTCCGGGGGGGCAAAATGTGAACAAACGCGAGACAGCCGTGCGTTTGGTTCATCTTCCCACCAATCTGGCTGTGCATGTGGAGTCCGAGCGTTCTCAAGCGCAAAACAGGGAGAAAGCGCAAAGGATGCTTGAAGCCAAGCTTTATAAATTGCTTGAAGCGGAGCGAATAGCGAAAGAAAAGGGAATGTATATTTCCAAGACGACTCAGATAGAGTGGGGGAATCAAATCCGTTCCTATGTTCTGCATCCGTACAAAATGGTCAAAGACCACCGCACGGACGTCGAAGTCCATGATGTTGAGAAGGTACTGAATGGCGAGATAGAAATATTCCTTGAAGCAGAGAAGGATTTATGATAATGTGGCGCAATGCTTAGAATCAGATTACAGAGAGTGGGCAGAAAACATGAACCGAGTTTCAGGCTTGTCTTAACCGATTCAAAAAATTCAACCAAGAGCGGTCGCTTTAAGGAAATTCTCGGTTCATATGATCCACGTAAATCCAGCGACCTGCTTGCCGGCAAGGCAGGTTCTCTCAATATCGAACGTATCAAATACTGGCTTTCTCAAGGCGCAAATCCCACCGATACCATTCATAATCTTTTGGTAAAACATAGAGTTATCAATGCCAAAAAGATTAATGTTTCAGCCGTATCAAAAAAGACTCTCGTGATAAAGGAAATTAGTGATATAATAGAGCCTGTAGTCGAAAAAGAGACTGTCTGATTATTCCTTAACCAAAGAGTATGATTGATGATGTTAAATTTCTAGAATACGTTGTGAAGGCGTTGGTCAGTTACCCTGACGACATCAAAATAAAGAGAACTGTTGATGAAATGGGAGTGTTAATGACTCTGGATGTTCATCCTGATGATATGGGCAAAGTCATTGGTCGTAGTGGTAATACTGCCAAAGCGATTAGAATTCTTCTACGCGTGGTTGGTATGAAAAATAATGCCCGTATAAATCTCAAAATCAATGAACCTGCGGGAGTTAGCGGGCAATCATGGCAAGATAGGCGAGGATCCGCCGCCCCCAATGGCGCTTCCAATGCTTTCAAAACACTTGATGAAGCGATGGAAGATTTGAATCTTGAGTAAATGCATTTCCATATCGTTACACTTTTTCCAAAGGGGTTTAACTCCTATCTCGGCGAGTCCATTTTGAAGCGTGCTATAGAGGATGGAAAAATAAAAGTGTCTTTTTACAACCCGCGCGATTTTGTTGAGAATAAATGGAAGAGAGTAGACAGACCTCCGTACGGTGGTGGCCCGGGGCTAGTAATCGAAGCTCTGCCTGTGGTTAAAGCAATTGAGTCTGTATTAAAGCTAATAGCTAAAAGCTACAAGCTAAAAGCTACCAAAATAATATTTTTGTCGCCTAGAGGAAAGCAGTTCACTAATGACTATGCGAAAAAAACTGCTAAAAAGTACAAAAATATTATTTTGGTCTGTGGTCGCTATGAGGGTATTGATGCTCGAGTGAAAAAAGTTTTTAAGGTGGACGAGATATCAGTCGGACCGTTTATATTGACAGGTGGCGAGTTGCCAGCAATGATGATTGTGGATGTGGTGTCTCGCCAAGTGCTGGGCGTGCTTGGTAATCTTGAATCTATTGAAGAACGACGCGTTTCATCAAGCGAAGTTTTTACTCGTCCCGAAGTTTTCAAATATAAAGGCAAATCATATCGCGTGCCCAAGATTCTTCTCTCTGGTCATCGTGCCAGAATAGAGGAGTGGAAGAAGAGAAGGAGTTGACAAAAAGCGGGTCTCTGATAAGATGCCAATAACGATTGAGTTACGGTAGGTAGGGGATTTAGCAAAATTTAATAACTTTTTTCGAAGACACAGCAACAAGCGGCGTGTTTCGAATTTTTTTGTTTTATAATAATGCCACCATCAAATACTAGTATAAAAAATCCCAAGAGAGCAAAGAAATATTTTGGCCGTTTCAAGAAACCTTTAACTGAAATACCCAATTTAGTAACCTCGCAAGTGGAGTCGTTTGAATGGCTTATTGAAAGAGGTCTCAAGGAAGTTTTTGAAGAATTTTCATCTATCAAGGATTTTTCGGCAAAAAAGTTTCAGCTTGACTTCGTGAATTTCGAATTGGTGGAACCAAAATTTGATGAGTATACAGCCAAGAATAGAAAATTATCTTATGAAACGCCTTTGAAAGTGAGAGTACGGCTGAAGAATTTAATCATGAATACGGAGAAGGAGCAAGAAATATTCATGGCTGATTTTCCGCTCATGACTTCTCACGGCACTTTTATTATCTCCGGTATAGAGCGCGTGGTGGTGCCACAACTTGCTCGTTCAACCGGAGTTTCCTTTACTGCTCAAGAATTGAAGGGTAAAAAAACTTTTGGTGCCAAAATTATTCCCGGCCGTGGAGCTTGGATCGAGCTCGAGACTGATTTGGACGGGACGTTATACGTGCGCATTGACCGAAAAAGAAAATTTCCCGTTACCACTCTTTTACGCGCTTTTCTGCTTCCTGGGGCCGGCGGGATTGTGTCAAATGACAAGATTTTAGCTCTTTTTAATGCTATTCCCGAGGCCAAACATTATCTTGAAAAGACTTTGATAAAAGATCATACCACCACTCTCGATGAGGCTTCCATCGAAATTCATAAGCGTTTGCGCGACGGCGATTTGGCCGCGGCGGAGAATGCCCGTGAATTCGTGCGCTCAATTTTTGACAAGGAACGCTACGACCTTTCTCGTGTTGGACGTTTTCGATTCAACAACCGTTTTGGCCTGCCTACTCGCCTCGCTGAAGCTCCGGCGCAGCGGGCCGGCAAGGCAGGCATCAAAGAGACCTCGAAAGAGATTGAACGTCGGACCCTCTCACTTTCCGACCTTGTGATCATCATTTCCCACGTCATTCATCTCAATGCCACTTCCGGCGCCGTGGAAGATGATATTGACCACTTAGGTTCTCGAAGGGTACGTCTGGTGGGAGAACTTTTTCAACAGAAGATTCGTGTAGGCATGGCTCAAATCAAGAGAAATATCCAAAACAGGATGTCCACTATTGATACTAATGTCACTTTGCCGGTGCAATTTATCTCTCCCAAACCATTGCAGGCCAGGATGAAAGAGTTTTTCACGACCAATCAACTCTCACAATTTATGCAACAAACCAATGCTCTGGAAGAACTGGAACATCTTCGCACGGTTTCCGCCCTTGGTCCGGGTGGCCTCAATCGCGCCCGTGCCGGTTATGAGGTGCGTGACGTCCATCCTTCGCATTACGGCCGCCTCTGCCCAATTCAAACCCCGGAGGGTCCAAACATCGGTCTCATTTTGCGGTTATCCGCGTATGCTCGCGTTAATGAGTTCGGAATGATCGAGACTCCTTATGCCACGGTTTCGGACGGTAAAATTACTGGAGAAATTAAATATCTGAATGCTCTCGAAGAAGAAAACTCGATTATTGCTCATGCGGCGACTCCTGTCGAAGAAGGTGAGCTAATTCCTGAAATGGTGGAAGTGCGTGTTAAGGGAGCGCCGCAAACATTGCCTAAGGGCGAGGTGAATTTAATAGATGTGGCGACCAATCAGGCATTCTCGATAGCGACCTCGATGATTCCGTTTCTTAATCATGACGATGCCAATCGAGCGCTCATGGGTTCAAATATGCAGAAACAAGCCACCCCGTGCATCATCCCGGAAATGCCCTTGGTGGCTACCGGTATTGAAGAAGTGGCCATTCGTGATACCGGCCGTATTATTTTCTCAAACGTTGATGGCGAAGTCTCTTACGCGGACGGTAAATTAATTGAAGTGAAGGACAACAAGGGCGCTATTCATAAATTTCCATTGGTCAATTTCTCCATGACCAATGGCTTTACCACTTTTCATCAAAGGCCTTCAGTGGAGTCGGGACAAAAGGTCAAGAGAGGCACGGTTCTGGCTGATTGTTCCTCCTCATCTGGCGGTCAGATGTCTATTGGTCAGAATGTTTTAGTGGCGTTTATGTCTTGGTCGGGAGCTAATTACGAAGATGCCATTATCATCTCCGAACGTCTAGTGGAAAAAAGCAAGTTTACCTCGATTCATATTGAGGAGTTTACCGTAAATGTCAGAGACACCAAACTTGGACCGGAGATGACCACTTGCGATATTCCAAACGTCGGAGAATCAAAACTTAAAAACTTGGCTGAAGACGGTGTTATCAGAGTGGGCGCCGAGGTGCGCCCCGGCGATATTTTAGTAGGTAAAATTACTCCCAAGGGTGAATCTCAGCTGACCCCCGAAGAACGCCTGCTCCGTTCACTTTTCGGTGAAAAAGCCCGAGACGTCAAAGATACTTCTAAGCGTATGGAGGGAGGTAAACGAGGCAGAGTTATTTCTGTGCAAATCTTTACCCGCGAGAAGGGAGACAAGCTTGATTCGGGAATTTTGAAACAAATCCATATTCAGGTGGCGCAATTGAGAAACGTATCCGTGGGTGACAAGTTGGCCGGTCGACATGGCAACAAAGGTGTTATTTCCAGAATTTTGCCGGTTGAAGATATGCCCTACATGCTCGATGGCACTCCCATTGATGTGATTCTTACTCCTTTGGGCGTTCCGTCTCGTATGAATCTGGGTCAAATTCTGGAAATGCACCTAGGTTTAGCGGCGCACACTCTTAATTATCAGGCGATTGTGCCTCCATTTGCCGGTGCGACCGAAGATGAGATTAAAGCAGAGCTTGTCAAGGCAAACTTTAAAGAATCAGGTAAGGTAAAACTTTTTGACGGTCGCACGGGCGAGCCATTCAACCAAGAAATCGCTATTGGATACATGTATGTTCTCAAACTTCATCATATGGTTGAAGATAAGATACACATGCGCTCGATTGGTCCTTATTCTCTCATTACGCAACAACCTTTGGGGGGCAAGGCTCAAAATGGCGGTCAACGCTTCGGAGAGATGGAAGTTTGGGCGCTTCTTGGTCACGGGGCAAGTCACACTTTACGTGAAATGTTAACTATTAAGTCCGATGATATTCTCGGCCGCTCCGCCGCCTTTGACGCGATCGTTAAGGGAGAGAAAATTCCCGAACCGCATCTGCCGGCCTCCTTCAACGTGCTTTTGAGTAATCTTCGCGGTCTGGCTTTGGATGTGGAATTGAAAAAGAAACCGGATAATCCTCCCAACAATGAATAATTACAAAACGAAAGCCACTGTTGTCAAAGAATTTGATGCTATAAGCATTAAACTGGCTTCTCCTGATCGGATCAAAGAGTGGTCGCATGGCGAAGTGACTAAACCGGAGACCATCAATTATCGCACTCAAAGAAGCGAACGTAACGGTCTTTTTGACGAGAAGATCTTTGGACCGGATAAAGATTTTGAATGTTATTGCGGCAAGTATCGCGGTATCCGATATAAAGGTATTATCTGCGAGAAGTGCGGTGTTGAGATTACACGTTCCATCGTGCGGCGGGAGCGTATGGGTCATATAGAACTAGCTACTCCGGTGGCCCATATCTGGTTTTTAAAAAATGTGCCATCAAGAATTTCTCTGGTGATGGGTATTCCCGTATCAGATCTTGAAAAAGTTATCTATTTTGCCGGCTATATTGTTACCAGTGTCTCAGAAACGGAAAAAGCTCGAGTTCTTAAGGATCTGGAATCCGAATTCAAGGCCAAGGTAAAGACTCTCCAAGATGAAAAAAGCAAATTGGCTCTTAAAGAATTGGCGCTTGCCACCAGGCGCGATATTGAAGCTCTGGTGCCGGGTCGAGTACTGAATGAAGTTGAATACCATCGTTCGAGTGTGAAGTACCCGACCATCTTTGAAGCGGGTATCGGCGCGGAAGCAATTTATAATATTTTAAAAAATATTGATCTTGAGAAACTCTTACGAGAACTTAAGACGAAACTTGAACATTCTCCCTCAACCGAGGTCGCCAGGCTAAACAAACGCATCTCGACTGTTCAGTGGATGATTAATGCCGGCAATAGGCCGGAATGGATGTTTTTGATACGTATTCCGGTCATTCCACCGGCTATTAGGCCGATGGTACCTCTCGATGGCGGGCGCTACGCCACGTCTGATGTTAATGACCTTTATCGTCGTGTTATCAATCGCAATAACCGTCTCAAAAAGCTTAAAGAAATAAGCGCTCCGGACGTTATTTTGCGTAATGAGAAAAGAATTCTTCAAGAAGCGGTCGATGCTCTCATAGACAATACCATTCGACACTCAAACATTTCCGGCAATCAGTCTCAACGCCGGCCACTCAAATCATTGTCCGACAATCTTAAGGGTAAAAGAGGTTTGTTCAGACAAAATCTTTTGGGAAAACGTGTGGATTATTCTGGCCGCTCGGTTATTGTGGTTGGTCCGGAATTGAGGCTTCATCAATGCGGCCTTCCCAAACACATGGCTCTGGAACTTTTCAAACCGTTCATTGTTTCCGAACTTCTGAAACGCGAGCTTGCTTATAATATCCCCGGTGCCCGCCGGCTCATCGAAGATGCCCTCCCGGAAATTTGGGCCATTCTGGAAGAAGTGATTCGCGGCAAATATGTGCTCTTAAACCGTGCCCCGACACTGCATCGCTTAGGTATTCAGGCCTTTCAACCGGTGCTGATTGAGGGTAACGCTATTCAACTTCATCCATTAGTTTGCACCGCTTTCAACGCGGACTTTGATGGTGATCAGATGGCTGTTCACGTGCCACTTACTGTTGAGGCTCAAGCTGAAGCGCGTTTAATAATGGCGGCGGACAAAAATATCTTAAAACCAGGCAACGGCGAACCAACAATATCTGCCAAGTTACTTGATATTGTCCTCGGCACTTTCTGGATGACGCGCACTATTCCGGGCGAGAAAGGTGAGGGGAGATATTATTCCAGTCCGAACAGCGCCATCACCGCTTATGAATTCGATGTTGTCAGTTTGCGTGCGAAAATTTCCGTCCTACCGACCAATACGGAGCGGTACAAGCATTTCGAAGGAAAGGTGTTTGAAACTTCTGTCGGGCGGCTTCTCTTTAACGGCATTTTACCTTCAGATTATCCTTTTCTTAATCACGAGATGAGCAGGAAGAAAATGTCCGAGCTCGTTGATGATTTGATAGATCGTTACGGTATTGAGAATATTCCATCGATTATGGATAAAGTCAAAAATTTCGGTTTCCATTATGCCACTATTTCCGGAGTGACTTGGGGGCTTAGTGATGTCAATATCCCGTCGGATAAGAAGGATATCATTGATAAGGGCCGCTTGGCTGTGAATGAGGTTGTAGGCCAATATCGGGAAGGTCTTCTCTCCGAACATGAACGCATCATCAAGTCGGTTGAAATCTGGCAGGGAATTAAATCAGAAGTCGAACAACTTATTCCAGGTACCCTTGGCGTCAACGATTCCGTTTATGACATGACCTATTCGGAAGCCAGAGGCTCTCTCAGCAATCTCAATCAAATGGTTGGTATGAAAGGTATCATTCAAAATGTCGCGGGTGTCGCCCTCGAGTTTCCCATCCTGTCATGTTATAAGGAAGGATTGACTCCATTGGAATATTTCATCACTACTCACGGTAGTCGTAAGGGCTTGACCGACACCGCTCTCAATACTGCCAAGGCGGGCTATTTGACCAGAAGACTTTTTGACGTGGCACAAGACGAAATTGTCACCGAAGAAGATTGTGGTACTAAAGAAGGCACGTTTATTCATAAGAAAACAGCTTCTGGTATTGAGATGCCATTGTCAAAAAATATTAAGGGTAGGTTTCTCGCTGCGGATCTCTCTGGTAATGATGGAGTCCTTTTGTTTAAACGCGGACATCTTATTACCAAAAAGGACGCTGAGATAGTAGATAAGGATTCGGTCGAGTCAGTACTAGTACGCTCGCCACTTGCCTGTAAGTCGATACACGGTTTATGCGTGAAGTGTTACGGTGTTGACCTCGGTAATAATAAGCCGATTGAATTAGGAGAAGCGGTCGGTACTGTTGCTGCTCAAGCCATTGGAGAGCCAGGCACCCAGCTTACTATGCGTACTTTCCACGCCGGTGGTATTGCTTCGGCTGGCGGTGATATCACTGCCGGTTTGCCACGTGTCGAAGAAATATTCGAGAAGCGTAAGCCTAAAGCACCAGCGGTAATTAGCCATCTTGACGGAGTAGTCACTGAAATAAAGGTGCTCGGCCATGACCGACTTATCGTGGTCACGCCAGAAGCCGGCGAGGTGAAGGGCAAGAAACTCGACAACGAATACACTGTTCCGGTCTCGAGATCCCTCTTGGTGAAAGTCGGCCAGAGTGTCAAAAAGGGCGACATTATGACTGACGGTTCGGTAGATTTGGATGAACTCTTTCGTTACGCCGGTCGAGAGAAAACAGAGAATTATATTATTCATGAAGTCTCGAAACTCTACGAACTTCAGGGCGCGGCGGTGTCTCATAAACATATTGAACTTATTGTGCGCCAGATGTTTGCTCGTCGTAGAATCAGAAATCCCGGTGATACAAGTTTTACTCACGGTGATATCGTCGAAGTCTCTGAATTTATTAGAATTAATAATCTAATGAAAGAGAAGGGTCTTGAGGAGGCGACGGCTGAAGCAATCGTCATGGGTATTACGGAAGTCTCGCTTTCTCGCTCGAGCTTCTTGTCTGCCGCTTCGTTCCAGCATACGCCTCGGGTGCTGATTCAAGCCGCTATCAGAGGCGCTGAAGATGAACTAGTTGGTTTGAAGGAAAATGTTATTATTGGCCGTCTGATTCCGGCCGGCACCAGTTTCAAGGGTGGTTATAAAGAAAAACTGATATGCGAGGCGATGTTGACACAATCAAAGAACGATTGAATATCACTGAGATAGTCTCTGGATATATCAAACTGGAAAAAGCCGGAACGAGTTTCAAAGCCCGCTGCCCGTTCCATAATGAAAAAACCCCGTCCTTTTTTGTATCACCGGCGCGTCAAAGTTTCTACTGTTTCGGTTGTGGCGCCAAGGGGGATATTTTTACCTTTGTGGAAGAAATGGAGGGTTTGGATTTTCGTGGAGCCTTAAAATTGTTGGCGGAGAAGGCCGGTGTGGAAATCAAATATCAGGCGAGCGGTGAATCAAGGGCCGAGAAAGACGAGGTTCTGAATGTTCTGGAACAAGCCGCCAAGTTTTTTGAAAAAGAGTTGGCCGATCATCAGCCGGCGCGTCACTATCTTGCTTCCAGGGGGATCAACGAAGAAACGGTGAGAAGTTGGCGTATCGGTTATGCGCCGGCCGAATGGCGTGCTCTCCGCGAATATATGAATAGTCTTGGACACAACGACACCGTCTTACTCAAGGCGGGACTGATCAAGAAATCCGGCGACGATGCGAAGGGTAAGGAATCCTACGATGTTTTTCGTGACCGCGCCGTTTTTCCATTTGCAGATTCGAATGGTTCGATCATTGCTTTCTCCGGTCGGGCCCTTGATAAAAAAGTGGAACCCAAGTACTTGAATAGTCCCGACACCGCCCTCTTTACCAAAAGCGAGGTGTTGTACGGCTTAGATAAGGCCAAAGATCAGATTCGTAAAAAAGATTACGCCGTTCTGGTGGAAGGACAGGTAGATTTGGTGCTCTCCCATCAATCTGGAATCAAAAACTCCGTAGCTTCTTCGGGTACGGCTTTTACTCGCATGCATCTTGAGCGTCTTAAACGATTTTCCTCTCGGATAATCATCGCCTTTGATGGAGATCCGGCGGGAGAGAAGGCGGGAGAGAGGGCCAGTATTCTCGGTCTTTCTTTGGGTCTGGAAGTAAAAGTGGCGAAGCTACCGGTAGGTCTTGATCCGGCGGAAATCATCAAGAAAGATCCTCAAAAGTGGAAAGATATTCTGCGAGAATCACTTCCGGCCGTGGAATTCTTCTTCAGTAAAATTGAGGAAAAAGAAAAAGATTCAAGAAAGCTTGGCAAACAGGTTGAAAGGAGAATCTTACCGATGATTCAACTTATTGAAAGCGCTATTGAGCGATCCTATTTTATTTCGATGTTGGCGAAGCGCACAGGCATAAAGGAAGCAGTTCTTTGGGAAGATTTGAAAAAAGTCAAAAGAGCCGACGTTTCTCAAGAGTCGGATTTTTGGGACTCAAAAGGGTCTGGCCTTAATGCAAAGGAAGCACCTCATCTCACACAACGGGAACAGATTGAAGAACGTTTGGCTGAAATCAAATTATGGCGCCGAGAATTGCCCGAATCTATATCGGAGACACTTACTCTTAAGAAAGAGGAATCAGAACTCGCGGATAATCTCTCCGGCCTTCTATTACGCGATAATCTTAGCCGTTTACTCTCGGAGCTTTCGCGCGCCGAAGTGACCAAGGATGGCAAATTGATTACGTCTCTGACTCGCGAGATCCAAGGAGTGCACGTCCAAATGAATGCTCTGGAGAAAAAGAAAAAAATGTTGTAGAATAGAGAATCTTTTAATTTTAATAATGAGAAAAAATAAACAAAAAAAGAAAAAGTCCAAGAAGATTGCCAGAAGACAGCCCAAGAAAAAGTCTGCTTCAAAGAGAATTCGTAAGATAAACAAAAAACAAAAAACAAAAATCAGATCGTTAACCAAAAAGAAAATCGACGAGGTGCTCAAAATGGAACGTCTAACCGCGCGGGGCAAGGAACGCGGTTTTGTCACTTATGGCGAAATTCTGAAAGAATTTCCCACTATTGAAACCAATATCATCTTTCTTGATGAGTTGTATGAAAAACTTCACACTCTCGGTGTTGATATTCTTGAAGAAGGCGGATTATTGGAAATGCCCAAAGAGGAAATTGACAAACATTATACCTATTCAAGAGGCGATTCATCGTACGATTCTATCCAAATGTATCTTAGGGAAATCGGTCAGTATCCTCTCATTGCTGGCTCGATGGAAAAAGAATTGGCTAAAAGAATCGAAAAGGGAGATGAGGATGCTAAAAACTTGCTGATGAAGGCCAACCTTCGCTTAGTGGTTTCAATCGCCAAGAAATATGCCAATCGCAGTCCGGACCTTACCTTGCTTGATCTGATTCAAGAAGGAAATCTGGGATTACACAAGGCGGTAGAAAAATTTGATTGGACCAAAGGTTTCAAATTTTCCACCTACGCGACCTGGTGGATCAGGCAGGCCATTACTCGCGCCTTAGCCGATCAATCACGCACTATCCGTGTACCGGTGCATATGGTCGAAACCATTGCCAAGTATAAACAGGTTGTCAGGCGTCTCACTCAAGATCTTGGTCGGGAACCTTTACAAGAAGAAATCGCCTTGGAAATGAATTTAGATGTGGAAAAGATTTATCAGATCGAGAAAATCGACCAATCCACGGTCTCTCTCGAGAGTCCGGTGGGTAATGACGGTGAAGATGACAAAAGCAAGCTGGGAGATTTCCTGGCGGATGACAAGATTCTTTCTCCGGATCAGGATTCTTCGCGACGCATCGTTTCCGACCAGGTGCGCGAAATTTTAGGCGATCTGCCTCCCAAAGAGAGGAAGATTTTGGAAATGCGTCATGGACTCTTGGATGGCTATACTCATACTCTGGAAGAAGTGGGTAGGGTTTTTGGTGTTACTCGTGAACGTATTCGCCAGATAGAAGCCAAAGCGCACGAAAAGATCCGCCAGCATGAAAAAATCAACAGGTTGCGAGGATACTAGAAATTAAAAATGAAAAAGGCCGACAACATTGTCGAGCCTTGGAGTTAGGAACGTGAACCGGTAGCTAGATTGCCGGTTCACGTTCCCGGCGGACCCAGACTAATCGTGCCGGATATGCAGTAGGGTGATTCGTAATCCATTGCACGAAATCTGGGGAGTGGTGAGGCATCTCCACATTTTTTTCAAATCGGATTCAGGCGGTGGGATCTAGCTCCCGCCGGTTGTCTGCAGATATTATCTACAAAACCGATTTGGCCTCGTCGACCCGTTCTGCGACATTTGTGACGGCGAATGTCGCAGCGGTCGATTTGTCTACTTACATCTTATCACATACTTATTATAAAGTCAATGATTTTGGGAATTTGTAAAATATGGCTAAAAATCGAGTTTTTATAGTATTATGGAGACAATGGTAATTTCCAAATCAGAATTCATGATGTTTCTTAAACACCCGGCGTGGTTGTGGCTTAAGAAGTACGACAAAGAAAAACTACCTCTACCGGATAAGGGTTTGCAGGCGCTTTTCGACGAAGGCATGCTTTTTGAACAATATGCCGAGAAACTCTTTCCCAAGGCCGCCAAACTTGGTTATAAAAATGGTAGCGATTTTAGTGGTACCAAATATTATGCCTTGCCGGAACTTACTGCCAAAGAAATTAAAAAGGGAACAGGAGTTATTTTGCAAGGCAGAGTTGAGACCAATTTCTCCGAAGAGGGTAATATCACCTCTATTTTTGATGTTTTAGAAAGAGTGGGTGATCATGTTTATGACTTATATGAAATTAAATCTTCCGCTAACGTCAAACCGGAACACATTCCGGACCTAGCTTTTCAAACCATTGTGCTTGAACGGGCGGGACTTGTTGTCCGTCGCATGTATGTCCTTCATGTGAACAACAAATATGTCAGGCAAGGAGAGGTTGACCCGTCCGGCATTAGCGCAAAAGACGATGTCACGGACGAGGTGCGTGAGAGTTTGGATGAGACGCGCGAGAATATTACAAGAGCTTTCAAGGTTCTCCAGCAAAAAGAAATGCCGGATCTTTCCCCACGCCATCTGACACGCGGTGGAGAAATATTGGATGAATGGCTGGAAATTTTTCAGACGATCAAAGGAAAACTGCCTCGCTATAGTATTTATAAACTCTACAGTTCAGATCCTAAAACACTGGCTTGGCTCGAAGATAATGGCATAGAGCTTTTGGATGAGATTCCACTTGACGGCCCGCTGATAGAAAAACAATTGAGGCAAGTAGAAGCCATGAAATCTGGCACCCAGCATATTAATAAAGAAGAAATTAATAATTTTATCAATGCTCTGGAGTATCCACTGCATTTCTTGGATTATGAAACGATGGCCGGTGTCATACCGGCCTTTGACGGATATCGGCCGTACCAGCAAATACCTTTCCAATACTCTCTTCACATTCTGGATAAACCGGAAGGTAAATTGACGCACAAAGAATTTTTACATACGGAAAATAGTGATCCGGTGCCATCGCTTCTTAAACATCTCCAAAATGATTTTGCTGGCAAAGGCCTGCCTGCCGGTAGACAGGGTTCTGTCATTTCGTGGTTTATGACTTTTGAGAAAAATAGAAATATAGAGATGGGTAAGATGCATCCCGCATATGAAAAATTTCTGTTCGGTGTTAATGAGAGGATGGTTGATCTAATGGTCCCGTTTTCCAAGGGGTGGTTTGTAGACAAAGATTTTTTTGGCAAAGCTTCGATCAAGCTGGTTTTGCCGGCTCTTCTGCCTGAATTTAGTTATAAAGAACTTAATATTTCTGACGGCGGGCAAGCTCAACGCGTATGGATGCAGACGATATTGCAAGGCAAAAATCAAAATGAAAAAATCAAAATTATTGAGGATTTAAGAAAATACTGCGCCCTAGACA
>Ga0209541_10011867_pt1 | contig 13571 bp, 10 predicted proteins | sample RifCSPlowO2_01_FD_184027 | JGI IMG/M metagenome (GOLD analysis project Ga0209541, IMG submission 184027) | Groundwater microbial communities from Rifle, Colorado - Rifle CSP2_plank lowO2_0.1 (SPAdes) (version 2) | ecosystem: Environmental > Aquatic > Deep subsurface > Groundwater | place...
CTTTTCTGCAAATATCCACGGTTTTTCTCGTGAACGATTTGAAGGGGTGCTTGAGCGGCCTATTGGAAAGGGCGTGTTTTTTTCGTTTGGGGCGCTTCTTCTCTTCGTGGGGCTTATCTTTATTGGCCGTGTTACGTGGCTCGATATAGTCCGCGGGAAGGAACTCCGCATGCGATCTGAGGGAAATTATATTGAGACGACCCTTGTTGAACCGCCGCGAGGCATTATTTTTGATCGTAGCGGTATCCCGCTCATTTCAAATGAAGCGTCAACAACTCCGGACGGCAAGGTTGTCTATATGCGAACCGCGCGGCATTCGTTTGCGTTCAGCCACATTCTCGGTTTTGTCGGCGAGGCTGGACCAGATGACAACCCCAAAGCTGGTCTTAAAAACATAGGAAAATCGGGGATTGAGCGATTTTATAATAATCTTCTCGAAGGAACTCCAGGCAAGCGCGATGAAGAAATTGACGCGCAGGGGAATGTAATATCGCGCGGTCCTCTTAAAGCTCCGCGAAAAGGAAACGATATCGCTCTTACAATCGATGCGGGACTTCAGGAAAAATTATGGGAAACGATGGATCAAGTAAAAAACGAACGGGGTTTTCTCGGCGGCGCAGGCGTTATGTATTCCCTCAAAGATGGCGCGGTACGCGCGCTCGTGAGTATCCCAAGTTTTGACGTCAATAAAATTGCAGGTAAACTTTCGCATGACGAGGCGGCCGAGATATTTCAAAATACGGGAGCGCCGCTTTTTAATAGAACGCTTTCCGGAAAATTTGCTCCCGGATCGATTGTAAAGCCGTTTTATTCGATTGCGGCGCTCGAAGAGAAAATTATTTCTCCAGACAAACAGCTTTTTAGTTCTGGGTCTATTTCAGTACCGGATCCATATCACCCAGGGCAGGTGAGTATGTTTATGGACAATAAAGCGCATGGATTTGTCGACATGCGGCGCGCGATTGCCGTTTCAAGTAACGTCTATTTTTATACGGTTGGCGGCGGTTTTGGGGATCAAAAAGGTCTTGGCGTTGAACGGCTTAAAAAATGGCTTTCCCTCTTTCGGCTTGATCAAAAGACAGGGATTGATCTTGCCGGAGAAGAGCCGGGATTTCTTCCGGATCCCGGATGGAAAAAGCGCGCACAACCGCAAAATCCCATTTGGCGTATCGGCGACACTTATCACATGAGCATCGGCCAAGGAGATGTGCTTTTTAACCCGCTTGGGGTTGCCGAAGCGCTGTCAATTCTTGCGACAGACGGCGAAATGGTCCGTTTACATCTCTTGAAGGGTGCGGAGAAACCGCGCGAAAAGATTTTGGATGTAGACCCCGCATATTTTAGTATCGTACGCGACGGCATGAAGCGTGTTGTCGGACCGGAGGGAAGTGGAAATGCGCTTAGCTGGTTCCCAGAAAAAATTGCCGCAAAAACAGGTACTGCGGAGGTTGGCGGGAAAAAAGACCGTATAAATTCGTGGTTTATGGGGTATCTGCCGGCAGACAATCCTAAATTTGCCATCGTTGTTATGATGGAGGCAGGGCCGCGAACCAATACTATTGGGAGTGTATTCGTTGTGTCACAGACCCTACAGTGGATGCTGGATCACGGGGGGATTGACGCATTTGTGAATTGACCTTGGATCTCATAAGATTAACTGTACGCGGGATTGACACCGTACCTCATAATGGCATTAAATCTTTGCGCTCAGATGATACGATAACGGCTTGTAAAGATTTTGTGCTATATGGGGAAGTTTCTCCCGTATATCTTCAGGATTTGCTTGCGCAATGCCATTATGAGGTCATGGGGTTGACCCCGTTAGAAGTTGCAAGGCTTTGTTTGTGTGCATATGCTGATTACTCTGAAAAGGACATAATATATCTAACTCGACTTGGAAACTTCTAACGGGATTGACCCCGCAGTGAAAAATCGCATTGCAAATCTTTGTGCCGGGGTTTATATCCTAAGAAAACCATATTTTGCTCTTTAGAGATGCCATGAGAAAGGAAACGAGGATTTGCCGTTGCACAATGCGATTTTCTACTGACGGGGTTGACATAACAGTTATTCTCGCCTAGAATAGGAAGTCATCGCTAATTATGACCACGCAGATCGACGAAAATCTTGAATATCTTTCAAAAGAGCGTTTTGAAGAGCTCCAGAAAAAGCTTGTGGAGCTGAAAACAACGCGGCGTATTGAGATTGCCCAGCGTCTTGAATATGCAAAAAGCCTTGGAGATTTGTCTGAAAACGCAGAGTATGCGGAAGCAAAAGAAGAGCAGATGATCAATGAAGCAGAAGTTATGAAATTGGAAGACCTTTTGTCGCGAGCACAGCTCATCTCAAATAAGACAAGCGAGTTTGTACAGGTCGGCTCAACTGTATTTGCAAGACGCGCTGGAGCGCATAAAGAGCAATTTATGATTGTTGGAAAAGAAGAGGCCGACCCGCTCAAGGGCAAAATCTCGCACGAATCGCCCCTGGGGCGGTCGTTTCTGGGGAAAAAGAAAAATGAAAAATTCAACGTCTCAACACCGAAAGGACAAATTGAATATCAAATAATCGGTATTGCCTAGACGGGCATGAGTTCACTCGAAGAAATCCGAGCCGCGCGGGTAAAGAAATTGCGCATCCTTGAAGACGCATTTGGCTCGGCGTATCCTGCTCGTACGAACAGGACTCATTCGGTTGCAGATATCACTGCAAAATTTTCTCAATTGCTCCGCGGGAAGAAAAAAATTACGATTGCCGGCCGCGTTCGGTCGCTCCGCCCGCACGGCGGGTCGACTTTTTTCGATCTTGAGGAACAAAACGCGTGTATCCAAGGCTTTCTGCGGAAAGAAGATTTAGACGAAAAACTTTACACGCTTTTTCAGGACGGTATCGATATCGGCGACTTCGTCGAGATTACCGGACATCCCTATCTCACAAAACGAAAGGAAAAATCGATTCTCATAACTTCCTGGAGGCCGCTTGTAAAATCACTTTTGCCGCTTCCTGAAAAATGGCACGGGCTCCAGAATGTCGAAGAACGATACCGCACACGCGCGCTCGATCTCCTCTCAAATCCCGACGTAAAAAACATCTTTACGGCTCGCTCGAAAACTATTACCTTTCTCCGCTCACACCTCGACACACTCGGGTTTTTGGAAGTCGAAACTCCTGTGTTACAGCCAATCCCTGGCGGAGCGACAGCACGGCCCTTTGTAACGCACCATAATGCCCTTGATATCGATTTTTATCTCCGTATAGCCCCCGAGCTCTATCTGAAACGGCTTCTTGTGGGCGGATACGAAAAGGTATATGAAATCGCGCGTAATTTTAGAAACGAGGGTATTGACGTAACCCATAACCCCGAATTTACCATGCTCGAGGCGTATACAGCGTTTGAGGACTATGAAGGACTTATGAAATTTATCGAGGATATGACAGAAAAATTGGTCCGCACGGTTATAGGCAAAAAAGAACTCTCGTATCAAGGAAAGCCCATTGCTGTTAAAAAGCCCTTTAAGCGCATTACATTCTTTGAATCCCTGAAGCGCTACGCACTTTTGCCTCATATTGAGAAAATGTCAAAAGGAGAGCTTGAGATTGCGGCAAAGCGATTTGGCATTGATGTTCCCGCGTTGTCCAACACAGCGATGATTATGGAGGATATATTCCGAAAAGTTGTACGGCCGTATCTCCAACAGCCGACATTTATATATGACTGGCCTGCCTCGTTGCTCCCGCTTGCAAAGCGCTCCGAGAAGAATAAAGACCTTGTCGAAAGCTTCCAGCTTTATATGGGCGGGATAGAGCTTGTGAAGGCGTTTTCTGAACTCAATGACCCGGAGGATCAGCGCAAGCGTTTTATAGAACAAGAAGAACGCCGCAAGAAGGGCGATGAAGAAGCATCCCCGAGCGATTATGATTTTCTTGAAAATCTTGAGTATGGTATGCCTCCGGCTGCAGGTTTTGGCATAGGTATCGATCGTTTGGCGCTTCTTCTTACCGATACCCACAATGTCCGCGACGTCATACTTTTCCCCACTCTGCGGCCCAGATAACCCATTCTGTTCATAAGGTGTGAACAAAATACCGCCAAAAGGCGGTATTTTCATTGTTTTTCGTTCTTTTCTTTTTTTTGTCTAGATGTTGTTTAAACCCATCAAGTGGGGTATATTTTTAATGTAGTGGGATAAAAGTGGGGGATTGTGGATAAACCTGTGGATATAGTGCATAACTAAAAAATATGTTTATAGGCGAGTATAGCCATACAATAGATGCCAAAAAGCGAATATCCATCCCAACAAAGATACGAAAAGAGTTGGGAGATGTTGCCATACTCACGCGCGGGCTCGACCAATGTATTTTTGTCTACCCGGAGAAGGAATGGGAATGGATTGCAGAGAAATTGAGCAAACTTCCGATGGGGCAGGCAGATACCCGCAATTTCGTGCGTCTTATGCTCGCTGGTGCTGCAGAGGTTGGGATAGACAGTCTTGGCCGCATTATCATCCCGGATAACCTTAAAAAGTATGCAGAGCTCGATGCCAAGGCCATTATCGTCGGAGTTTTTAATCGGGTTGAGTTGTGGTCGCCTGAACGGTGGGCTCGCGTTCAGGAAAAAACCGAAAGCGACGCAGATCGGCTTGCCGAGCGGCTTGGAGAACTGGGAGTATATTAGCCGTGGAGATCCACACGCCAGTTTTACTCGAAGAAACTATGGAATATCTCAATATCAAAAAAGGCGGCACGTATATAGACTCGACGCTCAATGGCGGGGGGCATGCAAAAGCTATTCTCAAGCGCGCAGGCAACACGGCGCGTGTAATTGGCATTGAGCGTGACCATGCGATTGCGTCGCGAATTCGGGCCGAAAACGTGCGTGGTCTTACCGTTGAGGAAGGAAATTATACCGACATGGAGCGTATCGCACAAAAACACGGAATTCACGAAATAGACGGCATTCTCTTTGACTTCGGTATGAGCTCATGGCACGTTGATTCCTCCGGCCGCGGGTTTTCGTTTGCCGCGGATGAGCCGCTCGATATGCGTTATGAGCCAAGCGAAGGAGGCGAGAGCGCGGCAGCCGTCATAAATTCCTACACAGCACATGATCTCGCAAAAATATTCAAGGAGTACGGCGAAGAGCGGTACGCCAACCGCATTGCACAAAAAATTGTTACAGAGCGGCGGGAGAAGCGTATTACCACGTCAGGCCGCCTCTCGGCCATTGTGGCGTCTGCCGTACCGCGCCGCGGGAAAATAAATCCCGCAACGCGCATCTTTCAGGCTCTCCGAATATACGTTAACCAAGAACTCGACAATATGCGCGTGGGTATTCAAGTGGCGTGCGCTCTTGTTGCGCCAAAGGGGCGCGTGGTCGCCATTTCATTCCATTCGCTCGAAGATCGCATTGTCAAAAATATGTTCCGATCAACCCCGGGGAAAGTACTTACGAAAAAACCTGTAACGCCACAGCAAAGCGAAATAGTCAAGAACTCGCGCTCGCGTTCCGCGTGCCTTCGCGCCTGGGAGAATATATGATAAAGAAATTGGTCTCGGTTTTTCTTCTGATCTCTGCGGCATCTTCTCTTCTATCAATCAAGCAAGCATTGGTTATATCCGCGTTTGATTCAGGAGAAGAGCAGCAAAAAATTGCACAGCTTGATGATGAGATAACAGAGTATGAAGCGCTCTACTTGAAAGCGGTATTCAGTAACGCCGTTCCGGAAGGATTTGTCGCGGTCTATGCGCCACAGTATATTGAAGCAGGAAGCGCAGTCGCTCAACGTTAGTTATTAATGAATATGATTATAAAGCGTCTCACACGACTTTCTTTCGTGGTTCTTGCCCTATTTGGGCTTATGTTACTGCGCCTATTTTGGGTGCAGATAATTCAAAATAATTACTACAAGGCGCGTGCGGCAGGACAACGAACACTGCACGAAACGCTCCAAGCCCGAAGAGGAGAAATACTGGTGCATGAAAAGGATCAAACGATATCGTTTGCAACAACAAAAACGGGGTGGCTCCTTGCCATAAATCCAAAACTGCTTGGGGATCCAGAAAAAACATATGAAGTTTTCAAAAATGCGACACACGCCGATATATCAAAAGACGAATTCATGCAAAAGGCTTCAAAAAAGCAAGACCCTTACGAGGTAATATTGCATCGGATTTCGCGCGACGCAAAAAGTGAGATAGAAGCCGCAAATCTCAATGGCATCATCTTTGAACCAGAAGAATGGCGTTTCTATCCAGCGGGTGGTCTTGCCTCTCATCTTATCGGTTTTGTCGGCGCTGATGGAACGGGACAATACGGCCTTGAGCGTACTTATAACAAAGCGCTCACAGGCGTCAATGGCGTTTTTGAGGGCGAGAAAACGCTCGGAGGGCAGATACTCGCATTTGGCAAAAGCCTTTTACGCGAAGAACAAAACGGAAACAATATATTTATCACAATTGATGCGGGAGTCCAGACTCATCTCGAGCAAATAATCGCCGGTGCTATGAAAGAATATAATGCCGCATCAGCCGGAGGGATTGTAATGGACCCCCGCACTGGAAAGATTTTGGCGATGGCCTCTGTACCTTCATTTGACCCGAATCTATATTCAAAAGAAAAAAATATCGGTATTTTTCAAAACCCGAATACCGAAAGCCTTTTTGAGATGGGATCTGTCATGAAACCGCTTACCATGGCGGCTGCTTTTGATGTGGGTGCGGCAACGCCGGAGACAACGTACTTTGATGAAGGCAATGTTGTTATTGATAAACAGACAATCAGCAATTATGACCGCAAAGGGCGGGGGAGAATACCGATGTATGAAATTCTCGCGCAGTCGCTCAACACAGGCGCCGTATTTCTCATGAATGCCATGGGGAAAGACGTATTTCGTTCCTATATGTATAGTTACGGGTTTGGAAAACCGACCGGCGTCGAGCTCAATAATGAAGTGGCCGGAAATATAAAAAATCTCGAGAGTACGCGAACCGTTGAATATGCAACGGCATCGTTTGGGCAGGGCATTGCGGTTACACCAATTGAGATGACACGCGCGCTTTCAAGTCTTGCAAATGGAGGCAACCTCATCCATCCTTATCTTGTCGAAGAGATCAGAAACGGGGATGGATCTGTTGTGAAGCATGAGGAAAAAACGCCCGAACGGGTAATGAAAGAAGAAACGGCAAAAACAGTAACGCGATTACTTGTTGAAGTCGTTGATAAAAAACTGGCGAACGGCAAAGGAAAAATCCCCGGTTATTCGGTTGCGGCAAAAACAGGTACGGCGCAGATTGCGCAAGAAGACAGGCGGGGGTATTCGGACGAATTTCTCCATACATTCTTCGGATACGGCCCTGCATACGATTCAAAATTTTTCATCTATTTATATCTTGAGAAACCGCATGGCATACGCTTTGCATCTGAATCGCTCACAGAACCCTTTCGGTCTATGATCCGCTTTTTATTCTCTTATTATGAAATCCCGCCGGATCGGCCGCAGGAACTTGCACGCCCATGAATGCGCATAAAAAAATTATCCTTGCATGCTTGCGCCTTGAGGCGCGGCTTCTGCTCCGAATGCATAACCCGAAGATCATCGGCATCACGGGAAGCGTAGGCAAAACATCGACCAAAGAAGCAATCGCGACGCTTTTTGGAGAGCATTTCGATGTCTGGAAAAGCCCTAAAAGTTACAACAGCGCAATCGGCGTGCCGCTCGCGATTTTGGGGCTTGAAAACGCATGGAACAACCCTCTCAAATGGGCGCTTAATGTACTGCGGGGGGCATGGCGTATCGTTTCGCCCCGTCCTTATCCCGAGATTCTTGTTCTTGAAATGGGCGTTGACCGGCCGGGCGATATTGATGATCTGTTGGGGATTGTAAAACCTAGTATCGTTGCCGTAACTGCAATCGGCCAAATCCCCGTACATGTAGAGTTTTTTGAAAGCCCCGATGCGCTTGCGGCAGAAAAGGCAAAACTCGTGCAGGCGCTCCAAGAGAACGACTACGCGATACTTAATGCCGATGATGACAGTGTGCGCGCGATGTCAAAGAATACAAAAGCGAAAATTCTTACATATGGATTCGGAGAATCCTCAACAGTGCGCGCGTCGAATTATAAATTGCTCGTATCTCGTGGAAAGCCAACTGGGCTTACGTTTAAGCTTCGCTATGATAATAAAACAGTGCCAATCTCGGTTGATGGCGCTTTTGGCCGTCAACACGTATATGCGCTTCTTGCGGCCGCCGCAGTCGGGATCGCATACGGCCTTAATCTGATCGAGATAAGCGAAGGGTTGGGAAAATACAAAGTAGGCCCCGGGCGGCTTCGTTTGATAGAAGGCATCAATAAATCATATATTCTCGACGATACCTATAATGCGGCGCCTCTCGCGGTTGAAGCGGCGCTCGAAGTATTGGGCGAGATGCCAGGCACGCGAAAAATTGCCGTGTTGGGAGATATGCTCGAGCTCGGCAAATACAGTGCCGAAGAGCATCGCAAAGTCGGGGAACTCGCAAAAAGCAAAGCTGACCTTATTGTTGCTGTCGGTATTCGCGCGAAAAGAATGGAAGGCGCAGAGCAGTGGTTTTCGTCATCAGAGGAAGCGGGGCAGTATCTGATACATGAAGCGCGCGAAGGAGATATTATTTTAGTGAAAGGTTCCCAAAGAATGCGTATGGAAAAAATCGTCGTGATGCTGATGCGCGAGCCCGAACGAGCAAGCGAGCTTTTGGTTCGCCAGGAGCCATACTGGAAAAAATAGTGTTTTTTTGATATATTTCGGCCACGGCCCTATCGTCTAACGGTTAGGACAGTTGGTTCTCATCCAACAAATCGGGGTTCGATTCCCCGTGGGGCTGCAAAAGTTTAAAAAAATCGAGGATACTCGATACAGCAACAAAATTGGGAAACGCTAGGTTCCCAGCCAGTATGTCGTTATTATCTAGTTTGGTTTAGGACGTCGCCCTCTCACGGCGAAAAATCCAGATGAGTGTGAATTTCGGCTGGCAGGTCATCCTAGAAACTGGGGTCCGAATTCCTATAGGAATTCGGACCGCCATGTCTTGACGGCATGGCGCGGGATTTGCGATAAGGCAAATCGAATCCCCATGGGGGCGTAGCAAATATTGGCGGGTAAATCCAACAAATCGGGGACTTGAATCTTTGATTTAAGTCCGGAGTGCCTGACGGCACTCCGCGGGGTTTGCGAAAAGAAAACCGATTCCCCGTGGGGCTGCAAAAATTTCCTCCCATTCACTCCTCCATTTTTGCCCGTGAGCCGTCCGCGTAACTCCGCCGCCCCGCGTGAAAAGCGCGGAGCCGAGCCAGAAAAACGCACTGTTCAATTCTCTTTCTTTTTGCGCGCAGCCGACTTTTTTCCAAAAGAACGTGCGTTTTTCTGCGAGGTAGTGCCGCTCTGTGGCATCTGCGTAAGTTAGCGCAAATGCTATGATGACTCTGCCAATAACCAAAAAACCTTATTTTATAAAGCTTTTTTAGGGCTTGATATTTTATTTACAATGAGTATAATGGAGCATAGAAAAAAGAAAAAGTACAAAAAGTACAGAAAAAAACAGAAAAAAAGAAAAGAGGAAAAAGGCGAGCCGGGGTTCCTGTAGGGATCCCGGCTCAATTAATTTTAAGTGTGGTTTCCATGTCGTCCCATGAGACCTGCAAGAAACATCATTGATTTCTTGTTTATTGTTTGATATACATAAAGGTGGAGGTTCTTATGGTCATAGATCGCGAGACGTTTACGGAAATGGCTGTCCACCTAAAACTCGCATCCGATTCAATACTGAAAACCGCTCGTCATCTTGCAGTGATTTCAGAGGAAGCTGATCGGCCTGACCTTGAAGAACATTGGCTGGAGGCACTCGATGGCCTCACGAGTATCAATGCGGAAATGACCGTTATGGAAAAGTTACTCCGTGCTGTCATGGAGGCAAATCAAGCAGAAAACGGCCCGCAAGAAAACCAAGCGCAATAACCGCCGAACTCGGCGGTTTTTTCTTGAACCCATCTCAAAAATCGCTTTCGAGGCAAAAGGGTTCTGGTTTCGAGCGAAGCGAAGCCAAAAGTGTGGAGGAATATCAAGATATTTTGAGAAATTTTTGACAAGCTGCAGCCGAAATCCGGAAACTTTTGAACCGGAATGGAATTTTGAGATAGGCTCTAAATACGCTAGACTTGCCGAAGAAGAGTTCGTTACATGGCAGGAGGATCGATGACCCCAAAAGAAGTGCTCCGTAATTTTGCGGAGGCTGGAGCTATCATTACCAACGGCCACTTTGTTTACACTTCAGGGAAACATGGTTCCGTATATATAAATAAGGACATGTTATTTGTCGATACAAGACGTATCTCCCGTTTGTGTGAAGCAATGGCAGCTAATTTCTCTCATGAGGATATTGATGTGGTGGTTGGTCCGGAGAAGGGCGGGATCATTCTTTCACAGTGGTTCGCATATCACTATGCAAGATATTCTGCCGGCGTGCTGGCAGTATATGCAGAGAAAGCGGGCAATGGATTTATCTTCCGGCGCGGGTATGGAAAGCTTATAACCGGGAAAAGAGTGTTTGTTATCGAAGATATTATTACAACAGGCGAGTCTGTTAAGAGCGTTATTGAAGCAGTCCACAGCGCGGGAGGTATTGTTGTCGGCGTTGGCGCTCTTTGCGATAGAGGCGGCATAACACACGAGACGATCGGAACCCCATCTCTTTTTTCGTTGATTCAGCTCCAGCTCGACTCGTGGGACAAGGCATCATGCCCTCTTTGCGCGCGCGGCGTTCCGATCAACACCGAAGTTGGAAAAGGCAGAGAATATCTTGTCAAAAAGCAGTAAGCCCCATCGCGGGGCTTTTTTGTTCGTTGTTGGCTTTTTCTTTTTATCGTGGTTCACTGGTATATGTGAATAAAAAATTCTTTGATCGAGATGCGCGTATTGTCGCACGCGATCTTTTGGGGTATGAGATCAGGCGCCGCATCGGCCCGCGCGTAGTACGCGCGGTTATCACGGAGACAGAGGCGTATGTAGGGCCGCACGACAAAGCATCTCATGCGCATCGCGGCCTTACGAAGCGGACAGCACCTATGTTCGGCAATCCCGGCACAATTTACGTCTATCTTGTATATGGAATGCATCATTGCCTGAATCTTGTGACGCGCGAGAAAGGATATCCTGCGGCAGTTCTCATCCGCGCGGTTCGTCTTTTGCCATCAGGCACACTCATAAACGGGCCAGGGAGAGCCGCGCGAGCACTTTCTATCACGACATTTTTCAACAATAAAAATATATTAACCGATAAGCGCTTGATATTGGGACCGCGATATCTCACGCCAAAGCGAATACACACAACACCCCGTATCGGCGTACCCTATGCCGGCGAGTGGGCTCATAAACCTCTGCGATTTCTGATAGAATAGGGATGATGCACATTTGGCACGCTCTATCGGAAGAAGAGACAACACATATTCTTCGCGCAAACGTGCGCGAAGGGCTCTCTGAAAAAGAGGTTCTCCTGCGAAGGCGCTCTCACGGCATAAATGCCATAGAACGAGCGCGCCATTGGATTTTTATACGTCTTCTTATAAACCAATTATCAAGCCCGCTTGTTCTGCTGTTATGCGCCGCGGGCGCCATATTGCTGCTTTTGGGCGACAAAACCGACGCATTGATTGTCGCATTAGTGCTTTCTATCAACACGATAATCGGCATCATCCAAGAAGGGCGCGCCTCGCGCGCGTTTGAAGAGCTCGCACACACCGTACAAAAAAGGAGCCGCGTTCTTCGCGACGGGTCGCTCAAAGAAATTGACTCCGTTGAATTGGTCCCCGGAGATATTATCGAAATCGAAGCGGGGATGAGCATTGACGCGGATACGCGCATTCTTGAAGCGCGGCATTTAAAAATCAATGAGGCGTCGCTTACGGGGGAATGGATTGCGCAGGAGAAGGGCGAGGGGGAGCTCCCCGCACATACGCCGCTTGCCGACCGCGCAAATATGCTCTACGCAGGCACTCTCGTGGAAGAGGGAAGCGTGCGGGCGGTTGTCACGGCGACCGGCCGCGCAACCGAGCTTGGGCACATTGCATCGCTTGTCGAGGATACGCTTGAGACCCCGACACCGTTTCAAAAGACGCTTGCAAGGCTTTCACATACGATCGGGGTGGGAGTCATTCTCGTCGCCAGTGCTCTTTTTATCATCGGCGTGTTAAGAGGCGAAACGCCGCAGGAAATGTTTCTCGTAGCTGTAGCGCTCGCGGTGTCCGCGGTACCCGAAGGTCTTCCGATCGCAACAACCGTAATTCTTGCGCTGGGCATGGAGCGCATTTTAAAAAAAGGCGGGCTTTTAAGGCGGCTCAAGAGCGCTGAAACGCTAGGGTCAACAACCGTGATTCTAACGGACAAAACAGGAACATTGACGGAAGGAATACCCGAGGTGTCCCACCTGATCCCGATTGTCGATACGGAACACGCCCGCAACCAGCTTCTCCTGGGCGCGATTCTTGCTTCAAATGCGTTTGTTGAAAATCTGGAAGCGGAGCTTTCCGAATGGCGCGCGCGCGGCGAGCCGATTGGGAGGGCGCTCGTAAGCGCAGGGATCACGGCGGGCATTACCAAAGAACAGTTTGAGGCAAAACATGCGCGGGTTGATTATTTTCCCTTTGACCCTCATCTTCGCATCGGCGGCGAGGTCTACAAGGAACGCGATCATTATTTGATTTTTGCTTCCGGAGCGCCCGAAGCGATTATTGCGCGCTCGAATCTTGGCAGTGAAAAGAAAAAATCGCTTTTAAAAAAATATGAAACATATGCGCGCGAAGGGATACGGCTTATCGCGTGCGGGAAGACAACATGGAAAGGGGAGCTTGCTGACCGCGATAAAATCTTTTTGGGATTTGAGTTTCTCGGATTGGTCGGATTTCATGACCCGCTTCGCGCAAGCGCTCGCGATGCGATTCATACCGCTATACGTGCCGGTATCCGCCCGGTTATCGTGACAGGCGACCATCATCTGACCGCGCAGAAAATAGCGCGCGAGCTTGATTTCGACGGCGAATCAAGGCGGATTTTTGACGGAAGCGACGCAGAAAAAAATTCTTTTGATGTCCGAGAAGCAGATATCATTGCGCGTGTACTCCCGCATCAAAAATCTATCATTGTAGAAGCATGGCAAAAAAAGGGCGAAGTGGTTGCGATGACCGGAGACGGCGTTAATGACGCGCCGGCTCTCAAGCGCGCCGACATCGGTATCGCGCTTGGTTCTGGAACTGACACCGCAAAAGAAGCGGCGGATCTGGTGCTTCTCGACAATAGTTTTGAAACGATTATTGCCGCAGTTGAAGAGGGGAGAACAATTATCGACAATATGCGAAAAGTTGTTACATTCCTTCTTGCGACGGGCTTTACCGAAGTTATTCTCATTGCTAGCTCGCTCGTGCTTGGCCTTCCGCTTCCTATACTGCCTGCTCAAATTCTTTGGATGAATCTGGTCGGCGAAGGGTTTTTTAATTTTGCTTTTGCATTTGAAAAGAAAGAGCGCGATGTTATCCTCGAAAAACCGACC
>Ga0209541_10011868_pt1 | contig 13571 bp, 17 predicted proteins | sample RifCSPlowO2_01_FD_184027 | JGI IMG/M metagenome (GOLD analysis project Ga0209541, IMG submission 184027) | Groundwater microbial communities from Rifle, Colorado - Rifle CSP2_plank lowO2_0.1 (SPAdes) (version 2) | ecosystem: Environmental > Aquatic > Deep subsurface > Groundwater | place...
GTTTTTGCCGGTTCCGTTATTTGCTATTGCTGAATCGTATGCTATTGCCATTGATGTGAATCAACTCTATTTTTACTTACCCCCAATATCATCCAAACATTCTTATCTTATCACCCTTAACTCTCGTATTTAGACATAAGTATCTCAATAAATTACCGTGGTGAAACACGGGTGTTGGATGCGGGTGAGTTTTATATAATGGTATCCCCTCTCCCCAACTCGAGATTTCATCGCTACACTACTTTAGTTTTGTTCTAATAAACTCGGAGAAGGTTAGCACACGAGCGATCTGGTCTGGTTTGATAAGGAACGGTTCCACATCTTTTGCCAGAATCTTAAAATCCAATTGCTCACAACGTTCAAAAATCGCTTGAGTAAATCTATGTCGGTCTAGATTGAGTGTCTTTTCAATATATTCAAAATCAGGATTGGTAAATCCATACAAAAAACTGACATCGTAGAAATCCCTGCCCTTTTCGCGTTTCCGTTCCTTAATGGCAACCAGTTTTTGCGACAAAAGTATCGACGGCGGATTGACGCGAATATTCCGATACAATTCAAATTTTTCAAGCAAAAAAATCTTTGGCGCGATTTTTTCATCCTTGAGTATAGTATCAATTCTGACTAAGATTTTCTCATCCTCATGAGGGCTTAACGTATTGCTATGAAGCAGTTTGGGGAAATGGATATAACAATGAAAAGCGTTCTTTTCTACAAATCTCATCTCCGTTTCAAATCCTTTCATTTTCATATCAGAAACTACCGCTTTCAATAATTTTTGAAAGGATTCAAATGAAAGGCCGAAATTGTCAAAATCAAGGTCTTCGGAAAATCTGTTGCCGCCAAAAGCAATGCGAATAGCCGTGCCTCCCATAAAATTCAGGAGTTCGCTCCCCTCTTGCTTGAAAAGCGAATCCAAAAGCTCGCATTGAATATACTCCACCAGCTGGAGCCGCGCTTTTTTGTTTTGCGGTTCAACAGACGCGTATAGGTCCTGTATGTGCTTAAACGTTAACATGAGTGAGCAATAGATTGGTTATTTTATCAATCTTTTTTGACTGATATACTTTGAGATATTCTTTTAGTTTTGCAACATCAATGATTTTTTTAAATTCTTCCGTATTGATGCGCCATTCATGTATGTCGTCAGTGGAATGTAAGCGAGCACGGCTGAAATAGACATAATCAAGCACTGCTTTCTCCGGATCCGCCAAAAGATATTTTCCTGCAGAAACTTCATGCGGCGTGTAGCCAAAAAATAATTCTGGCTTAACATGGCGATATAAAAACGTACCGTATTGATTTGTAAATGTTCTAGTCGTCCTCGTGCTTATCGCCGTGGTCGCCGGAACGAGTTCCGGTATCAGGCCATAAAAACTTAGAGCACTTTCCAAACTGACATAACTTGGCTCGTACAAGAGAAAAGAGACGCTAAACGAGTCAAGCGCGTCTTTTTTGTCACTGAACACATACAATCCTCTTTTAACTTGATTGATATAGCCCTTATTCGCCCAGCGAGAAAGTTGGACACTTGAAATGTTAGCCATCTTAAAATCAACATCAGTTTTCCTAAAAAATGGCCTTTTTATGCCATTTCTGAATTCTTGATATTTCATTATATTATCATATTTGATAACTTATTGAAACGCAAGTGTCATATGTTGATAAAGTATTATATGATAATGGTATCCCCCTTCCTCCAACCCCATTAGAAACACAAGATTATTGCTTATTTATTGCTAAAATATGTGTTTTTTAACATATCTTGGAATTATTATAGATTTCACTTTCTTTCAATTATGTTATATCCATCAATAATGGCATCGCAGATAAAATCTTCCAACTGGCTGAAGTCGTTTTTTGTTTGAGCTTTATAAAGATACGTGTAATAAAGACGTTTGTTTTCTTGCCTAACAATAATAGGCGGTATATTGGCTTTGAGAAGCATGGCTGACATTAAAATACGGCCGATACGACCATTACCATCAGAAAATGGATGAATTTGCTCAAAACTGCCGTGGACAGAAGCGGTTCTTGCGATTATATCAGAAGTTTTTTTATTTATTTCTCTAATGACACCAGGAATTAAATCCGGGACTTTCATATAATTGACAACCGGCAAACTGACGCCAAGAATTCTGACAGCATGATTGCGATACAGACCAGCATCTGGACGGATACCGTTCATTAAAATACTGTGAAGTTTCAAAATTAATTTTTCATTCAGCGCCCCATCTTTAGAAATATATTCAAAAAGATAATTGAGAGCCGTCTGATGATTTTTGGCTTCTAACTGTTCGGTCATGCTTTTATTTGGCAAAGAAATATTATCAAAAAGAATAGAAGCCGTGTCCGGTTCGGTCAGAGTGCTACCTTCAATCCGATTGCTGTTATAAGTCAGCTTTAACAAAAATGTATCGCAAATATCAGGATTGTTTAAAATTTCAGCAATAATATTTTTATGTTCCTTGGTTTTTTTGGCAATAATTTGTTTTTTGGCAGTTAGTTGTTCTTTCGGGACTATTTTTTGTCCGGTTACTTCCAAAAACAGCTCATCAATAACAGCTTGCATTTTTGAACGAGGAGAAGACTTTTCATTCCACCAGCTATTAAAAGTTGCAAAAGACACGCCAAATCGCTCGGCTAATTTAGCTTGGGTTAAGCCTGTCGCTTGTTTAATAATTTGTAATTTCTTTTGTGTGGTCATATAGGCATATTATCAAACTTTATATAGTTTGTCAAAAACATAAAACTTTATATAGTTTGTATATTCCATTATATTATTTCAATAATAAAAAATTTAATTGGTGTGGGGGCCAGCCCGGGACTTCGTCAGATTCTTACCGTGTCGGATTCTTTTTTCCCGATTGCGACAGGCCGTGGCGCTTCCTTAGGAACATGCGTCCGGCCATTCTGAAACGGCCAGGCCTTGAGCTTGGCTCGCATCTCTTCCGACCAGCCGGGCACCGGCCAGAACTCATTTTACTGCGTAATTTTTAGCGGCAAAATCATACTGGTCAATGAAAATCTTTTTGAAGGGTATTATGGAATTCAATTCATAAAATACAAAAAAGGCTTCGCGATACTCATTCTCGTCAACGCTGCGGTAAGAAAGGGGAGCGCAACCATATGAAAGCAAAATGGCGTTGGCCATGAGACGAGATGTTCTTTTATTGCCGTCCTCAAACGGCTGAATATAACTTATGCCCAAAAGAGCGGTCAAGGCCTTGGCGTAAGGCGTTTGCATTCTCTCCACTGCCAGGGAAAGCGCCGAGACTGCCTCCGCAATCTGGTGGATATTGTCGAGCGGCTTATACATCGAGCCGGTTACGCCGACTGGTCTCTTCCGCAGGCCCAATCCGACGTTCAAATCTTTGACCAGGAGAGCATGTAATTCTTCCATATTTTTTCTCGTCAAAACTTTAAAATAGCTTTTGTTTCTATGAATGAACTCGAAAGCATCTTTATGGTTCAGGATCATTTGCATTTCCTTTTTGCTGTGCCCAGGCGCTTCCTTGTTTTCCAAAATCAGTTTTTCCGTATCAAGCAGGGTGTACGTATTGCCTTCTATCTTTGAAGATTTCCATGATAATTCTATGATTAGTCGCTCCATTTCCCTTTTTTGTATAGCCGGCGGCAAATCTTTTGTCCTCTTTTCATACTCCGCGGTTGCATCGTTTAAAATTTTCAATTCATCATCCGAAAAAATATCGGTCCGTAAAGACGGCAGCAGGTCAAAATTATATGAATGGAGACCATAGCGTTTGTCAGGTTCAATGAAAGAATATTTTTTAGCGTCAACCTCGGCAAATATCCTACCAACCGCGCTTATTTTGTATGTAGTGGCCCTTCCCGCTCCCGTGGTCATAAGAATTCCGGCTTTCACCATTTCAGATAGCGCGCGCTTGACCGTTACAAGCGAGATATTTCCGCCAATCTTCAAAAAAGCATTGCGTGCTTCCGACGAACTTATGGCCTCTCTCTCGAGAAAAATTCCAATAATCTTTTGCTGTTTTTGGCTGATTTTTTTCATTTTCGTATCATTTATATATGTTTATCGTATCATATTGATACGATTTCAACAACCTCCTCACATTATCCCAGCCAGGAATAGTGTTTATGGTCGCCTCTTCCCAAAATGTCGGCTTGCGGCAGAACTGGTTCTGGCTCTAGCGTGCCCGGGTCAGATTCTTACCATGTCGGATTCTTTTTTCTCGATTGCGGCAGGCCGTGGCGCTTCCTTAGGAACATGCGTCCGGCCATTCTGAAGCGGCCAGGCCTTGAGCTTGGCTCGCATCTCTTCCGACCAGCCGGGCACCGGCCAGAATTTTTCTATAAGCCATGAGAGAGGGTACACCTGCTTCTCCCACTTGTTATCAAAAAATAATTCCCGTGCCGTCTTCTTCGCGTATTGTACTTTGTTGCCTGATTGTTGATAGGGGAAGCCGAAGTCGCCCCCTTGGGTCCTGAACATATGGGCATACCAGGTCCGGCGATTGACGAGCACCCTCCCGCCGGAGAGCCACGTCTTCACCGCGACCTCAATGCCCTGCGAGCCCCAACTGCCGAATGCTTCATCGCATGTGCCCAACTCCCAGTACTTGTCCCGCGTCATCATAAAGAACGAGCCCTGCAAGCTCATCGTCTCGGTCAGCTCCCCCTGCCCTTCGAGCCGTTTCGTGAACTCTTTGAAATATTGGAAGTGCGGCTCCTCATCAAAGCAATACGAATTGGATTGGGGATTATGCTTCCCTATCCATTTCATATCTCTGGTGGTCTCCTTCCCGCATTCCTTGCATACTCCGCTCGGCCCCTGGTACCGCCGATGCCCGTCCGGACAGACCCAGTCAAACGCGTGCAGGTTCCGCATGGTCGGCACCATCGTAACGTTGTCCCCCGTCTTCGCAAATGCCTCCAGCATCTTGCGGTCAAAGCCCTTGTCAAATGCGCAGTGGGCATCGCATTTTATCAGATACTTCGCATTAGACAGTTTTGCCGCCTCGTTGGTCGCCGCCCGCTGGCCGATGCTCTCCGCATGGTGAACGATTGTCACCCGCGAATCGTCCTTGATCGGCGGGTCCGCCCAAGAGCCGTCCAGAACCGCAATAATCTCTGTATCCGCTTCAATGTTGTTCAAAATATCCTCGACTGTATTTTTGAGGAATATTTCATTGCGACTTGGGATTAAGATGCTAATTTCTCTCATCTTGTTTTTTCTAAATAACTAGCCATCTCTCTTAATCTACTCGGAGAATCTTCAGAATTTCCGATAGCCAAATTACATTGATTGCAAATAAGCCCTCTAATTTCTCCAGTAATATGGTCGTGGTCTACACTGAGATTCTTCGTTATATCTTTCCCACAAATAGGACACTTAGCCCCCTGCTTTTTAAGTATTGTCCTGAATTCATCACCATTAATGCCGTATTTTTTATATCTTATGCGGTCTAATTCTTTCTGTGGATTCTTTCTATATCTTAAACGTGCCTGCATTGAAAGTTTCTCCCTATTCTTTTTCTGATAATTGCGCCCTACTTCAAGAATTCTATCCTTATTTTTTATAGTCCACTCTCGTCTATATATTTTTCTTTTTTCTTTTGATGCTTCTCCATCAACAAATTTTTTCCCTTTTCTCCAGGAAACTTGTCCTTTATGAGCTATACTCAATTTTTTCCTCCATTCATCAGAAAACATTCTGCCTTTATTGGCACGACTTATTTTCTTTCTAGTTTCTTCTGAATGTTTGTATCCTCTTTTAACGGACATGTAATCACTATATTATATTTTCAACCAGTATTGAAATTGACATATCGTATTTCATTGATGAAGTTTTACCACATCCTTCGCTTCGCCCCAATACGGGAGCGCGGACGTCCGATCTATGCCGAGGCGTTTCCGCTCTCCCTGCTGTTTATAGTTAAGGGATTCCGGATGATTGAACATGATGATGGGTATCTCTGATTGGAATTGTTCCGTCTCACGGACAGTAACGTCCAGGTATTTTTCATATCGTCCGAGCTCCCCCCAGAACCTAAGCTGTATCATCTCGTCTTTCGGATACTTCGCGAATCGCTCTTCCAGAGCTTCTATGAGGAGCGTACGCGGGGCGATCATGGCGTTCAATGTCCTCCGTCCCCGATTGGAGAATATGGGCGGGTCTGACCAGGTGAAGAGCGACCACTTGTTCATGTTGTAGGCGAACACCCCCATGCTCATCGGCCGGTGCGTGAAGTGGCTCGTGGAGTAGAGCGTGTCGTCCTCTGCGGTGGCTATATAGTCGGTCGTGGCCTCTTTTGCGCCGATGAGGACCTGCTTATAGATGTTGATGTTTGACGCACCAATGTCTCCCACGCAGATATTCCGCCCAAGGTCCATCGGCTTGTGAGAGACGCTGATGATTGGGATGTCCCCGGCGGCTTTCAACAATGCATTCTTCGTGTTTTCGAAGAACGCAGGGCTGATGGTATTGGCTGAATAGTAGATGATAGTGAGATCATTCATAAAATAATTTCTTTTTTAGTTCTACGGCCGACCCCCAATAGGGGAAACTGTTCCGCGGTGCATCTTTCATGAGGGTGGTGCTCTTCCTCCCGTTCGCTCCCGTGATGATATTAATGATTGGGTCGTCTCCCCGGAACTCTTGGAACCGATGCGATGGCCGGTAAAAGGGGAATCCCATCTTCTCCCGGCTCCACATTGGTAGTCCCACGAATGACTCCTTGAGCAGGTTGATCAGAAACTCACGGCCATAAATCATACCCGCGTGGGTCTGCTCTTTCCGGCGGAATGTATTCCACCCCTCCCGCTTCCACATGATCCAGGTATTGCTGTAGCTGTAAATGATGTCCGGGTCGGTCGGGGTGAAATCAAAATACCCTGCCTGGGGATATAAGCAATCCGACTCCGCCATGACGACGTAGGGCGTCGTCGCCCGTTCGCACCCGATGAGGAGCTGACGAAAAGCGTTCAGGTAACTCTGCCCGACGTCTCCGACGCAGATATTCTCTCCGAAATCTATCGGCTTCTGGGATACGGAAATGAGCGGCAGGGCGCCCTTCACTCGTAAGATGATGTCCCGCACCTTTTTCTCAAACGCTTCGTCTTCTCTGTTGCCGGTGTAATAAATAATCGTTTTGTCCATCTGTTTGGGATGATGAACCCACCCCCATTTTGAAACGAAATATCTCCTCGCTTCTCGCATTTTTTCTTGTCTTTTTCTCTCATTGAGATGTATCAATCTGCAATCATTAGTAATGACTGTTTGTTTTTTTGGGAAAGCAAATTCCATTTGCTTGCAAAAATCCGTATCTTCAAATCCTCCTACATACTTCTCATCAAAACGCATACTTGTTTTCCTGAACGCGATACAAGTCGTTGGCACGATCTTGCAGAGCGAGGAATAATAGCCCGGCTCCTGCCTGCGGTTGTCATACATCATAGGTCCGGGTGTCCCGTCGACGTTCATTAGCCGCGCCGAGACGATGCTTACCAAGTCGTCGGTGATCAATGGTTTAATTAAGATTTCGTCCCATCGCGGGAAGAACCCCGTTATGTCATCATCCAACATGATAATAAGATCCCCAAATGCCTTATTCAGGCAGTAATTGCGATTATAGGCGGCGCTCCCTTCCTGACAGCTCGCGAATACCTCCACGTCCGTGGTCGCGACGGTACGTTTAATATCCTGCAGTTGTTCCTGCACGTCCTGCTCTGTCTTATACGTTGGTATGCAAATCGTGAGCATACTATTGTTTAACATAGAACCAGCTCGCTCCCTGATTTTCGCCGTTCACTTCTTTGGTGATGAACCACGGCTTGATGCGATTTGTTGTGGTCCACGCGTCAATCGCATCCTTCACCTGGCAATACTTCATCTTTCTTCTACTGCTATTCCAATAGTCGTGGCCCGCGACGATGCCGCCGCGCCTGACCTTGCGTTCCCATTCGGCGATATCATTGATAACGAATTCAAACGTATGATTGGCGTCAATATAAACGAAATCCAGGCTCTCGTCCTCAAAATCCTTGATCGCATTCATGCTGTATTTCTTGACGAACTCAACATTTCTGCCGGCCAGCTTGCGCTTGGCCTGTTCAAACATATCATCGTAGATCTTTTGGCCGGCGGCATCATGCAACTGTGTCGGATAGCGAGGATACACCGCCCATGGGTCTACCGAATATAATTTCAGCCCGTTTATTTTTTCTAACAGCCACCACGCGTACCTGCCGTGCGCGGTCCCTATCTCCGCGCCGACCGTGAAGCCGAGCTCGTTGCAGAGCGCCGTGAAGCCCTTGTTCCTTTCAATAGGAAGCGTAATGGGCATTGAAGCGAGATACCGTAATTTATATTTCTGCTTGATGTACTTTAGCGTGTCCATCTTATTATTTTACCCAGAACCACGACGGGCATTTGTCTCCTATTACAACAAACCAAGGTTTTATTTCGTTAGCTTTTGTCCACCCTAATACGGCATCTTTGACTTGACAGAGACGAATTTCCTCATCTCGAGTAGGCACATATGCCAGAGAATACATTTTTTCCGAGCTTGTCCAAAAATCGTGCCCAGCTACAATTCCTCCTGACCGCACCTTTTTGGACCACTCGGCAATATCGTTGATGACGTAGTGGAAGCTGTGATTGCCGTCAATGAAAACGAAATCCAGGCTTTCGTCCTTAAAATCCTTAACGGCATCCATGGAATACTTTCTAATAAACTCACAGTTAAAGGGCGCCAATCTTTTTTTTGCTTCTTCAAAATTAGTAGTAAGAATCACCTGGCCCGCCTCGTCATGTTGTTCCACATAGTCGCCATACGCTTTCCACGGGTCTATACAAAAGAGTTTTAATCCTTTTATCTTTGAACACAAAAACTTGGAATATCTTCCATCTGCCACCCCTATCTCGGCCCCGACTTTGAAACCAAGCTCTTTAAATAATTCCAGAAATCCCGTACGCCTGCTTGTTTTTATTCTTATCGGCAACTGACCGCCCGGATCAAGATTAAACTTCTTTTGTATGTATTCTAATGTTTTATTCATTGTTTTACCCAGAACCAACTGGGATAGCCATTGTCGCCAGTAACTATAAACCAAGGTTTTATTTTATTGGCTTTTGTCCAGGCATCAACTGCGTCTTTAGCCTGGCATAATTTCATTCTTTCGGTACGATTAGTAATTTCAGACCAGTCTTTATCTTTCATATCAATGCTATTCCAATAATCGTGTCCTATGATCATTCCTCCGGGTCTTACTTTTTTAGACCACTCGGCTATATCATTTATCGCAAATTCAAAAGTATGGTTGCCGTCGATGAAGACGAAGTCCAAGTTCTCGTCCTTGAAATCTTTGACTGCGTCCATGCTTGTTTTTCTGATAATCTCGGCGTTTTTTCCTTTTAATCTTCTTTTCGCTTTTTCAAAACATTCATTCAGTTTAACGGTATTCCCCGCTGGATAACGAGACTCGATAAGCCCGTCATACGGAGCCCAAGGATCAACACAATAAAGCTTCAATCCATTTACTCTCTCTAGTAAAGTCCTGGAATATAATCCTCCTGCCACACCGATTTCCGCTCCAACTTTAAAATCTAGCTCATTCATCAGTTCCAATAATCCGTGTCTCCTGCTAATAGGAAGCTTGATCGGCATTTCCTGACGAAAGCGAAGAGCATATTTATGTTTGATATAGTCCAGCGTGCTCATTTTGATACTTTTACTCCATATACTTTTCTAAACTGGTATAACTTCTCAACGGTATATGGCTTAAATGCATCAACAAGTTCTTCAAAAGAATAGCTGCGATATTCAAATTTGCCTAATTTTTTGACTGGAATATCCGTTGAAATGATCATGAATGTATCGCAGAACGCATTAAAGAGGTCTACGAGCGGCCGTATGTCCACAACATGCTCAATGACATCTTGGGCTAAGAAGTAATCATAGTGCCTGTCCAGTTTGATGTCTTCTACAGCAGCTACGTCCAATCTGGCTCCCTTCACCAGCAACCGCGCCATCGCTATGGCTTCTGTATTGCTGTCAAAGCCCGTAACGTCCAGTCCTTTATCCAACAGCCGTGCGCAGGTGAGCCCGTCACCGCAACCGATATCCAGCACGCTTCCATGATCGGGCAATTCCTTGAGATTGAACTCCACCATTCTATTGTACCAGTGGTTGTTGCCCCGTAGCGCCCAGAGCCAATGGTAGGCCCCCCACCGCTCATACTTATCAAATACTTTGATCATTTCAGATATGTCTCCCAATTGTCGGGAAACCTCGGGATGGGCATGAACTTGTTCACGACTTGTATGAACTTTTCCCTGTTCTGCCGCACCCAGAAATCATAGGAATAATGCATGGAGGCGTCTCGCTGTCTCGTGTCCATAAAATACATTCTCCCGTACTTCGCGCCTTTGTAGAGGTGCGCATACCAGGTGTTCTTATTGACCACCACCCTCCCTCCGGTCGTCCAGATTGACAAGCACAACTCTTCTGCCTCTTGCCCCCAGCCGGTGTAGCCCTCCACCTGCATAAAGCCCATGTCCTGGAAGTATTTCTTATGCATGAACCAGCACGAGGCCTGCATAGTGAGCTTATCGTCTATCATGATGTCCTTCCTTTCCATCGTCCGTTCGTCCCACCGATAGTCGTGCAGTTCGGGAAATCTGTGGCTACCTTTCCCTCCCATTAAAAATCTCCACATCCAGTATTCGTAATCAACCGGCAATAATTCAGTATGCGGGCGCCAATGTTCGGCATCCAATTTATACCGCCTCGGCACTACCATCCAATTTTCTTCGCAGTCCTTGGCAAGAATCTCGTCAAATCCTTTGCCGACCATGCAGTGCGCGTCAAGGGTCATCACATATTCCCCTCGTGACGCTTCCACCATCGCATTGACGCCCTGCCGCTTGTGGCATTTACCATCCCCGAGAGGCATCCGCAGATACGTCACGCGAGGATCGTGAACAATCTCTTCAGGGGGCGGCTCATAGCCGTCTAGTATGGGAAATACTTCTATCTCGCCAGCCGCATTCGCGAGCACGTCAAGTATGGTCTGTCGCAAAAAAACTTCGTTCCTGCTCGGTATGGCTATTGATAACATACTTTATTCCACCCTAGCCTACCTCACTGTTTATGTGTGCGTCAAATAGTCGGAAGAGGGATTAAAATAAATTCTGGTTGCATTGGTGGCAATGCCGAGAACTTGTATGACATCATCAGTGGTATACGCGGCATAACTTTGGGTCATTGCTCCCGCGGTTTTAGAAAGATAGAGAACTCCTCCAACAGTCAAAGAAGCCCAGGATTCGTCTCTGGCAGTTCCGTTAAGCAGGATGTCCCCCGCGGCATCGACGCTTATTGAAGCTACTGCCATTCCCATAGCAGGATACGCAGCAGACTCGCTGGTAGCGTCCGCTTTCCAACATTTCCCGCCGGATTCAAAATAGACAATATCCCCAAACGCAAGAGTTTGACCGGCGGTCATTGATACGATGATTCCTGAAGCAGTATGGTCGGACGCGAGGGACTCATTTATCCCGACTGTCGAAACATTTTTTATGGGTAAATCGCCCATGTCCAAGCGATATCTGGAAATTTTAATGGTCTCAACCCCCACCTTCAGATCGCCGCATTGAAGGCAGGTAAAAAGAGAGGTCGGGATGGTCTTTTTCTTATCAAACCCCAAAAGAGGAATCCAGGTATGCGCATTGCAATCCTTCATTTCTTTCATTTTCATCTATTGTTATTCTTTTCTTCCTTCTCCGTTAACTTAATGTATCAATTTGAAGCACCTCCTCTCCGGAACTGTCATAAATGGATAAAAACCGTTTATCCTCAAGAGCCTTGAACGCTGGCGGTTCCTCTTCAGGCACAGCACTATTTTCAGATAATATGACATCAGAAGACCTTGAAAACAGCGGGCCGAGGATTTTCCCGATAACGAGAACGCCGCTGCCGATCAGCATTATTTTTAAGAACTGTCTTCTGTTGGTATCCACACGTTTTCTTATTTACTATCAACTGGACTTTTTATCTCCTTTTCAGATTTTTTGAATTCTTTTTCGGCCTTTTTAATCTCCCGTTCCATGTCTGCCTTACCCTTCTGGAATTCTCCGGTGAATCGACCAAGTCCTCGGGCTATTTCCGATATTTTTTCGCTACCGAAAAAGAACACCATGACGACCACAAGAATAATGGCTATTTCTGGGAATCCGAGTCCAAACATAGTATGTTGAGTCGCGAGTAATCTGCCTACTTCTTCCTATTTTTCCAAAGGAAGAACAGAACCACAATGACGACCGCAATAACCGCAATTTCCACGAATCCGAGTCCAAACATAGATGGTATGTGGCGTTTAATTTTTTAATAACCCGACCTCAGTTGTAGTATAGCAGAAAGGAGAAGGGGAAAAGAACGCTAGTGGATATCGCAAACTGTTCTAACTTCTTATGGATCTGCTTGCCAAAGTAGAGCCGACAGAATAGAGGAGTGCGAGCGGAATGAACAGTAATCCCATAGTAACTCCCGTCTGATCCGGAGTTATTACCGCACTAAAAACCAACAGGAGTAGCAAAGCGTGTCGCCATTTGTTCCTCCAAAAATCCGGACCGACAATACCTAAGAATGACAACACAATCATAAAGACCGGAAAAAGAAATGTTATGCCGGTGGTTAACAGAATGCCGAGAACCCACGACATGAAAACATCCAAAGCAAAGAAGGGTGTTACCTCGAGCGCAGTGGTAAACGGATACATGAATATGAACGTCAGGGGGATCAGATAGTAGTACGCGAACAGGCAACCGAATATAAAAAGGAGCGTGCACAGGATTAGTGATCTGGAAATTGCTTTCTTTTCGTGCTCAAAAAGAGCCGGTGACAAATAGCGCATAATTTTGTATAGAAATAAGGGCAGTACCGATATAAACGCCAGAGTCATAGCCACTTGCAATTGGGCGATGAAGCCGCTCATAGGATTGGTTACGATAATTTCTACTCCGGACGGCATTAAATCACGCTGGATTATTTTGAAGAACTGAACGGCGAAAGAATCGCCGCTCAATAGCGGCAACATAACGTCTTTGCCGTATATCGTCACGGTGCGCAGGCCGAAAAGAAAAAAGAAGAGAGAAAAGCCGATAAACGCGTATAACCAGTGCAGAATGCTTTTTATAAACAGTGTGAGTTCTTCAAGAAGGGTCATCGGGATCCGCCACTATTGGCCATCATCAAATTGGAGTATCGGGACATCCGAAGCGTCATACATGGTTGTTGACGCGGAGTCCTGTTTGAATGTGAAACCATTGTCAAAAACAAATGAATTTTCTACGACGATATTTCCCTCGCCGGTTGGAGGAGTAGCGGCCATCGCACAACCATCTCCCGAACAGATCCACAGGTTTTCACTATCGTATCTGATGTTCCCGCCTGTCGAAGAAATTTTAAGGTCGCCAGTAGTAGGAACTACATACAGTTCACCATACAGATCACTTGTTTGGCTCACTCTAAATTGAGCATAACTGTTAGTATCAAAAACATTGAACTTCCGGGTCGCTGTTGTCGTTCCGA
>Ga0209541_10011869_pt1 | contig 13570 bp, 9 predicted proteins | sample RifCSPlowO2_01_FD_184027 | JGI IMG/M metagenome (GOLD analysis project Ga0209541, IMG submission 184027) | Groundwater microbial communities from Rifle, Colorado - Rifle CSP2_plank lowO2_0.1 (SPAdes) (version 2) | ecosystem: Environmental > Aquatic > Deep subsurface > Groundwater | place: Rifle...
AAATGAGAATTTTTACAGCACAACGTATTTTTTAAGAGAATTAAGCCTAACCTGAGGCACGATTCACTAATTTCAGCAACCAATTTTTTCCTTTAACTCCTAATTTCCATAAAACATACAATGCGCCCTAAAAAAATGGCAGAAAATGCCCAAGTTGCAGCTCTCGTGACACAAAGAAAAACGGCCGCCGACTAGGCATTCAGCGTTATCTTTGCCGGACCTGTAGCCATCCCTTTCAATCAATCCGTCGGACAGATCGTAAGCAAAGACAACTACTCTGCGAATACGTTTGGAAGCGCCAAACACTCGCTCAGATTGCGGCGAGGGAAGACAAAAGTGCCCGGTGGGTCAAAACACAACTGACGCAGGCAGCCACGAATAATATATCCCTCGTTCCCGAAACTACCATCATCGCAGTTGACATCACCTTTTGGGGCAGACACTACGGGGTCTGTGTCTTTCGTTCGCCCACGCTCAAACGCAATTTGTGGTGGAAAGAAGTGAGCGAGGAGACTCCGGCAATTTACGAGGAGGGGCTCTGTACGCTTCGAGAACGAGGCTGGACAATCACTGGTGCTGTCCTGGACGGCAAACGGGGCGTGGCCAAGGTATTTGCGGAGCTACCCGTACAAATGTGTCAGTTCCACCAAGTGAAAACGGTGACCAAGTATCTCACGAGGAAACCAAAAACACAGGCAGGGTGGGAGCTTCGAGGAATTGTGCTACGGCTCACACAAAGTAATATTGAAACATTTACTGCACTCTTGAGTGCGTGGCGCACGCGCTGGGACAGCTTCCTTTCTGAGCGTACCCCGTGTCCCTGTTGTAAACCGAAGCGCTGGCCATTTACCCATCGCAAATTACGGGCGGCCTATCGCTCGCTCACCACAAACCTACCGTATTTATTTACCTATCAAAAATATCCCTTACTCAAACTTCCAAACACCACGAACACACTCGATGGCATGTTTTCACAAATTAAAAATAGACTGGCCGTGCATCGTGGAGCCAAGAAGGAATTCAGATACAAACTCATTGGGGAAATACTGGGAAAGTAGCAACCATTATTTTCCTTTAAACCCAAAATTCCCTAGCCGTCGAAAATCAACGGCCGTGTAAAATGAACGGTATGGAAAAAATTTAAAATATTGAAAAATGCAAAGGCCCGAGCGACGAATCGCCCGGGCCTTGGTTGTTCAGAGGTTACTGCCTCTGGTCAGGTTCTAGTAGCGGTGGTGCTTCGGCGGCTCCGTGGCCTTTCCCTTGATGGCCTTCGGGTAGTCCCGAAGAACCGTGTAGAGGTACTCGCGAATGTCGCGAGGCTCGAGAGACGAGACCTCGGTCCATTCCACACCACTGAAGAGGATTCCCCGGTCGAAGTCGGCATCCCAACAGTCGCCATCGGCCGTGACCGTCCCGCTCTCCCGAAGAACATCAATGTCCTTCGGATAGGGCATGCGTCGAGCCTTGATCTCGTAGTCCCGCAACCACTTGGCAAGGGACACGCGGTCGAAAGACGACCCCTCGAGGAGCTGGATGAAGTACTGGAACGCGTCGACATCCTGGAGGCGAACCCCCACAATGCCGATATTCACCCCCTCACGCTCGAAGCGCGAGAAGCAGTACTCCACGAATACCCGCCGGTCCTCCTTCGCGATGGGCGTCTTGGCCGTGACGCTCCCCACCTTGCGGGTGAGGCCATCGCCGACACACCTCACCTCCTCCGTGGCGGTGTGCACGTTCGGTCCGGCCAAGAAGGCCTCGAATCTCTGCTCTTGCGGAGTCGGGCCACCGACCTCCGCATCGATGGCCTCCGACAGTCTCTTGACTGCGGGATCGGCGGTTACGGCCTCCGCCGTCTCCGCCTTCTCCGCGAGCAAGGCCTTGGTCGCCTTGCGACCGGGGCCTTGCTCGCGCTTCTTCGAGGCCTTCTTGCGCGGGGCCTCGACCTCGACGCCTCCGGTGAGGACTGCCTCCATGACGGTCGTTCCATCGGTTGGACCGACCACGTAGAGCGTCGGCCTCTCCTCCGTCACGGGGACGGCGGGAGTCAAGTCCGACAGTTGGGGAGCGGACGAGCGAATCTCCTGCGTTTCCACGAGCGAACCTCCTTATTTGGTAAATGCGTACGGAACCTTTCCGCACGGCATTCCACCGAGATCTGAATCTTCCATTGGCCATTATAGCAGAACTGAAGATTTTGTCAACCCCGATAGTGTTCGCCCTGCGCAGTAGCGCAGTGGCCACGGCCACCTCGGGGCGGCCTAACACTATCGGGGTCAAGCTCCCCACAAGCCCTCTTTATTCTAGGTATTTATCAACCTTTTTTGTATACTGGAGCGAATGCAGGAAGAAGAAAAACTAAAAGGGGAGAAATCCCCCGTGGCCTTAAAAGAGGAGGAGATTCTGCGTTTTTGGCAAGAGAACAAAATTTTTGAAAAGAGTTTAGCCCTCAGGCGGGCTCAGGGTAAAGAGTTTGTTTTTTATGAAGGGCCACCGACGGCCAACGGCAAACCGGGAATTCATCACCTTGAGGTGCGGGCTTTTAAGGATGTGCTACCACGTTACAAAACAATGCGTGGCTATCATGTGCGTCGCAAGGGTGGCTGGGACACTCACGGTTTGCCGGTTGAAATTGGAGTGGAAAAAAAGCTTGGCCTAAAATCAAAAAAAGAAATTGAAAATTTTGGCATTGCCAAGTTCAACAGTGAGTGTAAGGAAAGTGTTTGGGAATATTTAAAAGACTGGAATGCGTTTACCGAACGAATCGGGTTTTGGGTAGATCAGAAAAATCCGTATGTTACATACACCGCGGAATACATGGAGTCGGTTTGGGCCATTATAAAAAAAGTAAACGAGCGTGGCCTTCTGTACAAGGATTATAAAGTTTTACCGTGGTGCCCGCGATGCGGTACGGCGCTCTCGAGTCACGAACTTGCCCAAGGATATCAAGATGACAAAGATTTAGCTGTGACAGTTAAGTTTAAGATTATCGGTTTTCCAGATGCATATTTTCTGGCTTGGACGACGACCCCATGGACGCTTCCGGGGAACGTTGCACTGGCCGTAGGTGAAGATGTAATTTATGTGGAGATTAAGGTTGGAGAAGAAATTCTTGTTTTGGCAAAAGAGAGACTCTCTTTGATAAACGACAAATATGAAATCGTTGCCGAACATATGGGCAAAGAAATGGTTGGAATGAAATATGAACCGCTCTACCCATATCTTTCGGAAAAGTTTCAAGAAAAGAATACTGATGGTTTTGCCAAGGCGTATCAGATATATGTGGCAAGTTTCGTAAACACAATCGATGGCACTGGTATTGTGCACACGGCGGTAATGTATGGACAAGATGACTTCGATCTTGGCACGAGTGTCGGTTTGCCTAAACATCATTTGGTAAATGAAGACGGGCATTTTATTGATGGCACTGGATTTCTTTCTGGCAAATTCGTTAAGGACGAAGAAGTGGCCGTTGATATCATTAAAGATTTGGCTGGGCGTGGGTTGTTGTTCAAAAAAGAAAAATACGAGCACTCATATCCGCACTGCTGGCGATGCAAGACCCCGCTCATATATTATGCGCGAGATTCTTGGTATATCAGAATGTCGGAATTACGGGATGAGTTGCTAAAAGAAAACGAAAAAATAAATTGGGAACCAGGATATTTTAAAGATGGTCGCTTTGGTGAATGGCTCCGCGAGATTAAAGATTGGGCCATCTCGCGTGAGCGGTATTGGGGTACGCCACTACCAATTTGGAATTGTGAAGATTGCAAAAAAATTGAGGTTATTGGTTCAGTCGATGGGCTACTGTCTCGAGCAAATGGTTCAACAAACAACTACTGGATAATGCGTCACGGCCAATCGGAATGTAATCTCAAAGAGATTGTCTGTTCCGCTCTTCCGGAAAATAATCACGTTACCGAGGCTGGCTTTGCTAAGGTAAAACAAACGGCGAGTACGCTCAAAGAATCAAACATCGACGTCATATTTTCCTCGGACTTTACTCGTACGAGAGAAACAGCTGAGGCGGTGGCGCGGGCGGTCGGTTATGATGTTGGGAAAATTATTTATGATTCAAGACTACGTGAGGTAAATGCTGGAGAATTCGAAGGTGGTCCGTGGATTAAGTACCATGAATTCTTCAACACCAAAGCCGAGCGTTATATAAAGACTCCGCCGGGAGGGGAGAGTACGGCTGAGGTGCGCAGGCGCGTGGGCGAATTTATCTACGAAATCGACGCAAAATATTCCGGCAAGAATATATTAATTATTAGTCATGGGTTGCCACTCTTTTGTCTCCAGGTCGTTGCGTCCGGTGTAAGCAAGGAACAGATTGAAGATTCGCCAGATATTCATTGGGGTGACCGTATCGCAGCCGGCGATGCTCATTCTTTGTTCTTCCGAAAATTGTCACACAATGATGCGTACGAGCTTGACCTTCATCGCCCTTATATCGATGATGTTACCTATTCTTGCGCGTGCGGTGGAAAGACACAGAGAGTGAAGGAGGTGCTCGATGTGTGGTTTGATTCCGGCGCCATGCCTTTTGCCCAAGACCATTATCCCTTCGATGTGAACGACGAGAAACTACTTTATCCGGCTGATTATATTAGTGAAGCCATCGACCAGACACGTGGCTGGTTTTACACCCTGCTCGCCATTGGAGTACTTATGGAAAAGGGAACATCGTACAAGAATGTAATTTGTCTCGGACATATCCTAGACTCGCAAGGTAAGAAAATGTCAAAGTCGGTTGGGAACGTAATAGACCCCACCGAAAAGATTAATAAATATGGCGTTGACGTGTTGCGTCTCTGGATGTATTCGGTCAATCAGCCGGGGGAAAGCAAAAACTTTGACGAGAAGACGGTCGACGAACTTTCCAAGAAGGTATTTACGATATTGCGCAATGTTGCAAGTTTTTATGAGCTGTATAAAGAACATGAACGTGGTCGCGACCCACTTTCGAGTCCGTACATTTTAGACAAGTGGATTTTATCTTTACTTACACAGCTCGCGAGAATGATGACGGAGAACCTCGATGCCTATAGATTGTTTGAACCGGCACGAGCCGTGCGTGATTTTGCCCAAGACCTTTCGCAATGGTATTTGCGTCGTTCGCGCGACCGCATGAAGGGCGGTGGGGAAGACGCCGAATATGCTACTGCCACATTACGACATGTACTACTCGAACTTTCAAAGTTGATGGCACCACTCACGCCATTCTTTGCGGAAGAAATATATCAGAAGATAAATGAAAAAGTAAATAGTAAAAATAAAAAAGAGTCAGTGCATCTTGAGAGTTGGCCAACGGGGGGCGAAATCTATTCTAGTGTTTTGCAAAATACTAGAATAGTGAGGGAGGTTGTTTCGAGTGCACTTGAGTTGCGCTCGAAGGCAAACATCAAGGTTCGTCAGTCTCTCTCAAAACTTACGATTACGGAAAAACTCGATAATGAATATCTTGAACTCATTAAAGACGAAGTGAACGTGAAAGAAGTCGTGTTCGGTAATACCCTTGAACTCGATACGACTATAACGCCCGAGTTGAAGAGAGAAGGGGAGTATCGCGATTTGATTCGCGAGGTGCAAGACTTGCGCAAAGAGAAAGGACTGAAGCCGGGCGATGTTGTTACAATCTCTCTTCCCGAAAAATATAAAGAAACTCTCTCCGGCCTCGAATCCGATTTCAAAAAAGCCGTCTCGGCCAAGGCAGTCGAGTTTGGTGGCGACATAGTTAAACTCGAGTAAAATGGATAAAAAAGAAGCTAAAAATAGAATCAAGGCTCTTGTCGAAAAGTATGAGCAAGAAAAGGTTGCTGGTAGGTTAAAAAAATATACCGAGCAAGAAACAAAGAATGTTTTCATCGAACCACTTTTCGAAGCGCTTGGATGGAACTTTCGTGAAAAAAGCGAGGTTTCGGCAGAAGAAAACATTTCTGGCGACAGAGTTGATTATGGGTTTTATCTTAATGACAGAATAAAATTTTACCTTGAAGCAAAAAAAATATCAGCGGACCTTAATAAATCAGAGTTCGCCAATCAAGCAATAAAATACTCATGGAACAAGGGCGTTACTTGGGCGGTGTTAAGTGATTTTGAAAGTACTAAGGTTTTTAACGCACAAGTTACAAATGAATATTTAAGTGATAAACGTTTCTTTACCATCCTTTGCGAAGAATATATAGAAAAATTTGATCAGCTTTGGTGGCTGTCTAAAGAATCTTTCGAAAATAATGTTCTTGATAAAGAGGCCGAGAGGGTTGGTAAAAAACTTCAAATGGTTTCTGTTAGCGCCCTCCTCTACAAAGACCTTAATCAATGCCGCGATATTTTAACCAATGCATTTGCGCCATGGAACAAAAATATAGACTCCGATCAGTTAGATGAGGGTGTGCAGAAAGTTCTGGATCGTCTAATTTTTATTCGCGTTGCGGAGGATCGTGGTATTGAAAAGGAGACACTCCTTCCCCTTTTACGAGAATGGGAAGCATACAAGGACGCTCCTCCTTTGTACCAAACAATGGAGGCAAAATTCCGCGAACTTGATGAAACCTACAACTCTAACCTTTTCGCAAAACATTCTTCTGACAGTTGGAAAGAATATAGTAATGCAGTACAAGAAGTAATCACCATTCTATATGGCAAAACGGGCTATTACGAATACGACTTTAAAGTAATGCCATCTGACATTCTAGGTACTGTCTATGAAAATTATCTCGGTCACCGCTTGGCGAAGTCTAAGAAAGGAGTTACGGTTTCTTCCGATGCAAAAAAACGCAAAGAGCAGGGGATTTACTACACCCCAACTTTCATCGTTGATTACATAGTAAAAAATGCTCTCGGGCCAGTTCTCGATAAATGCAAGAGTATTGATGACCTGAAGAAAATTAAAATTCTTGACCCCGCTTGTGGTTCTGGCTCGTTCCTGGTCAAGGTGCTTGATATAATTTATGAAAAATATGTAAAGGATTTTAATTTTCCGACAGGCGAGCACACCAAACTTATGATTTTGCTTGAGAATATTTACGGCGTTGATCTGGACCCGCAAGCCGTAGAAATTGCCCGCCTCAATCTTTTAATCAGTGCACTTGACGAGCGCCGACGCCTGCCGTCTCTCGACAAGAATATAAAAAATGGCAACTCGCTTATTTCTGGTACCGACGAAGAACTTAAAAAATATTTCGGTAAAAACTTTCGCGACAAAAAACCATTCAATTGGGCCGAAGAATTTCCTGACGTTTTCAAACAAGGTGGTTTCGATGTAATTATAGGCAACCCGCCGTATATACAATCTCGAAACTTAAATGATGAGGAACGAAAATATTATTGGGACGAATATTTAACAGACACAAATCACTCTGATAGCTATTCTTTTTTCATTGAAAAAGCACTTAATCTTCTGAAAAATAAAGGATTGCTAGGTTTGATTACACCAGATACATGGTTGCAAACACCAAGTTTTAAGTCATTAAGAGAGAAAATATTAAATGAATGTAAATTAATCTCCATACTTTCTTCTAGTGGGGAGCGAGTTTTCGGAGACGCTTTAGTATCAACGATGGTTATGATTCTCCAGAAGGGTAAAAAAAATCAAAATTCTATAGGGATTAGAAGAATGAATGGTCATAATATGGATTTAGTAAACAAACTAGAGCAAGATTCCATCGATCCTGAGAAAGGAATAAATCCCCTTGGCGACAACAAGACTCAACAGATATTATTGAAAGTTTTTAAGGAAGGTGTCCCATTGGTAGATGTTGTAGATATTATCGGTGGCCTGAGAACGGGCGACGATAAGAAATTTCTTAAACAAACAAAGGAGAATAATGATTGCAGAAAACTTTTACGAGGTAGGAATATCCAACGATATATTTATGAGTGGGTTGGAGAATGGGTGTGGTATAGACCAGATTTAATGAAAAATAAACAAGCTGCTGCACCTAAAAGTAAGGATGTTTTTGAAGCAAAAGAAAAGTTGCTTGTGCGAATGATAACAGGTAGTAATCTCATCGCCACATATGATAATTCTAAGTATTATTTTTTGCAGGACAACCTAATTTTACCCAAGCAATTAGACATCAAGTATGTGTTAGCGATTATCAATTCTTCGTTATTTAGTTTTGTTATTAAAAACATCACATCGAACATTGCTGTTACTCAATCAATTCTAAAAAAATTACCAATGAGAATTGCTACTGATAAAACAAAATTAGGATTCATAGTGGGATTAGTAGATAAAATATTGCTGCTCAACAAACAACTTCGCGAAACGCCGGAAAATTCGAATAAGTGGAAACAGCTAAAATCCGAGATTGAAAAAACAGACCATACAATTGACGAGGAAGTATATAAACTTTACGGCCTCGCACCGGAGGAGATAAAAATTGTCGAAAATTTATGAAAAAAAAGAGACACATCGCCCCATCTCTTACGAGGATTGTTAAGTTAATCACTCAACGCAATCGCCACAAGGAAATTGATTGGGGAGAACCAGTGGGGAAGGAAATTTTGAAACCATTGGTCGAAAAGGTATTTAGCTTGAAATCCCCCGTTAAGGATTAAAGATTAAGGATATTTCCATGGCCCGCCAACACCACCATACCAACGCTATTGTGCTTAAAAGTTTCCCACATGGGGAGGCAAGTAAAACCGTAGTGCTTTTCACCCGTGAACTGGGCCTGATTTACGCCCGAGCCCAGGGTGTGCGCAAGCTCGCGGCTAAACTGCGGGGGCACCTGCTTGAGCACGACCTTGTGCATGTCTCGCTGGTTAAGGGTCGCGAGGTTTGGCGATTGGTCGGCGCGGTTCATCGCGGTCCCATGTTTCGCCAGACGGCACGAGCCAATCTTCTTCTTCGCGCCCGTCTTACGTCGCTACTTGAGCGTTTTGTGGTGGGTAGTGGTGAGCACGAAGCGCTATTTGCGGAATATGAAACCGTCTGGAAATTGCTCGAAAAAGAAAACTTAAGTATGCAAGAACAGGAATACCTAGAAGTTGTGGCAGTACTGCGCATAATGCATCTACTCGGCTATGTTGGCAGCGGCGCCTCTTTCGGTCCGCTTCTGCAAGAGGTTTCATTAAGCAAAGAAATGCTCCAGCGTGTGCCCGCTATTAAGGCGGATGCTATCGCCGCTATTAATGCCTCATTCGCCCACTCCCACCTCTAACTTCTGAATCTGGCGAATTTCTGCGTTGCTGTGCTGCGGTACTCGTCGCTGTATGTGAAATACGGCTTCCTCGTTCCTCGCTTGCGCCTTGAACTTCATCCAGACTAAGAAGTCAGAGTATGTACTGCATAAGTTGGTGTGAAGATGGTATAATTCCCTAATGCCGGAACATATTCCCAGCCGTATTGAGGAACTGAAAAAGCGTCTCTATCAGCGCGAGGACCCGAATTTCTCTCGTGCCCGCGAAGGGTTTCCCGAGCAACACCCGAATGTACCCACTTCTTGGGATAATACTACGGAGTTACCAAAACAAGAAATGGTTAGTATTTCATTCTTAAAACGCTTACTCGTAGCCTCGGTCGTCTTTTTTGTCGGCGTGGTAGCTTTTTCGGCCTACGTCTTTTTCGGTGGTGGTAATGTGCTCTCGCCGGACAAAATCGATATCTCGGTTAATGGCCCTGTCTCGGTCAAGGGTGGAGATCCGCTCTCGCTAGATATTATTCTGGAGAATCACAATAATGTTCCGCTCGAAAATACACAGCTTGTAATTAAATATCCGCCCGGCACGCGCTATGTGGAAGATTTTTCCAAAGAACAATTGCGCTACCAAAAATATATTGGCGAATTGAAATCAGGTGGTTCGCATACCGAGACGGTCAAGGCGGTGCTTTTCGGAGCAGAGCAAAGTACTTCCAAGATTACCGTGGTACTCGAGTACAGTGTACCCGGCAGTCACGCTGTCTATCCGAAAGAAAAAGAGTTTAGCATAATGCTTACTTCCGCTCCGGTCAGTCTCTCCACCACTTTTCCCAAAGAGGTTACTTCCGGCGCGGAAGTTATCTTTACTACCGACCTCACCTCGAACTCTCCAGACGTTTTACGTAACCTTCTTCTTTCGGTCAGTTATCCCTCCGGTTTTACCTTCAAAAGTGCCGAACCAGTGCCTACCTATGGTAACAACATTTGGGACATTGGAGACTTGCAGGTGGCCGGTACGAGAAAGATAACGGTGCGTGGAATAATGGAGGGGCAAGATGAAGAGTTGAAAGCCTTTCGAGTATCTACCGGCATACGAGATTCGAGTAACGAGCGCGCCATCAGCGTGCCATACAGCTCCACTTTCGATACCCTAACTATCAAAAGACCGTTTGTAGATGTAGCTTTTCGTTTAGGTGGAAAAGATGTGGCAATCTCCACAATTAATACTGGCGAACGAGTACGAGGAGACATTGCGCTTTCCAATAATTTGCCAGATATTGTGCGCGACCTAGAGGTAACCATCGGTCTTTCCGGACCGTTTGTCCCGTCGAGCGTCTCTCCTTCCCGAGGATTTTTCCAATCGAAAAACAGTAATATCGTTTGGACGAAGCTTGAGAATTCCAGTTTGGCCGAGCTTGCTCCCGGTGCCACGCAAAGTCTTAATTTTAATCTTGCCGCATTCTCCCTTTCCGATTTGCGCATCGCTGGTATTACCAATCCTGAAATACGACTCGCCCTCCTCTTTCGTGGCAAGCGCATGACAACTAATTCTCAGGTGGAAAGTTTTGAAACACGCATCGAGCGTTTTGTGCGCCTGAACGCTATTGCAAGTTTTGACGCCAAGGTATTGCGTTTTACCGGCCCTCTCGCAAACACCGGCCCAATTCCACCACGAGTTGACCAAGAGAGTACTTTTACCATTGTTTTTTCCGCCGGTTCGGTGTTGAATAGTTTATCCGAAGGAAAAGCAACCGCCATCTTGCCCTCAAATGTGCGTTACCGCGAAGTGTTTTCTCCGGCCAGTGCCGACCTCGTTTTTGATAAAGAAAGAAATCAAATTACTTGGAATATAGGTAACATAAAAGAGGGAGCTGGACCGGAAGAAATGGCCCTTCAGGTAGCCATCACGCCTTCGGCTACACAAGCGGATGATAGCCCGAATCTTATGACGAATATTGCTTTTAGTGCCACGGATGCTTTCACCGAGAAACAATATACCAGCAATGTGGCCTCGCTTACTACGCGTTTTTCTTCGGAAGCCGGATTTGTGGATAGTATGAGTCGAGTGATGAAGTAAACGAAATATCCTTAATCATTAATCTTTAATCCTTAACCAATGGCAGAAGAACAGAGTGTGATGGAGAAAATAGTTTCCCTTTGTAAACGTCGAGGATTTGTTTTTCCCGGGTCGGAAATTTACGGTGGTCTTGCGGGTATCTATGATTACGGTCCGTACGGTGTAGAACTGCGTCACAATATTAAACAGTATTTCTGGAATAAATTTGTTACCGATAGAGACGATGTATACGGTATGGGCGCGGCAATTTTAATGCCGGAGCGCGTCTGGGAAGCCAGTGGGCATACAGAACATTTTTATGACCCAATGGCAGAGTGTGAAAAGTGTAAGCAACGCGAGCGTGCAAATACTTTTATCAGCATACAAACATTTCCTGGCCAGACGACTGTACAGTCTATTATTGTTGACGAAAATAAAATAGAACAAATGAATGAGTTGGAGGTCCCATGTCCTGCTGGCGGGAAACACAAGTGGACGAAACCTCGCCAATTCAATCTGCTTATTGAGACAAAACTTGGCGCATCGGAAGCTACCGCTAATGAAGTGTATCTCCGCGGGGAGATTACGCAGGGCGTAGAAGTAAACTTTAAAAATATCCTTGACTCGATGCATCCGAAGCTTCCTTTTGGTATTGGCCAAATTGGCAAAGCGTTTCGAAACGAGATTACACCGAGAGATTTTCTTTTCAGGCAACGCGAGTTTGAACAAATGGAGCTCCAATACTATATTCGTCCAGAAGAAACGGAGGGGAAGAAACAGTTTGAGTACTGGAAAGAATTCGCCTTTAACTGGTATCTTGGTCTCGGATTCAAAAAAGAGAATCTTCATCTGCGGCCACACGCATCGGATGAACGAGCGCATTATGCCAAAGACGCTTGGGATATAGAGTACAACACTCCATTTGCGGGCTGGAAAGAAGCGTGGGGGATTCATCATCGTGGCGATTGGGATTTGCGTCGCCACAGCGAATTTTCAAAAACGGACCTTTCGTATTTTGACGAAGAAACAAAAGAAAGATTTATCCCTTGGGATATTGAATGTTCGGGCGGTGTTGATAGAGCGGTTTTATTTACGTTGCTTGAAGCATACACAGAAGATGAACTCGATGGCGAATCGCGCGTATATTTGAAACTGCTTCCGAAACTCGCGCCAATAAAAGTAGCCGTATTCCCGCTTCTTAAAAATAAACCCAAGCTTGTTTCAAAAGCTCGTGAAGTTTATCAACTCCTGAAAACTGACAACCCTTTACTGTCAACTGTCTTTGATGATAATGGCAATATCGGCAAACGCTACCGCCGGCAGGATGAAATCGGCACGCCATATTGCGTTACAATTGATTTTGAAACGCTCGAAAAAAATACAGTGACTCTGCGCGACCGCGATACCAGCAATCAAGTTCGCATAGATATTGCCAACCTGAACAATGAAATAAAGAAAAATATATGACTCCAAGAGAGCGATTAGACCGATATGAGAGAAAAGAAATTGAGGGTGATGCATATCACGAGCACATAAATAAGCTTATAGGATTACGTGTTGTAAAACGCGCAATAGAGATTATTGAGAGTAATATATTGCCAGAAGACTGGAATATTTCAGAAAAAGAAGCCAAGCGCATAAAACATGAACTTATTACACAGATGAGCAATATTGTTGAGAAAATTAAGTCAGCGACGGAAGAAGTTGTGAGCGAGGAGCAAGAGAAGGCGCAATACGAAGTTTCAATACTAAGTGATATGGATATCAATCAAATGGCGGAGGAAAAATTGCAAACATACGCTGGCGTTCATCATTTTAACGAAAAAAAGGAAACAGAAAAACTTGAGGGAATGGCGTACGACACGATTCACAGAGATGTTCCGGAATAGTTAACTTTCGAGTTCCTTTGAGCTTGTTTAGTTCAAAAATTGATAAATGCAACTATAGCGTATATTAGCAACTATTGTGCTGGCTAGCTGTTGACAAAATTGGCGGAAAGAATAGTCTGGTTTTAGACAAATCGCCTCTGGGTTGGAGCCCCGCATGGTGCGGGACAGCAACAGCCCATGCGGCCTCACGCGAGTCTCGACGGAAGTCGGACGGACATTTGGAGGTTTGAGATGGACAGTGTAAACAAAATTGGCAGGATTCACGCAATCACTGTTACCTCGCTGATATGTTTGTTGGCGGGCGTTGTGGTGAGCGTGTTTTCGGAACCGCCCCACGACACATGGTCGTGGATCAGTCTAGCGCTTGTCAGCGTTGGTCTTGTTGTTGCGGTTGATCGAGTCGCGGATCTTCGACAGGAGTGTAATAAGCTCGTCCAAGAGCGCGATCAGCTCAAGAAGGAGCGAGACGA
>Ga0209541_10011870_pt1 | contig 13569 bp, 4 predicted proteins | sample RifCSPlowO2_01_FD_184027 | JGI IMG/M metagenome (GOLD analysis project Ga0209541, IMG submission 184027) | Groundwater microbial communities from Rifle, Colorado - Rifle CSP2_plank lowO2_0.1 (SPAdes) (version 2) | ecosystem: Environmental > Aquatic > Deep subsurface > Groundwater | place: Rifle...
TTTTTGTAAATCGCTTAATTGATCGTCTATCTCTTTTCTTTCTTTTTCAGTCGTTGCTTCTTTTCTTTTTTCTGATAATAAAATTCTTCTTTCTTGAACAAATTCTTTTAATGTTTCAAAGTAAATATCTTTTGCATTTGCAACCCTTCTCCAAGCATTTGTAACATCTTCATAATCTTGTGATGTAAGATCTTCTGGCTTTTTATTATCAAGTCTTGATTTTACTGCATTATATTGTTCTACTGCGCTCTTTAGATCTGTATGAGCACTATTAAGTCTTTTTCTAGCTCGTTCATAACTGTGCAGATCCACTCTTCCCGGACTAATATTTTCACTAAGTATGTCTGCTATCCAAGCAAAATCACCTAAACCAACAGCTCTTAACATCTCGCTCATTGCATAGCCTGCTGTTTCCTCAACACCAATCTCTATAGCATAAAAATTAATAAGTCCTTTCGGAGTTATTAATGTTCCAGCAACGCCAGCTAGTTCAGCGGTGAATTCTTTTTCTGCAGCTGCTCTTGCTAATGAAACTATTTTTGTTTTAACACTTACAGGCAGATATTGTATTGCTAACTCACCTGTTCTTTCTCCTAATATTCCAGTTCCTCTTTCAAATGTTTCTAGAACTCTTGCACCTGTTGCTCCCCAAGCTCTTCCAAAGGTTCTTTGAACAAAAGGAATCTTCCCAAGCCATTCTAAAACTTTAGCACCAAATTTAACACCAAGTATAAATCTAATATCAAAAATGTCTTCTACTAAATCTAAAGATCCTGTTCCTGCTGCTTTAAAATTCTTCCATGCATCTTTAAAATTAAGTGTGGCTAAGTTTCCTATTGATTTAACAAAAGGAGTTACAACATCAAATGAATACCTTGTTGTATCTGATAAAACAAATATGTCAGTAAACCAGTTTCCTCCAAGACCAATCATATTATTTCTTCTATCTAGTGCCTTTTGCCATAGTGGAGAATTCTTGTCAACCGATAAGAATAATTCCTCGGCAAAGCTTTCATACAATCCGCTTGTTTCTTTATTCGCATAAGGTATTTCTTTTTGAACAGCCCTGCCAAGCTGGTATAAAACAACATTGACATCTTTTTCATCTTTATACTTTACAAGAGCACTCATCACTGAGTTTTCATTGATGTATTTTTGTAACTCGGTTGCCTTTACTTTATCTCCATTTGATAAAGTAAACACTACATTTGGTTTATCATTAAGTATTGATTGCAATGCTTGACTAAATCCAATGTTTTGTATCTTTTGACGCGCTTCAGCAATCATTATTATTTCATTGCCAATGTCAAAGTTCCTTTTAGTTTCTACTTGTGGGGATGATGGTCCAAAGACCTTATTCCCTAACCAACTAGCTAAATTTCTAACAAATGCTACTGGTCTGTAGCCAGTATTTTCATATATTTCTTTAGTTGAATGTTCTTGTTCAGAAAGAGTTCTTGATTCATCATCAAAATAAGCTACAGTTGTTTTTGCAGCAGCACTTCTTTCTTGATCATCTTTTTTAATTTTTAAATAATCTTTAGCAATATTTCTTTCTAAAATATCTCTTGGATCTATTTTCAAATTTGTTCTTAATTCTTCTTTTAAAACACTTGCTTGTTGTTTTTCTCCATTGTATTTATTAAAATCCTCTTTTTTATCAAACACTAAACCTATTATTTTAGCAGTTTCATAATCATTTACTACCTTTTCTAAATTTTCAACTCTTTGTCTTAGACTTTCAAGTTCTCTACTACTTGTTTGAGTCTTTACTCTTTCTGCATTCTCAAGCTCTTCTTTTGCTTTTTCATAAAGATCTTTAACTTCATCAAATGTATAATATTGTATATTTCCATCTCTATCTGTTTCTTTTGCAAGCACTTGATTGTCATAGAATGCAGTCAAAGAATTTGCTGCAAGTTCTTTATCAGCATAATATTCTAGCTTTATTCTATCAATGTCTTTTTTTAACTTATTGTAAAGATCTAGTTGTTCTTGTGTTTTAAATACAACTCCTGTTTTTTGTGCTGTTTCATAAGCAGTTATTTGTGCTTTTATTACATTAACAATTTCTTGTTGAGTAATATATTCTTTTGATTTGGTATTGGTTATGCTGTTTAATTTAGAACGCTCTTCTTGATATCTTGCATTTAATGCGTCAAAAGTAAATGTTTCTTGCTTTCCATTAATAACAACAATTATCTTATTTTCTAAGAATGCTTCTGAAGGATTTGATATTAATTTTTCTTTAAATAAATTATTAACCTGTTCTTCTATGCTTGTGCCTTTGTAATTCTCAATAGTCATTGCAAGATTGGCATTAAACTTTTGTTCTACAGCTTTTTCTGCGCTGGATCTTTCTGCTACTGCATCGATTGCATTAATTATTTGTGCTGCTATTTCTCTTTCAAGAGGAGTTCTTGCTTCTATTGCTTTTCTTTCAAATGAATGTCTAAAACTTGATCTTTCTTCTCCTTCAAGTGTTTGAAAGTAAGCAACAGCTGCTTGTTGATATTCTAGTGCAACCTTTGCATCCATGTATTTAATTCCAAACTCTGCACGTTTAGCATCAGCAGAAGAATCAGTGCTCACTCCATATCTTGCTGATGCTTCTTGATATATTCTTTGAGTTTCTTTAATCTGCTCTTGTCTTTGTTGTTCAAGAATTAGTAATTGGCTTTGTTTCTGCTCGAATCTAGCAAGAACTTTTTGATATACTTCTTGATTTAAGAAGGGATTTCCTTCATTCTCTAGTTTTAATCCATTTATAATATTGGAGAACTTTTCGTGTAAAGTTTCTCCTTTTTCTGCATTCTGCCCAATAACATTATTGATGCGGTCTTGCTCTTGTTTTGTGTATATCAAATGATTTATTACAAGATCTAATTGAATTCCTTTGAATGGCTTGTATGCATTAGCAATCCTTAATCTCTCAATTATTTCATCAATATCATTACTGCTTGCGATGATAGAATTAACTCTTTGTTCATCGCTTATTTCATCAAGATAACAAACCTCTTCTCTTGGCTTTATCTCGCTTACTCCTGTTGTAGTTTCTTGAACAGCTAGTGTAATTGGTAGTAATACAATTAACCAAACCATAAACATACTTATTATTTTCACACCTATTTTTTTATTCAACTTGCGCATACCCCTCTTTGTTTTTGGTCTTGAACATGATCCTTGAAATTACGTATTTGATCTATAAACTTGTTAACAACCTCTTGATCAAGCATTGGCCCTAGCTTTCTTGCTAACTCTTCTATCTTTGTTGCACTTGCTTCTGGATTTTCAGAATCAAAGAAATATCTTGCTAATGTTTGTAAGTAATCAAAGGTTTGTTGTGCATTCTTGTTTGCAGCTTTAATCCATGCGTTATGAAGGTTTAGAATAATCAATTGTGCAACAGATGTAACTTTATATTGATCACCAACCCTCTCGATTTTTGCCATTTCTTGATCAATAAATTCTTTTATAGACTCTACAGGATTTGTACCATCATATGCTTGTTTTATTCTCAGAAGTATTTCTTTTATCTTGGCCAAGTCTTCTGAAGTCAAGTACTTGCCTTCAACTCCTTTCATTAGTTGAGAAATATCCAATTGTGGTGGAGATCCTACAAATATTTCTCCAACAACGTTAGTAAGATCAGACTCTGCTTGTTCTTTAAGCTTTCTTAATTCTAAAAGTCTAAGGTTTAGCTTTCTTATTTGCTCATCTACTACTTCGATGTCGCTCTTGATCTTGTCATACTCTACAGTTCCTTGTTTTTTGCCTTCTAATTCTTTTTGTAATTTACTTTTTAAACCATTTAATAATTCTATTTCTGCCTTTGTTCTTGCCTCTTGTTCTTCATAATGTCTTTTTGTTGCAGCAAGCTTTTGTGTTGTAGATGTTGAGTTTTCAAGATCTGACAAGTGAGCTTTTGTTAAGTCTAGTTCTTTAGTAACTTCAGCAAGTTTTGCTTTTAATTTATCAATACTATTTTGTATTTCTTGTAATTTTTCTGTATCTGTTGTTTCTGCTTTTTGTTTTTCTTGACGAGCTATTTCGTCTTCTAAATCTTTCTTGCGTGCTTGCAATGCAGAAACCTTATTTTTAGTGTCAACTATTTGATTTACTACCTTATCTTCAGGAGTTGCTCTTTTGTCAAGCTCCTTTCTTAACCAGTCAATTTCTTGCTTTAATTGATCAATCCTTGCTAGATCATCTACTGTTTTTGCTGCTTTTTCAACAAGTGCATTATATTCATCTAGCTTTTGTTTATACTTATTATAAAGTGTTTCTCTAGCTCCTTTGAAATCCTTTGTTTCTTCTGTTCTAACCTTTGGAGTGCAGTCATCAAGCTGTTCATACAATCCACTTAATTGTTTTTCTAAAGGCCCTACTTTTTCATCAAACTCTCTTATTTTTTCTCTACAATCTTGATCAACATTTCCTTTCTCAGCATTTACTTTGTGTTCTATTGCATTCTTGATCATTTCATCTTTTAATTTATCCCATGCAGTATTCTGAGCATCTGCAATAGAACCTTGAGTAATATCAATTCCTGACTCTTTTAGACTATTTCCTAAATTAGCCTCTTCTAAAGACATACCTTTGTTAATACTTACCAATTCACGCTGAATCTCACTTAATTCATCCTCTGATTCATCACTTAACTGATCCCTTTTCTTTTCTAACTCTGCTTTTTTTCTAAGCTTTTCAACAACAGAATCAAGATCTTTTCTTGCTTCGGCTGATCTTTTATCTGATTCTTTCTCAGCATTTTCTTCTATGGCTTTTGTTTTTTCATTTTTACAATCATTAAATGTTTTAGCAGATTCTTTTCTTGTATTTTCTAATTCTGCTTCTGTTTTCTTAATATTGTTCTGTATTTCATCAACCTTGTCTTTAGGACATGGCTGTTTGATATTTTTTATTTTATCTTTTAATTCAGTTGTTCTTGCTTTTGTTCTTGCCAGTGCTGACTTCAGTTCTGTTCTTTCTGCTCTTTCATTATCAGTCAATCCTTCTTTTCCATCTTTTGCATCAAGTTTTGCAATTCTTGTATTAATATTTCTTTCATTTTCCTCTTGAGTTGCCAAGTTTTGCTCTGCATTTGCAAGATCATTAGCTGCTTGCGCTGATGGTGAAGGTGGCGGTGGTGGAGGTACTGGGCTTGTTGATGTGCTGGTTCCTGCTGCAGGATCTTCTGGAGCACTTATTTGTGTTGGGAAAAAATAACCTAAAGATGATTTGCAAGGAGTGCAACCATTAGAAGTCCATGGTTGTCCCAAGGGTACGGAACTATCGCATTTTACACAGTTTAATGATTCAATCAATGCTTGAATTAATGCATTGTTTGCCTTTAATGCCTCAATCTTTGCCTGCTCTGCATAAACCTTTCCACGAACTGAATAATGCAATGCTTCCAATGCCTTTGCTGCAAGCTTTTCAATAGTTGGTGGCTCTGGAGCTCCACTTCCTAAAAGAGTAAATATATTTCTTCTTTGCTCTTCTTCTGAAACTCCTGCAATTCCACTAACTGTTTGAGATCCAGTAAGAGAAAACATCACATCCCACATCAAGCCAGCTTCTTGAGCGGCCTTGTTAGAATTTTTTAATTCTTTATTAGCTTGATCTGCTGCTTTCTTTGCATTTTCTGCAGCATCTTTTGCAGCGTCAAGAGCTTTGCTTGATTCTGGACAATTCTTTGCAAGCTTTTCTACTTGTTCAGCTGCTTGTTTTGCATTTTCTGCTGCTTCATTTGCATTATCAACAGCACTCTGTAACTTTGCAGAATAATCAAAAGCCTTACCAACTATTTGATCACCATTTATATTAGCAACTCTATTCTTTGCTCTGTTTTTATAGTCGTCTTTTGGTGTAGTTTTTTTACCTACTGTTGGTTTTATCAAATCTTTTGCATAATTTATAAGATCACTATTTGTTTTCAAATTAGTTGTACTGCTTTTTCCAGCAGCGTCTTCTATTGCTTCTCTTAACTGTTCTCCTTTAAGCTCACCTTTGAACATTCCATCTCTTAATCTATTTATTGCTGACTCTTTACTTATTTCATTATAATTATCTCTAGTAGCATCTCTTGATTTTGTTAAATCATTAATATAATTATGAACATCATCTAATTTAAGATCTTTTACATCTTTTCCAATATCTCGAGCAACTTTATCCTTAAATTTATTAAAATTAGACGAATCAAATTGGCTTTGATCAAATCCTCTATCAAGATTAAATTCGAACTCTTTTTGAAATTCATCTATTCTTTTTTGTTCTTTAGAATAATCATTATATGCTTCTCTTGCTGCATCGTCATCATCATCTCCTGCTGTGCTGCCATCTCCTGATTGTGATTTGTAGAATAGATCAAGAGCATCTTTGTAAGAATTTTCAAAAGATTCAGAAATATCATCAAGACCTTTTCTTAATTCATTGATGTCATCAAGCGCTTTTTTAATTCCATCAATTATGCCGGACATTTCTAGACAAACGAGCTTTACTTGATCAAGATTTGAACTTAAAGATTCTCCAATATCTCTGCATTTTCTGTTTTGTTCCTCTATTTTCAGGTTTTCATAGATGGTTTTTAATAACTCATGTGCAGGTATTGGTTCAGGTGTTGGAATTCCTGTTGCTTTGCCAGTTATTTTATTGTCCTGTACTTTAGGATTTGGTTTGCTTCTTGTAAATAATTCTTTAAAGAATTGCCCTGTAACAGATGTTTCTTGTTTTGCATAATCTGTTACAATATATCTTTGAACTCCATAATCTTCTGGATTATTAACACAGCCAATTTCTTCAACAAATGCTCCTGTTGGACATGAGCAAAATGGCAGGCATAAGCTATTTGGCTTACATAGCGGATACCATTTATTTCCTCCTGTTGCAGTGCACAAGTCTGGTTGTGCATAATCTTGTACAGAAAATGGAATGTTTTTGAAGAACTCAACTTCTTCAATTGCTTTATTTTTTGGCGTTTTTGGATTTGTTAGTATTCTTGCAAACAAGTCAAGGTTTCTTTCTTCATCATCTTTGTAAAGTATGTCTTGAATTCTTTGTGATATTTGCTCGTTTTCTCTTGTTGTTAATAATAACGCAAATGCTAGTGCAAATTCAGGATCTAATGTGTAAATAACATTAACAACATCTTTATTATCAATAACTTCATCCAGCCCTGTTTGGCAGGCTCCATCAAAAGAATCTATTGCATTATCTCCATCATTATCTATTCCATCATTGCACTCTTCTGCTTCTATTAATTCTCTTGGAAATACTATTTCTGTTATTAAGATATTAGCGGAGGGAATTCTTGATTTTATGTTTTCAACTTCAGATAATAATGAAACTCTTTTCTGCTCAGCATCAATGTAACGATGGTATTCTTGAGCAGTTTCATCTTTTATTGCATTTATTGATTGCAAGCCATCAAGTGCTTTCTTTGCATCAATATAATTATTTGATGCAAGTGATGCTTGAAGTCTAATAAACAGTCTTGCGCTATCAAACTCTTGATCATCAATAACCTTTTTAATAGATTTCTTGTTTGTTTTAGCATCATCAATCTCTTTATTTAACTCCTCAATGATTTTATTATAATCTTCTTCACTGATCTTTTTACTTTTGTAAAATTCTTTTGCAGAATCTTTAATGTAGTCATAAGTGTTTAACAAATCATCTATTGCTGAAATTATTGCTTTTACATTATTTTCAAGTATTTTTATATCTTGTTCTGTAACCTCACTCTCACTGCTTACTCTTTGTCTTAGATATTTATCCATCTTCTGAGTCATTCCTGTAATTGATCTAATAACTTCTCCAGTTACTGAATCTTGAGATTGTTGTGATTGTTGCTTTGAATTATAAGCTTCTATATTTCTAATATATTCTTCTTGAAGTTCAGCAATTACTTCATACTTCTCTTTCAGAATTATTGCTTTTTCTATCTCAAATTTCAGATTGTATAAATTATTTAGCTGGTCTTCAACGCTTTTAATCTCGTCATCTGCTTTTTCTAATAATGTTGCCTTATTTTCTTCAGTTACTGACTTTAACTCAAGTGCCTTTGTCAGGAAATCCTCTAGCTTAGTTCTGTATTCTTTGTATAATTTTCTAACTTCTTCAAAATAAGCAATAACTTCATCTACCTTATCTATTGCCAACTCTTTTTCTTCAAGAAATTTGTTGTTTATTTTTTCTATTAAATCATTCAAATCTTCTAGTAAAGGCTCTGCACCAGAAATTGTTTTTGCAAGATTTCCTTCTAATTCTTTAAGCTCTAATTCTTTTAATTTAAGCTCTGGATTTTCTTCTGGATCTACAGGCTCAAGGCTTACTGAGCCAGCTGCTGCACTAATACCATTATCTTCTGGTTCTGCTTCGTGGCCAAATAATGTTGGTGGCGGCGATTGAGGAGTAGAAATACTAGGAACTGTAGGATCAGCCAGATCACAATTAAATCCTTGGGTTTCTGGCTTTGGAAAATACAAAGGATCAGGACATTCATCACAATAACTTTCACCAGGTTGTCTTCTGCATTTACAATCCTTTTCGCACCAAACACTTTCACCTTCTGCATATACTATTTTATTTGCTGCTGCTTGTTGCCTAAAATGTTCTTGACATTCTTTGGTTGCCATTGTGCTTGTAATTCCTGATGAAGCATCAGCTGGATGGCATTCTATTGGCAAATCACAGCCTTGAGGTATGCACTTACAACTTGGCATTCCGCTACATTTACCAGTTCCACAATCTTCATCACTAACACACTCGTCAGAAGCTGGATCACAATCTTCTTTAGGAGGCTCAACATAACAATGACAGTTTTGGCATAATCCGCTTTTGCAGTCATCATTGCTATTGCATTCATCTGGAGGCACTTGACATCCTTGATCTATTTCAGGAGCTCTACATTCACATCCTTCACAATAATATCCACTTTTATGTTTTTGAACACAATCATCATTAGTTCTGCAATCGTCTGATTGAGTGCATCCATCAATAACACACTGACATTTTTCACATGTGCCAATTAAACATCTTAATCCAGGTTCTCCACATTCTTCTCTAGAATCTTGTTTTCCATTGCCACAAGTAGGTATTATTTTTGGATAATCGCATTTACAACTTGATGTGCAGATTTGTTCTTCTTTACAACCAAGAGTTCCTAGTTTAAAATCACATTCTTCACCAGCATCTTTTTGTGCATTGCCGCATTTTTCTGTTGTCGGGATATATGTTTTTTTACAGCCTTCAAGAGTGCAGTAGTCTTTGCCACACTCAGTTGTGGTTGTTTTAACCATTGAACCAACATTTACAAAACAAATATATTGAGAATTCTCGACCTTAATGCTTATAGATGGTGAAGCACTTGGTGTTTCACTATAAACTCTTCCAGTTATTGGATTAACTGATTTTTGTTTTAGAATATTAGAGATACTTTTTCCGGTAAAAAGATTTGCTACAGCTCCTGCAGTAGAATATTTTGGTCCGCTGCTTGAACTACCTCCTGTTGTGTAGTATCCTGACGAAGGCTCTGCATATTCGCAATAACAATTATTACAATATCCTCCGCCTGGACAATATGCTGTTTGTGAAGATCCAGAATCACATTCTTCCTGACCGGTAATTTTACCATCTCCACATTTTTTAGTTGTAGTTGTAATATATACACATTTATTACCTTCTAATTGTTGAGCAGGCGGGCAAGTTAATGGTCCTTTATAGAAATAACAACACCATCCTCCGCCTGATGCAGGAGTACCAAGAGCAAAGTTTGCTCTACTAGAATCACATTGGCTTGTTGAAAATTCAGGACCATTAAGATTATCATTTAATGGACAAGGAGATGTAACCGGTGGTGGTTGAGAAACTGTTAATGCTTTTGGCTTGCAAGATTTACAGTCAGAAGCACATTCATAATTTGTAGCACAACCACTTGTTCCATCACATACTTCTCCTGATTCAACTTTGTCATTACCACATGCTGCTGGATTTGATGTAAATACGGTGGTCATCATTGCTTTTTGTTTTATTGTAAAGCTTATTTGTGGAGGGCAAGGATTTTTATTGGTTGGTCCTGCTGCAATTGTATGACTGCCAGTAGTAAATGTCAAAAATTGAGAAAACATTCCACTTACTGCATTACCACCAGGATTTTCATTGCCAATATTCACACCATCATAATAAAGATCAACTCCACTTTCTAAAGTTATGCCACTAACTATAAGATAGCCTTGTTGAGAAGAAGATGAAATCTCAATTGTTGAGCCCTCATTAACATTAAAGCTTCCGGCTTCTGTTTGTATTTTAAATAAAGCACTTTTAAAAGGTGCGCAAGGATCTTGATAAATCGGAGGAGAAATTTCTCTCTCTATATCACAACAGTTTTGTGTTGGATTACTGCCTTGACTTATAGTATTAGCTCCGGATTTTAGCTTGTATCCTGTAGGACATTGGTAAACTGAACAGAATTTTGGTGTTGATGTTGTTGTTTTTGGAGTGCAGTCTGCTGTTAAGATAGTTTGTTCTGAAGTGCATTGGCCGCTTATATGAGTATTTCTAACACATTTGAATAATGCACTATTGCTTCCAGAACCTATTTCTTGATTGTTTGCAGTTAATGTAATACTGCTTTTGTCTTTTTTGCAAGTTACTGCAAAATCCTTTTGTATTACTCCAAAAGAGCTTGTTGAGAAGAGCAATACAATTATAACTAGTAACGTTGTAAGAACTATTATTTTCACCTAAAACCACCTTTTTATATAATAATTTGCTCACAATATATATAAATATTACTGTATTTCACACATTGAAATGGACAAGAAAGTTACTATTATTGGGGGAGGAGTTGCAGGAGCTTCAACTGCCATAAAACTGGCTGAAAAACTAAAAAATCCAAATGTTATAAGATTAATAGATAAAAATTCTGGCTTTAACAAGGCGTGTTCTGGAATCCTGACATTTGCAGTTGATGACTTAATCAAGATTCCGAATGAAGTTATTGTTAGCAAGGTTAAAAGATTTAGAATCCATGCACCAAGCGGAGAATTTCTTGAATTAGAATTCAAAAGGCCAGATATTATTTGTGAGAGAGAAAAACTAAACGAGCACCTTAATAATGTAGCTCAAGAAAAAGGAGTCCATATCTACAGGCCAGCTAGTCTAGAAACAATTGAAAATAATACAGTAACAATCAAGCAAGATAATAAATTAATAAAACTACCAACAACACATTTAATTGGCGCTGATGGCTCTCAAAGCAGTGTTGCAAAAAAAACAAATATTTTTGGTCAGAGAAATTTCTTTGTTGGCGCAAAAGCAATAATCGAGAAAGAACACGACAATACAATTGACGTGTTTCCAAGCTATGGCTGTTTTGGTTGGGCAGTTCCTCATGGCGAGAAAAAGGTTGAAGTAGGCACGATGTCTTATACTTCACAAGGAGCAGTATTTGACAGGTTTATGAAAAAATTTCAAGATTACAAAGTTATCTCAAAAGAAGGAGCATTGATTCCAATATACAATCCTAAACTTAAAACTCAAACAAGTTATGGAAACATGAATGTTTACCTTGTTGGCGATGCAGCAACAATGGTCAAGGCAACAACTGGAGGCAGTATAATCCAAAGCTTTATTGCATCTAATTTTGTTTCAGATTCAATAATCAATGATGCAGAATATACTTGGAAGTCAAAACTAGGAATAGAATTATGGACTCATTTAAAGATCAGAAAAATACTTGATAAATTCTCAGAAAATGATTGGAATCAATTTATTCACATATTTCAAGATTCAAAAGTTAAAGAAATCCTAGAAACAAAAACAAGAGATTACCCAACAATGATGGTTCTAAAACTTTTATTAGCAAAACCAAGCTTGCTGAAATTCATCAAAAAACTACTTTAAAATATCAGTATGTAGTTTTTTTGAATGTGCTCAAGAACTACACGCTACCTACTTTAGTAAGTAGTTCTTGACATGTAAAAAAGATGTTCTAATTTATTGTAAATTTTACGAGAATAATATAAAAAAATTTAAAAATATAACTTATTAATATATTTTTATGAATATTATTAGTAGAGAATTTGCCGAAATTATAGGATTGTTATGTGCAGAGGGATGTCATATAGTTTCATTTTCATCTTACTGGAGCAAGAGCGAGCGAAGATATAGAAAAAATGATAGATCTGAAAGAATCGAATTTTATAACAAAGATTATGATTTACTTCTCAATTATAAACAATTATTATTAAAAGAGTTTAATTATCATGCTAGAATTACTAAACATAATAAAATAAATATTGGTACTAAGTCAATTATTAATAAAATTATTGAGCAGACCAAATTAGGAAATATGAAATGGAGAGTTCCAAAATCAATTATTAATTATAATAATAATATTAAAATCTCTTTTATTAGAGGATATTTTGATGGTGATGGTACAGTTAGCAATAGAATTAGATTTTTTTCAACTAATAAAAAAGGATTAATTCAAGTTTCTAATTTATTAGATTGTTTGAAAATAAAGCATACATTTCAAGGTCCAATTATTAAGGAAAATCGTAAACCTGCTTACATAATTCAAGTAAGTGAAAAAGAAAGAGAAAGATTTTTAAAGTTAATAAAACCTATTTCAAAAAGACCAGGCAAAATATTTGCGGGGGTTAGTCGAGAAATCAATTGATTTCCGACACTCTAGAGCAAAGCCTGGTCAATGAAGATTGATGAATTCAATTTCCGACCAAATGCGCAGGACTTAAGATCCTGTCACTTAGTGTGTTCGTCGGTTCGAATCCGATCCCCCGCATAATTTTATTAAATAATTTTATAGAATTCACAAAATAATCTTTTTTTATCTGCAGTTCTCGCAAGTCATTATGCCTTCAAGGTTTAACAAATCTTCGCTGTATTCTCCGCAGGATTGGCAAGTGCCTTCTCTTTCTCTCATTGTGTATATTGGCTTTTTTTCTTCCTCTTTAAGCTCGAATTTCTCAATAAGCAAGTCAAATAGATCTGGCTCTATTTTCAGAATGTCTTTTAGAGTTACTAATCCAACAAGGCCTCCTTGGTGAATTACTGGCAAGTGTCTTATGTTGTAGTCTCTCATTAATTTAAGTGCTTCAAATATGTCTTCATCAGGTGATGTTGTGATTAATTTCTTTTCCATTACTTCAGAAACTTTTATTTTGGAAGGTAAAACATCTTTTGCTACTGCTTTTCTTACAATGTCTTGTTCGGTTATTATTCCAACTAGTTTTTCTTGGTCTTTTACAAGTAATGCGCCTACATGATTTTTTTTCATTGTTTCTGCGCATTTGTTTAGTGTTGTATCTATTCCAATCGCTATTGGCTTTTCAGTCATTGCCTCTCCAACCTTAAATCCAGTCTCCATAGAAAATATGTTAATCTAAACCATTAATAAACTTTATGATCAATCATTTGGTAGTAAAATTCTACTTTAAAGCTCTTGATTCTATTTCTATGCAGCCAAATGTAAATGTATTTCCTTTTTTGTCTTTTAATAAACTTCCATCTTTTTCTACAGAACAAGAGCACATGTTTTCTTCTTGG
>Ga0209541_10011871_pt1 | contig 13568 bp, 20 predicted proteins | sample RifCSPlowO2_01_FD_184027 | JGI IMG/M metagenome (GOLD analysis project Ga0209541, IMG submission 184027) | Groundwater microbial communities from Rifle, Colorado - Rifle CSP2_plank lowO2_0.1 (SPAdes) (version 2) | ecosystem: Environmental > Aquatic > Deep subsurface > Groundwater | place...
TACCTCGCACAGAATAAAATAATGGCCTTTCGCAGAATTCCTCGTTCAGACATGGAAAGAATCTCAAAGGCTACAAATGCAAAAATAATCTCTAACATAAATGAAATCCGTCCAACTTCTCTAGGCCAAGCTGATGTCGATGAAGTTAAACACTCGAATGAAAGTTTCACATATATCACTTCAAATAACACAAAAGTAGCTACTATTTTACTTCACGGTACTACCCAGCATTTAATAGATGAAATTGAAAGGTCTGTAAATGACGGTCTAGGTGTAGTCGCCTCCGCAGTCCGCGAAGGCAAAATAGTCGTAGGCGGAGGCTCTGTCGAAATCGCCCTATCTTTAAAACTCAGAGAGTATGCCAGAACATTGCAGGGTAAAGAACAGCTAGCTGTGGAAGAATTTGCAAACGCGTTGGAAAAAATACCTGAAACGCTGGCTGAAAACGCGGGCCTTGATTCAATTGAAGTCATAAGCGAATTAAAACGCAGACACTCATCGGGAAATAAATTCGACGGTCTCAATCTTCTGACGGACAGGATTGAAAACTGCCTTGATGCAGGCATAGTTGAACCACTAAAAGTAAAAACCCAAGCCATCGATGCCGCCACAGAAGTCGCCACGCTCCTTCTCCGCGTTGACGATGTTTTAATTGCTAAAACCAAGCCCTATCATGAAGAAAATCCTTTAGGCGGAATGGACTAAATTTCTAGGTCTTGCTTTTTCAATCAATCTTCCCATCGCTTCCTTAACTGCCTCGGTGCTCAACCGAACTCTTCCTCTTTCAGCCTCTTGAGTTAATTCCATTGTCAATCTAGAAATTACCCCCTTTGGAAGACCATTATATGAACTATCAAATAATCCAAGCACATCTTTTCGACTTTCTGGCTGTACATACTTCGCACAATAATCTATTATTGGTCTTAGGCAGTCATTAAAGACATCTCTACAGGGTAAACCTCTCCCTCTTCTTCCTAAATTATTCATAATCCCAGAGCCGATACTGCTCAAATATCCCAACGCATAATCTCTATCTCTAAACGGAACTTTAACTCTGTGCTCTGCAAAAGCATCTTCAACTAATCTATCCATAGCGTGATTTTTAGTCATCTCTTATAATCAAAATCGTGGTTTAAAAACCTTGCATAAAGTCCAGGACGCAGGCAATAAACGCCGCAACTGAAGCGACTATGATGCTGTTAAGAATCGATGATGAGCTTGTTTCTAAGGGTGTGCGACCTTTGGGGCAACCTGTTGATGAGGATTGACTAGGCGAAAGGCTTATAAATATGTAAGTACATGTAAGAACGTGAAAGATAGAAAACGTATGAAGAAAGTAAGAGAAAAGAGAATACACTCTGTTCAAAAGCAGATAGATAAACATGAGAAAAAAATCGAGAAGGAAACTGGAAAGTTAGACACTACCAAGGATTATTGGAGAAAAGAGATTGATGAAAAATTCCTAAAACAGATTGAGGAAGATGAAGACTATTTGGAGAAAAATAATGGAAATTCAAATAAAAAAAGCGGTTAAAGCAGGAAACTCTTCTGCAGTTATACTGCCCAGGTCATGGCTACATAAAGAAGTACGGGTCGAACTTGTAAAAAAGACCCCCCAATTAATATTGATAGAAGTTATTGAGATTTTAAAGAATTATATCGGCCTTGATAGTGTAATAGGTATTTACTTAGTAGGAAGTTATGCCCGAGGAGACGAAGATTCTACTAGCGACATAGATGTACTGGTTTTGACACGAAGCATTGATAGGGAAATGCTTAGAGAGGGCATTTATAACATACTTATCATTTCGTCTGAATTATTGCAGCAAAAATTAGGCAATGACTTGCTTCCTATTGGACAAATGATAAAAGAAGCTAAGCCCCTCTTAAATTCGAATTATCTTGGCTCGATAGAGGTTAAGGTAACTAGAAGGAATATACAATGGTATGTTGAAACCACCGAAGAAAAATTAAAGATGCTTAAACGAATTATAGATTGGGCTCAACGTGTAGGTAAAAAATACCTTGATTCGAGAATTGCATATACGCTTGTGCTTAGAATACGAACGTTGTATATAATTGACACGCTTATAAAAAAAAATAATTACTCAAAAAAAGATTTTATACGCCTAATGAAGACTGTTTCTAAGGGAACCAATGCATACGAAGGATATCTTGGGGTTAAAAACGACATTGAGAAAAAGCAAGATATTACGCTAGAAGAAACTGAACGATTGTATGACTATCTAAGAAATCAGTTGGAAAAAGTGCGAAAACAGGCTTTTATGAGTTAAGTAGATCTTTTATTCTAGGCTGAGCGAGAAGATTAAAGAATAGATTTTAGAGAGTGCGGCTATAATCAGAAATTAAAAATATATATATATTTAGGAATCGGGGTCGTTATCTAGGCTGCCAACTCTCGAGGGAACGCAATTGGCATCTGTGGCGAGCTTATGACGAGGGTTAAAACAATCCGGCAATGTTGCTATTTTTCCATCAATTTTCTCCGCTACCGCATCAATTCCTTTACGCCTCCCAAATAATTCGATATCTACTTCACAGTTGGTGCGCCTATCGTCTTCTACTCTCTCAGTAAGAGAGTAACTCAATGTGACATCCTCGGGATGAATGTGATATGCTAAATATGTTTGATTGAGAGTGACGCCATTCGGTAATTTTGTGGTACTTGCTCTTTCAGTAACTCGTTCCGAAGCGCAAGCAGAAGATATTAAAAGGGAAAAATTTCGCAACTCCGCAAAGATGCCATGCTCTTCTTGTCTACGACCACTATAATATACTTGCCTCATAAAGATTTGACTAGAAAGCTCTTTTTAATTCTTTCTATAAGTTCATGCGGCCATCGGCTGAAAGAATTTTCACAATATAAAGAGATTAAATTCTTAGTGCCGCTGGCCTTGCAAGATTTCGTTCGCTCAATTTCGAATGCGGCCATCGGGAATCGGACCCGACCCTCCTCGTTGGCAACGAGACGTACTAACCGATATACTATGGCCGCGTGCAATGAGAAAAAGATAACGTTATTTAAAGATATTGCTACACGGCAGGAATAAGGGCTGCTAAAGACATTCCTTTATCTGGAACATAATCAATACTCTCTTCAAGTTCTATTGGCTCCTCGCCTTTCTTGTATAACGTAAGCCGATATTTTCTTCCATTTGATTGATACATGATGCGCCCTTTAATTATATCGCTTCGGGGTATGCGTGCTGGAAATTCAACAAGGTGTATCTCTCCAAGAAGGTCTACTAAAGTTATCCATGTTACTGCAATCTTTCTTGTTCCTCTTTTATTACTGTCTTGATAAGGCAATGCGAGATAATCGTTGTCTACTTTTGAAACAAGTCCTGTAAGTGTGCGCGTCCAATTGACAGAACCGCGCTTTTCATGCGATGAAGACTCTGTCATAATGATATGTTGTGAATAGCGTATTTAAATATAGTTTGATTCGATTATAGGTTTGACAATGTTTAAAAATCACCTTTATCTGAAATGAGCAAGGCCCTCTAGTCTAGTGGCAAAACGCCTCGTTTACACCGAGGAGTCAGGAGTTCGATTCTCTTGAGGGCCATATAATCTAAATGTTTTTAAAAGCGGTTATTTGCTCATAATTAATGATTAATCTGGAAAGAATGGCGGAAATTAACGATAAAGAAAATCGTTGAAATTTCCTACCGAACCAGAGCAAGCTCCGCGGTATAAAAAACTCTTTGAGTTCATGAAAGTTTTTTAGCCAGAGAACAAACGACTAAAATTCGCTCCAATTTAAATAAATGATTTTGTTCTCTGTATTCGGAAATTTCCGATTCACGATTTTCTAATTAGAATTATAAATCTCTCTATTAGCATCACTAACTATTTATAATCTCATTTATCTAGGACAATCAGGCCCCATAGTCTAGTGGCAAAACGACTCGTTCACGTCGAGTAGTCCGCGGTTCAATCCCGCGTGGGGCCATACTTATGTTAATAACAAAACGAAGATGGATTGCAGGAGTACGCCAAACTGTGCTATGCGAAGACTTAGTTGTTCTTGTCCGCGACCCCTATAATTGGAGGTTTGGCGAAATTGCACAACCAAGAAAAATTAATCATCACTTAAGAGAAAGAGTTGATGCAATTCTTCATTTTCACGATGGAGAGGAGCACGTAGAGAATTTAATAAATTGTGTTACGGGAGAAGGTTTGCCTGGCACTAGTCATTCAAAACCCTCTATTTTTTATCGGCATCTCGAACCGCGATGTTATGGGGGAAGACTTATGGCTGAACAACGACAAGGCCTTACTCAATTAGTTGCTAGTTATAGTGCTCTTCGTGTAATCAAACCTGATGCTTCTTGGTTAACCCTGCCCTTATTGGAGATGCAGTACGCGCTCTTATTTGGAGAACGGTTCCCGCTTAGAACAAATCCTGGTGCTAATGGAAATGGGTACAATGGAGCGCAATAAATTCTCGGAAACTTTGTCAACATAGATAACCATAGTGAAAGCTATTAATTCTTTACCATTTACTATATCTTTCCCTAATAAGTCAAGGCGCAAACTGGTGAAATATAAGCGTCCTTGACTATAAGGTTTTTAAACTAATTATCTGATTATTTTGCATGCCATTTAATCCTAAGAATAAAGAAGAGCTTGCTCGAGAGATTGCTTCGCGAGTGCGCTCGCTGCGCTCAAGCTATGCTATCGAAGAAATTGATGGAGTTCTTTTTATCAATAACCAGCGTTTTAGTATTGATACCTTATATCGTAGAATGACTGAAGACTCTGATTGCGGCGCGGAGATACTCCAGCAGTATATTGAGGATCTTATCAATAACTATCGAGATGCTGCTACGACTTCTTTTAACGACATGAGAACCAATATTATGCCGCGCATCCATCACGAGAAGATATTTCAGAAACTTGATAGAGACATGCTAGCATACGTGCCATTTGTTAACGATACGGTAATTGTTTTTGTTCAGGATTTAAAGAGTATGATTGCGACTCTAAAGATGGAAGATGTAAAAAAATGGGGCATTACTCTCGAGACACTAGAAGATACTGCCCGAGCTAATTTAGATGCTCGCTCTTCGGATTTGGAGGTAACTCTTGCAAAAGGTCATGACGACAAGCAGGTAGCTGTTTTCGCGCAACAAGATGGCTATGACTCTGCGAGGTTATTATTGTTGGACTTGCATGAATGTCTTGCCCCGATGTTTGGCGGAGACTTTTATGTTTCTATTCCTAGTCGAGATATGTTCATGGCTTTTCCTACAAAACCTCGCTCGCTTGTTGCACGTATTAAAGACGCCATGAAAAGAAACTATGAAGGAAGTTCTCACCCAATTACTCCTGATTTATTTTATGTTACTCGCGATGGTATTGCTGGCACCAGTAATCAATAAGCCTAAAGATATATAACTTATCTATTCAAGAAATATTATGCTAATAGATGAACTTGGACTTGACGTTGCTGACTTGGTTGCTATCGATAAAGAAGAGGATAAAATAGTTATAAAGAGACTTATGTGGGTGCCCAAGAGTGATGAGCCAAAACCCATAGGGTTTTTTGGTGATTTTAAACGGAGCGAAGGGAAACGGAAAGCTAGATTTAACGAGCTATCCTCTAATCCAGAGCCGTGTGCCGAGGTTTTCTATCGAAAGAGAGATTATATGGGGGATTTTATAGATTTAACTTTTAACGCTGGTCCTGCTTCTTTTGTTAGGAGATTTCAGGAAATTGGTGGGGATATGCGACTATTACAACAAGAGTATAGAGAAGTATTTGGGGAAGATTGGAATTAGAACAAATCCGAGCACGAACGGAAATAGCCACAACGCTTGCACATGAGCTTGCATTTTAGAGATTCGAGCTTGAAGCCGCATGATTCGCAGACTAACGAGTTATCGTCTTCTTTTTGAATGTCGATGAAATTTGTTTTTTCCACCTTATATGCAAATCAAAAAGTATTATAAATGCTTCACACGAGAGTTTTACATGCCTCTTAAATTAGAAGTTTACGACGAGCAAGCAAAGAGATGGATTCAAGCAGGATTGGTAGAACCTGGCTCTCAACGGGGCTCAATCTCCAATCATCTACCTGAAGGAAGAGAGGTTTACTTATGTCACGAACGTTGAAACGCGTTCGTGAGCATCCAAAAGTCCCATGCGTGCTCAAGGACTTTTTGATTTGAATGTTCTAAAGACGGATCGCATTCGATTATTTATCGCTCAACTGGAGGAATAGATGCGGAAGATGGGCCTTTCCGGGTAATAGCAAGCGAAAGGTTAGAAGAAATAAGAAGATTAAATGGAGGAGAATCTTATGAGCTTTCTGTCCAGACAGATAAAAGCTCAGAGCCGAGAACAATTAAATTTACACATGTATCAAGATAAAGATTATTCCTTTTTCACAAATCTTCCTAGTGTATTAAACAAGCCGTTCTCTTTTATTACTGCTGCTGCGTGCATGGCCGATCGCACAGGCGATCCTTTCAGTCCGGTATCTTTATATCCCGTTGTTGGGATTCCTTCAAAGATTTCATCAATCAACCTTGTGCTGTCCGTTTCACCATTGAGAATATGATAAACTGTTGTAAATGCTCTGCCTATTTCTGCCAGCGAGTGTCCGTCGGAACTGCATAATGGCTTGACATGCGGATAAGATGGCGCGATGACTTCAGCGTAGTAATTTTGGGCGCGTTCGTTGGCTTTTGGTGGAAATGCTCTTGATACGATAGAGAGATTGCCGAAGTTTAGCGCGGCACTTGAGTTGAAGACTTCCCAGCCGTCTATTTGCGGCATTACACGGGAGGATAAATCTAGATTAAGATGGGGTAAAATGCCGTGCGTATATCCTGGATGGTCAAACACTAATTTTCCGCCGAGGTCTCTCCCTTCTTTCATTGCGTCCTCGAGGGGTCTTCCTGGTTTGAGATGTTTATGTTCTGGAAGACCGATTACTAGGAGATGGACTTCGTGGCCGTTTACTAAAGTGGGAACTTCTTGGGATTTAACAATCCATAATTTTTTCTCTGGAACATATAACGCGCGGCCTTTGTTATCGCGGTCGTATCCTGGTTTTGTTGATAATGTTTCATAACGATTATCCAGAGAATCATCTGTGACAAAATTAGTAACTCCTAGAATTCCTCCTTCCCCGAGACGAGCTGAAGCTACGTTAACTACGCGATTAAAATCTACTCTTGTGAAATCATTGCTTGTTTGCAAGTGATTGTGCAAGTCTGCCTTTATTGCCATGTAAACTAGGTTGATAAATGATATTTAAAGCTTCCTATAATGTAACTTTATAATAGTTACACTAAATTAAGAGGCTCCTGAGGAAGTAGCCGACACCGAAGGCAAGAAGAGCGGCGATACCGCCGATGACGAGGGTTTCAAGCGCTGAACGCATTAAGGGCTTCTTTACGATTTCGGCTTTTACACCCCCGATGACTAACAAAGCAAAGGCCGTTAGAGCTATTGAATAGATGAATGCGTGCCTTTGGACGAAAGGCAAAAATAACGAAAGTATAAACGATATCAATGGAATAAAGCCGATTACGACAAAGGATAAGAATGTGGCTGCTGCTGTTTTGAATGGGTGCTTGCCTAAACGGACGTATTCCTGGTAGTCGCCATGTCGGCGATGCAATTCGGTTTGCGATTTTACAGACAAGTAGTTAGCTACAGCCATCGAAAAGCCATCTGCGATAAGATTGGCAAACCCTAGGATAAGAATAACGCTGAGGCTTAACGATGCGCCCAATGAGCCCGCAACGACAGCAAATGTCGTGACTGTGCCGTCGATTGCACCGTATACAAACTCAGGCAGGTACTTGCGACTCGTGTTTTGTTCCACCATTTTTATGTCCCGCTAAAGTACGTTAGCTTTAAATACCTCGCTCTTGTGGTTTTAGCATGAGTGAGAAAAAACCACTAGGCCTCGGAGACCAGATGGCGCATGCTGACAAGTATATGCCTCCAAATCAACCTCCAATTGGTTCTGAAGGCGTGAAAGAAGCTGAAAAAATAAAGAGTGAGCTTGAAGATTTTAAGAAGAAAGTTGTCAAGAAATTTCCATTCACTCTGTCATTGAGTATCCTGCCTGCTCAGTCGTTCAAAGTTTTTGAGGAAGATGAAGGATTGCTGCCTGAAGAAGTATCCCGCAAGCCCCTGCACTTGTTTATGACTATTCCTGAAGACGAGTATAAGAATGTTCAAAAGAAAATAAAACCTGAAGTAGTTAGTTTAATCAGCGAGGGGAAACATAACGTTTGGGTGCACATTAAGACTCCTGTAGATGTGTGGAACTATGGGCTCGATAGCAAATTTGAAATGATTGATGCAGTAAGCTCAAGTTATCCTTTGTACGATAAAGGATTTTTAGGGGCTTTGAGGGTGGCTAATATTCATAAGACTCTAGTGTTACGCAAGTTTGAGAAATATGTTGCAACTTATGCCGTTGGTGGGTCGCTAGTGAGGGGAACAGCTGGAAAAGATAGTGATGTGGATACTTTTGTTGTCATTGATGACACAGATGTGAAGAAAATGCCTAGGATGCAATTGCTTGAGAAGTTAAGGGGATTCATTTACGATTATATAAGAGAAGCGAGCGCTCTTGCTGGAGTTAAGAACATTTTGAACGTGCAAGTTTATTTATTGACTGACTTTTGGCAGTCTGTTAAAGATGCCACGCCCGTTATTTTCACATTTATCAGGGATGGTGTGCCGATGTACGACAGGGGAACGTTCTTGCCTTGGAAGTTGTTACTGAAGATGGGGAAGATTAAGCCAAGCCCTGAAGCTGTTGATACATTTATGAAATACGGCGAGCAAAACGATGGGCTTGTGAAGAGAAGATTGATGGACGCTATGATTGATATTTATTGGGGGGTTATTACTCCTACGCAGGCTTTGATGATGCTTGCTGGACAAGCCCCTCCTGTGCCAAAACATCTTGTTGAGGAAGTTAAGAAGCAGTTTATTGATAAAGAAAAGATTATGGACAATAAAGAATTGAAAGTGCTTGAGAAAGTTGTTGGATTGTATAAAGATTATGAACATGGAAAATTGAAAGAAATATCCGGCACGGAGATAGACCAGTTGCTAAAAGACTCGAAGGATTATGATAAAAAATTACAAGAGTTGAGGAAAAAGTTGGAGTCTAGGATTATGGAGCATACCGCCGATTATGTTTATAACGAAATGTTTTCTTTGCTGAAGAACATTTTCCACGAAGATAGTAAGGAAAAGCTTATTGAACTTTTTGAGCGCGAGTTAATTAAGAAAGGGAAACTGTCTGAGAGATATCTGCCGATTATGAAAGAAGTCTTGAAATTGAAAGAGAAAGTTAAGGGGAAAAAGAGCACGACACAAAATGAGATAGATAATGTGAGAAGAGACGCCGAGGACTTGATTAATAAATTAATCGAATACACGCAAAGAAAAGAGCTTGCCGTCATGGAAAGAGGGGTAATGCAATTAAGTTATGGCGGGGGCAAGAAAGCAGAGCTTGTCTTGACATCTAGCGGTGTATTTTTGATTGAACAGGGGAAGATAAAGAAAATCGACAAGGGCTCGTTGGTCGATACCGATGCGAAGGAGTTTGAAAAAGCTATGACTGAGGGATTGAAGAAAGAAGATATGAAGCTAGGGTCGCATGTGACGGATACGTTAAAGAAACACTTGGGCGAGTTTGAGATAGTTGTTTGAGATGGCAGAACAGAGATATAAAAAAATGCCTCCAATTATGGCTAAGCGCCATGAGATATTAATAAAGGTTTACAACAAACTTAAAAATGATAATTCATTGGTTAGGAGATTATTCGATTTCAATAAAACCGTTCATGCTGATTTGGATTTGTCCTGGATAGATGAAAGTTTCCAGAAGAAGGAGATAGGTTCGCTGAGTGATTATCAGATAGTTATAGCTACGGTTAAAGCAGGACAAACATCTGATGCTCATCTTCATGAAAAGGGGGCTTCTTCATTTATTGTTTTGGGGGAAAAGACGGGATTCAATAATCCGAAACATTTAGAGTTTAGAACTGGAATACTTGATTTTCCTTCCCTCAAGGTTAAGAAAATAGGAGAAGTTAAATGCTCTGAGGAAATGGAAATGGACATTCCTTCAAATATAGTTCATCAGTTTGAGAATAAAGGCAAAGAAGATGCTAATATATTGATTGTTACACATCCGATTATTTATGTTAAAGAAGGCGAGGAAGACATTCATTTTGCTTTTTGAACTGGAATAAATAATTATTCAGAATAAGGTCGATAACGAAAGATTTATATATAAACTCATATAGATGTTTGTATGGAAGTATACAATGAAAAGGAAATAATACATTACCCTAGTTTGAGAACCATGTTAATGGTGGAGAGAGTTTTGAGAGAAGCAGATACAATGATTGATAGAGAAGAACTAAAGAGAAGATTGCCTTCTAAAGTTATGCACCAGACATTGAATCTTATTTTAAGATACTTAGAAAATAGAGGAATGATTATAGATAGCCACAAGGGGATATTATGGATTTATAATCCAAGTCCTAAATTGAGAAAGGCAATTGAGAATGCAAGAGAGATATAATGTTTCAAGGAAAGGAAATCAGTGTAAGACTCTCAGAAGAAGCAGATAACATTTACCAAGAGTTGAATAGGATTGTTGGAGAAGAAAAATTAAAGGGAATTGATAGTTCATTTCATCAAATACTGCTAAGATCAATAAATAGAGTAAGTTCTTTGTTAAAGCAAAATCCCTTTGCGGGAGATCAAGTAAAGAAAAGACAAATTCCTTCAAAATATATTCAGAAATTTGATGCGGAAAACGTATGGAGAATTGAGCTAGCAGACAGATGGAGATTAGTTTATACTATAACAGGAAACCAGATTGAGATTATAGCTTTTGTCATGGATATTTTTGACCATAGGGATTATGATAGGGTCTTTGGATACAAACATTGATTAAATTTGGGTTAGCGTCATCTTTAAAAACCCCTTTTTCTATGCCCTATCATGAAGGGAATTGTGGTTCAGTTCAGGCGCGGAAGGCATAGAATACATGAGAAGCATTACTTGTTAGATTTTGATTTGAAAAGTAGAGAGGAAGCTAAGAAGATGGCTGGCAAGAGCGTGACGTGGAAAAGTCCTGCGGGCAAAGTTATTTCGGGAAAGATTTCTGATGCTCATGGCAATAAAGGAATTGTGAGAGCTATATTTGAACGCGGGCTGCCGGGACAAGCTATCACGACTGAGATAGAAATACATGACGCTGAAAAGAGCGAGAAAAAAGAACTCAAGGGAGCTAAGAAGTAATATGTTACGAAATTTACAAGCGGTTCAGGAGCATACTTACGTGCATGTAGGCGGGCAACGTGTGAGAAGAGACCCAGACTCGCGTGTTGTTATAGTGAGCGACTATGAAGACCTAGGAAAATCATTTCCAGTAGAGATAGGAAGTCTAGATCGAGACAGATTTTATGAAGGTCGTGTCTGTAATCGAATAGGAAAGCGAGGGATGTTGGTAGAGAGCGGGAGTCGCTTTGCGAATGAACAGGATGGAGTGGTTCGCGGGCACAATTTAACTTATTTAGAAACCATTGCTCGCGATTTACCAGATGGCCAGGTGATGGTTATTGCAGAAACTCCTTTAAGTAAATCAAATCGAGGAATTGAATCTAGGAAAACTGCGCGCTATAAGAGAGCTCGGGCTTATGCAGGAGATGAGGAATAATGGCACTTAGAAAAGCACTCGCGTACTCAAAGAAATACGCGCGACCTTATACACGCGTATCTAGGGCGAAAGGCAAGTCTTACATAAAAGTCGTGCCGCACAACAAAATTGTAAAGTATAGTGCGGGAAATTTTGCTGCTTACAATAAAGGCGCTTACCCATTCGCACTTCATTTACGCTCCGGAGAGGTTGTGCAAATCAGAGACAATGCTCTTGAAGCAAGCCGACAATTGCTTACCAAAGTTTTGGATGAAAGTTTGCCTAACACATATTACTTGGAGCTGCGTGTGCATCCGCATCATATTTTGAGAAATAATAAAGCAGCTGCTGGAGCTGGAGCGGACAGAATGTCTACGGGAATGAGCCGCGCTTTTGGAGATGTTGAAGGCAGAGCCGCTCTTGTGCGCGAAGGCAGCGACATATTTATTATTCATTGCGAGAACGAAGGTGCTGCAACTATCGCCCGCAACGCGCTTATTATGACGAAGGCGAAGCTGCCGTGCAAGACGCTTATTCGCCTGGAAAAAGCAGTGCCTGCTGTACAGCAAGTTTAGAACGCTGGGGTTATTAATTGGGTTGTTTTATGTCGTTTTTGAAGAATATATGAAATACCTGGCTATTTCTTCAACTTGGGCGAATGAACCACTAACCTCTGGAAAGGTTAAAGACATATCTGCAAAAATTGGCAGGCAACCTCGAACTTTCTCACGAAGAGCTTTATACAACGGGCTTGACAGTGGTTCTTCATCTCGAGGTGGTTGCGGAAATCTTTGTTCAGCCCGTTTAGGTTTCGCGGAATATTTCAATTCCCATTGCGCAGGGGGGTTTGCAGAGGGAATAGGTGTAATTCTGAAATTTTCTTTATCTCCTTTATTATTAACAGATATATCTATACAAGTTTCATAAATTATTTCTACATTTAATTCTTCCGAGCTTATTTTGGCTGCTTCTCTCTCTAGTATTGCTAAAAGAGAAGAAACTTCTCCTTGAACACTCCTTTCCTTAATATCTGCCATATAAAATTAGTTCATGATGAGTTTATAAGTCTTTTTGGTCGAACGTGAAGTTTATTAATTGGCTTTTTGTATGAAAGTTATGAGAAGAGCTTTGTTTAGGGGATTTGGATTAGCGCTTGTGATTTGGGGCGTTGCGCTTTTGCTTCTACCTGGAATTGGCGTGACTGGATTTACGATTGTTGAAGACGTTGGCTTGGCGGCGAGGTCTGTTTTAGGAATGGTGCTTGTTGTTGGGGGAGTAGTACTTTTTCTACTGGGATCGCCCTTGGAACGTATTGCTAGAGAAGGAGAAGTTATTATTAAAGGACGCGTATATGAGCCGCATGCAATTGAAAGAATGAAGGAGAGAAATTTAATGCCGAGCGCAGTCAAGAATGCCTTAGACAATGGGGAGCACTATTCGCTAAGGCATGTTACAGATGATGATGTGACGAGAGGAGCGACAGATGTTTACATATACAGACATGGAGCAGATATAGCCCCAGGCGGCAAGATAGGGGGAAGAATTTTACACGTCCGAAACGACGGAGAGAAGAGAGAGTATCAGAGTATTGTCGTCTTAACAGATAAAGGGGGAGTTGTAAAGACTGTTTTTGTAGACGACGACACCAAATTAAAAAAGTTCGTTAGTAAATATGTTGATGAGAGAAGAAGAGAGGCGGCTTAGAGGCGAGCTTTTCTTAAATTTACTAAAAAATCATTAAGCGCTGGTCGGTTTGGTTTTTCCGGCAGACTTGAATTTACCGCATAGCGTGCAAGAAGAGCGTCTAATGAATAAATCATACGAGCAAGATATTGCCGGTCATAACTT
>Ga0209541_10011874_pt1 | contig 13566 bp, 11 predicted proteins | sample RifCSPlowO2_01_FD_184027 | JGI IMG/M metagenome (GOLD analysis project Ga0209541, IMG submission 184027) | Groundwater microbial communities from Rifle, Colorado - Rifle CSP2_plank lowO2_0.1 (SPAdes) (version 2) | ecosystem: Environmental > Aquatic > Deep subsurface > Groundwater | place...
CCCTCCAGCCTTTGTGGTTGAGAACCCCATCAACGTTTGTCAATGGCCTGTAGCCTAGATTGTAGCCTGAATCGTTGCTGTAGATGCCTTCTGTACTGTCCAGCTCTATGCCATCTGCTGATTCGTATGGGATTTCTAAGAACCCTCGGTTAAAGCCTTTCTGAATTCCAATTAACTGCCTGCACATTGGGTCAATCCTGAATTTGGTTGAGTTGGCTTTGTAAGCGACTCCTGTGCAACTGGAAACCCATTCCCTGAATAAGGCCAGCCTTTGTTTTGATGTGCGCGGGTTGCCTTGACTGTCTGTTAATGTGTTGTAATCCTCTACACGGGCACGGATATTTTCTTCGAATGTGAAGAGGCGTTTGACTGTTTTGGGTTTTCCTTTTTTACCTAAGATTACAGCAAGCGGCTGGTAGACTGCTGAACGGTCTCTCCTTAGCCTGTGGACTTCTTCTGCGTAAGTCATTAAGGTTGGATCTATTATAATGTACTCTGCGAATGGTGGGAGCGGTTGGAATGCTGTATCGATTCCAGATGTTTCTTTGATAAAGCATTTGTATTCTTCTGGGGTGAAGTGTGGATTGGAATCCATGTACTTTCTGAAGGCGCTTTTAGCTTCTCTGAATCTTCCCGCCCTTATCAGGGCTCTTCCGAGACTTCTGTACGCTTGTGCGTCACCTGCTAACGCTTCCATTTCCAATGCCCTTAATGCGTCATCCATGCCCACTTCTTGGTTTTTGGGTTTATAAATGTTGTGGGGGTTGTTACTTTAGAGTAGAATTGCTATATAATAATTCTCGTTTAAAGCAATACTATTAAAATTGACGTGGTTTGAGGAAAAATAGGGTATTTATCTGTCTCCTGCCAAAAGCTTTATATATTCATTAACTGAATAATCTAGTAAGTGAATATGAAATTTGTAAACAGGGAAGCTGAGATGGGCATATTAAGGGAGGCTGGGGCTTTGTCGAAAAAGAAGCTCTATACAGTCTCTGTTTCAGGCCTCAGGCGTGTAGGGAAGACAAGGCTCCTTACAGAGTTCCTGAAAGGCGGCGGCCTTTATTTCTTCGTGAATGCCAAAAAATCGAGCCCTGACCTGCTGGACGAGTATTCAGGGATACTCAAAGAGAAAAAAATACTGGGCGGGCTGGAAAAGCTGGCGAACTGGGAAGACTTCTTCAAGGTTCTGTTTGAAAGGTTTTCTGGGACTGCTGTTTTTGACGAATTCCAGAATTTCGAGTCTGTTGATGGGGCAGTAACAGGCATATTGCAAAAAAATATAGATTTAAATGAAAACAGGGGCGGCATTTTGCTTGTCTTTTCCGGTTCTTTGATAGGGCTGCTTAAAAAAATGTTCACAGGCAAAAAAGAGCCACTTTATGGTAGGTTAAAAAGAGGTGTGAGGCTGCAGCCGCTCTCCCTTGCCGACACAAGGAAGATGTGCATGGAAATCGGGATAACAGATATGGAAGAGATAATAAAACTGTATGGAATCCTAGGCGGCTTCCCGCTTTATTATACAAAGATAGAAGACGAAAACCTTGCCGGAAAATCTTTTCAGGATATTATTGGCCTGTTTTTCCTAAAAGAGGGGTTGCTTGAAGATGAAGTGCAATCTATACTAAGCATGGAATTTGGGAAAAGGAGCGGGGTATATTATGGCATCCTGGAAGCAATAGCTAATGGCAACAGGAGGCTTTCTGACATAGCGGGGTATGTGAGGAAAGAGCCGACAAAAATAACAAGGCAATTGAATGAACTTAAAAACTATTTTGAGCTTGTGGATTATGAAGAGGATGTCATCACAGGTAAGAAACTTTATGTGATTAAACACCCTCTTGTGAATTTCTGGTTCAGGTTTTTCAACAGCAGGTTGTCTGATTATAAAAGGAGGTATCCTGAATTTATAGAAGCGGTGAAAAGGGACATTAACCTGTATATAGGCAGGAGATTTGAAATTGCCTGCCTGGAGGTTCTGCCAAAACTTGGGCTTCCAATAAAACCCGACAAAACCGGAAGGCATTGGGGAAAGATAAAGGATCTGCCTAAAGGGGAGAACGAATATGAAATCGATGCTATCTGCCTTGACAGGAAAAACAAGGAAGCCCTTTTTGTAGAATGCAAATGGTCTGATATTAATGAAAATGAAGCGAGTCGGATTTTGGAGAGCCTCAAAGAAAAAGCCAGTTTTGTAGATTGGAAAAGGAACGAGGAATATTTCGGCCTTTTTGGGAAGAAAATCGCGGGAAAAGAAAACCTCAGGAAAGAAGGCTGGTTTGTCTGGGATTTAGAGGACTTTGAGGATGCGTTTCAGAAGGCCTCAGGCAAAAATTCCGGTCTTTTTTCAGCCCCAGAGCCATAACTTCGTGGAATTTACAAAGGAAATTCCGCGGTCCAAACAGGATTTTATATAATTATTAAAACAATATACGATATATGAAACTTTTTCTTATAATACTGATAGGAATCGTCCTATTGATAAGCGGATGCGCCACTCTCAAGACAGGGAAAACCAATGCAACTGCATCACCAGAAAAATCTCCTGTAATAACCCAGAAAGCTTCTCCATCACCGGCTTTGAAATCTACTGTAAAAACAGAACCTAGCCCATATGCGGCGCAGGAACCTGCTACTGAAGAATATAGCAATCCCCCATTGATTTCTTCAACCAGCCTGAACCCTTCAAACCCTGCTTTAGGGGGTGTGTTTGAACTAAAAATAACTGCTGATGACGATAAAGCGATAAAAGAATTTAGATGGACATCAACAAAACTTCTTTCAGGATCAAAGTCTGGCGTCTTTGACTGTGGTTTACAGAAAACATGTTCAAATACGTGGAAATTTACTTCAAATGAAGAGGGAGCACAACAGATCAGTGTTGTTGCAGCAGATTCCTCTGGTAAAGAAACTTCTAGGACATTTGACCTCAATGTAGGCCCAGCAAAACCTTCTCCAAGCCCTTCACCATCACCTAGTCCATCTATGACAACACCTTCCCCAACAGCTAAAGCGACCTCTGAAGAATGCAACTCTAATTCAGATTGCGGGAGAAAGGAGATCTGTAGAAGCGGATCCTGTGTCGATGTGGACTGCACTACAGACTCCCACTGTTCAGGATGCAAGAGATGCTCTTCTTACAGTTGTGTCAGATGCGGTTACGGGCCTTATGGGTGCTTATGCTGAAAATATGAGATCCAAATTCCTTATTCTAGGGGTTATTTTTATAAGCATTTTATTTGTGAGTGGGAGGGCTTCTATACATTAAAGAATTTGTTTTTGGCATTTGGCGCTCCATATTTAGTATAGTATTTGGATGTGCATATATATCCAACTCAATTGAAAACCTCTATAACCCTGTAAGGAAAACCGTAACCTTCAATTATTTTGAAGGCCTCATCTTTGTGTTTTATTGGTATCATGGCAGCGCTTTTGCCTATCCTTAATCCGCCGGATTTTTCTATGAAACCTTTGTACTTTTTGCTCCCTGATTTATAGCCGTACATTTTATTCAGGAAACCCCCGCGCTTAGTCCCAACCACTTCCCAGATAATGATGATATTATATTTAAGGCCAGCCTTTGGCTGCTGGCTTGAATATTTTCCGTAAAGCACTATCCCAGTTGAAAGTATGCTCCTTTTGAGGTCAGCCCATTCATCAAGATTTCCAACAAAAAAACTTATCTCATTTGATACCTCAGCCATCTTGAATTTAAGGGCCTCTTTTGACAGCCTGAAATCAGAAACAGCTTTTTTTATGGCAGATTTAATCGTGCCTGCTTTTTTCCTTGAAACTTTTGTGTCAAAAAATAAGTCTATGTCAGAATTTTCTGCACCCCTCCTCTGGGCAGAGCTCCCGAAAAAAATTACATTATCGATAAGATCCAGATATTTTGGGATTTGCGAAATTACATAATGTCCGCAAGCTATCCCGTATAGCTTTACTTCTTCTGCAAAAATCATAAATCGCCTGCCTGCTCTTTAATTATCTTTTTAAGTTCGAGAAAATCGTCTATTTTTTCTTTCAGTTTCTTGTCATCCTTTAATGGGGCGCCATATACAAGATCATTCCTATCAGATTCAATCTTGTTTGCAAGATACAATATTTGGTCTATTTTGGGTATGGAGTTTACACTTTTTGTCAATATTGGCGAAAGCCTCTCTTTCAAATTGTTTTCAACAAGCTTAAACCAGTCATGCTTGACCTGAGCGCCGGGTTTGATTATATTGAGCCTATGGAAATACACTTCTATCAGCTGTTGTGCGCCCACTGATACCATGAACACTATTCTTCTCTGGTGGCCCAAAAGACCTTCTGGATCATCCAAAGCCACCTTCAAAGTCTTATCAGTTTCCTTCAAGGCTTCCAGATGTTTTTCTGTCTGCATATTAAAACCGGCAGTTTTAACGACCCCCTCGTTTACCTGCAATCTCGTCATCTCCAGACTATATTAAGACATTTGACTTTAAATAGTTATCCTAAACAAAATTAAGACATATGTCTTATTATACAATTTTCTGCCTTTTTAAATTACCTCTCAGACTCAATATCATGGAAAAAATTCCGTTAGTCTCATTGTAAAGGGCCTTAATAAAGCCAAATGCCTGAAGAAAAAGAAATAAATCAAACCCTAACCAGCTCATTCTTCTCAAACAAATTAGGCATTTCTATTCCGAGGAGCTGGTAAACTTCTTTTGGTATCCCAACATCTCCCAAGTAAAGCTTTCCGACAAATTCTTTTGCTTTCTTTTCGAGAAGGCCTTTTTTGATTACTCCTAAAGCAAGCGTATAGTCTGCTTTGATGCAAGGATTGCAAGGCTCACCAGAATCCGGATTTAAACCTGAGGGCACATCAATGGAAAGTTTTTTTGTTTTTGATTTATTAACAAGTTCTATTAAGTAAGAATAATCACCTTCTGGATTCCTGTTTACTTTATATCCTAACAGGGCATCGATAACAAGATCAGCTTTTAAAACAGAATCTTCCCACATCAGCCTGCTTGTGTTGAACTGCATGTCAACAAACATTGAACGGAGGACACCAAGCTGTTCGTTATTTATTTTAGAGATATTGTCCGGATGGTCTGGGATGATCACAGTCACTTTAGCTCCCCAGTTCTGGAGATGCCTCGCTGTGACTATTCCATCCCCTCCATTATTTCCTTTTCCAACAAGAACTGTGATTTTCCTTTTATCCAGCCTGCCTATAACCTCTCTGGCTAGTCTGGCAGTTAAACAGCCTGCATTTTCCATCATTTGTACTAAATCAAGTCCAAAATGCCTTGTTGCGAGGTCATCTACTTTTTCCATCTGCTCAGAAGATATTGTTGGGAAGTTCATGCTAAATCTTACACTCCTCTAATTTTTCAAAAAGGGTTTTTATTATGGTTTTGATTTTTTCCTGGTTCATGCGTGGTGTCGTAATAGTCTGTAAGTGTATTGCTTGAGTATTTTATAATATCTGTTTGTTCCAGCCTTTGGAGGGTTGCGATGGCCATTGCCTTTAGGCTTTCTGCCTTCTGTTTGTCTGGTTGTACTTAGTGATCATTTATATCCCTCCAGAAATCCATGGACTACTATACCGTTTATAATATTGTTTTTTAATTCCTTTGGGTAGCCTGTGAAATCTTTTCTGAAGTGTAGTTGAATTTTTCTGGCTAGTTTTTTTTCGAAAGCTGAAAGGTCCAGTTCCTCTTCAATAGTCTCAATAAAGAGGTCAATATCGCTTTCTTCTGTGTCTTCGCCTCTTCTGTAGCTTCCAAAAAGAACTATTGCGTTTGGGGTGAGTTTTTTTTCCAGGAAATCTATAAGCCCTGATTCAAAAAGGGTTGTTAAATTCCATATCATCTTATATCTCCTAAAGGCTGTATTTTCAAGGCTTGCTTTATAAATCGGGAATTTTCGTGTGCCTTTTCTTTGGACCTCTTCTTTCACCATCCCGGTTTTTACAAGCTGCGCCAGGTTCCTCTTGACAGAGGTATGGGCTAAGCCAATTTTCCTGCTTATATCTATAAGATAATTCTCTTTGGTTGGGCTTGTGAAAAAGGCTTCAAGGGTCTTTAGCATGCTACTTTTTTGTAACATATGTTACATTTATATAATATGTAGTATATAAAGATTTTGATAAATTATCTTGTCTTTCCGCATCTTTAGCTTCAAGTTGAAAAAAATCTGCTATCACTCTTGAGTTTCATGGCATTTAAACAGGCAATTAGAAGTTGGTTGAAAAGTAATTTATGCATTATTCGAACAGCCTTCTGCCTGCTGCCTTAAGTCTTGCCAACTCTTGCTCTGCTTGATAAGCTCTGTCAAGAACAGAATTGTATTCAACTCTCGGAACAACTTCAGAGCCGCGGCTCGCTCCGCTCGCCAACCTACTCGCAGGGAAAGAACCAAGGCCCCTGAACCTGCCCCAAGGCACGTAGTTGAAGCTGACGCCAAGAGGGCCGTCGAATCTGTAGGAACAGGAGCAAACGACCCTAATACCCTCTCCGCCAGCTCCCCGTTGTCTTGATAATTCTTGTTCAGCTTGTCCTTGTGTAAAGCCAGCCTTTGCATATCTCTGTATTGCTGTTTCCTTGTCTTTTACAAGCTCTAAATATGATCCTGTCCTTGGGTCAACCAAACCGTCCTTTGTTGGGACAGCAAACCACTCATTTCCAGTTGGAACCCAAACAGGGAAAACAATTTCTTCAGCATCAAATGGCTTCAAGACGCCGTTTACTTCTTTCATGCCTTTTGAATATTTGAACCATCTTGTTAAAGCGTAATCGCCTTCTGGCTGGCTGTGGCCTTTTGGTGTATGGCTTCTTGGCAAAAATTCAACAAGATCATGCCAGTGGCCTCTTCCCTCTCTTGCCTGGCATTCTGCATAAACAAGGTCGCCTGCTTTTTTGAAAGACTCTGGCAGATTGGCCATTAACTCTTTATTTAATTCATTAGCTCTGTCTCTTCCTGTTATATACAATATTGCTTTTGCAAGCAAAGGCCCTGTTTTTCCTACAAAAGTATGTGCTTGGTCTCTTGTACCTAAACCAGAATAAAGTGCTCTATCTAATGTCATTGGAGGCAAAGCTAAAGTTCCATACCTAGCACCTGCCACTTCCATTAATTCACTTGGAGCTGTTGCTGTAGCCATAATAATCAATGTCTGCATCTCTCATCTATGCTAAAGATGCAGAGATGTCTCATGTCCCAAAATATTTGGTGAGACATGACTATTTTTAGCACTCAGCTTTATAAGCTTTCGATGGATTGCTACTCTTGTGTTATTCTGATTTAATTTCGCCTATGTTAATTAAAAACAAAGACTTTGGGAGCAAAGCCTCATTTCGCTTTATAACCAGCCTGAACCAATAATATGGAATATGGTATCAAAGATGTTATTGGGCCTGCCTGCGGTTGTTGTGGGCATCCTGATAGCTGCAACAGAGGCGCTGAACCTTATGGGGACACTGAATTACCTGTGGGCTGTTCTGGTGCTTTTGTGGGGCGTAATGGCTCTTGCAAAGAAAGAAAAGAAAAAATAGAAACAAAGGCTTGAGTTTATGAAGCTGATTTTAGTAGCTTTAATAGTATTGGTTGTTTTAATAAGCGGATGTGCCACACAAGTTGGTGAAAAGCCTTCTCCAAGACCAGCATCCCCAGAAAAAACTCCAGCTGCTTCTGAAGCCCTTAAACCTTCTCCAGAAATTCAGGGAATTATAAGCCCTGTTATCTCCGAGGAGCCAAAGGAAAACAGGATAGAGGTTAGCTTTAGTCCGATTAGCCAGACACAGGGATCTCCAGGTTCGATCAAAGACTCATTATACATAAGGCAGACAAACGGGCCTTCTGCAGGCGGGATCAAATTCGGGATGGATTTTTCGCAGAAAAACCCGGATATAATTTATGCTGACCATTTCAAATCAGCAGATGGGGGAAATAGTTGGACAGAATTTACTATGCCAGCAAAAACGCCTGTTAATAGCATAGCCGTTGATCCGAATGATCCAAATACAGTCTACCTGTCAAGCACCAATATTATTTTTAAATCAACAGATGGAGCACAGACATGGAAAGAGCTGCAATCAATGGGACCCCACCCGGAAAAAGAAGGGTGGGGGGGCCAGATAGCTGCTTCTATTTCTATAGACCCTTCAGATTCCAAAACAATTTATGCGGGAACAACACATGGTGATCTGTTCAAATCAATAGATGGTGGATCAATATGGACAGATATAAGCTCTAAAATAAATTCAAAATCCCCAATAAGCAGGATAGCCTTCAATCCAAAAAATACAAAAGAGGTTTATGTGTCCACAGGACTCTGGTATTTAAGCTCGCTTTCTGACAAGCCAAAAACAGGGGATGGACTGTTTAAATCAACAGATGGCGGCGAGACTTTTTCCAAGGCGCAAAACGAATTCTCTTCTTTTTTGGTTCAGGATGTTGATGTGTTGGGGAGCACAGTTTATGTTACAACAAGAACAGGTCCAGATACTCTGGATGACTGGGAAGGCGTATACAAATCAGAAGATTCTGGAAAGACATGGAAAAAGCTTATTGACAGCCGCAAGCCTTTTGGGTTTGACATAGGCGGCATAGGCCATGCAGCAATTGACCCAAAAGACGAAAATAGGGCAATTGTTTCTATAAGCAGCTGGCCAGATGAAAATGGAAAGGAAGTTTCATTTATTTTGACTGAAGATGGGGGGAAGACATGGAAAGAAGTTACAGAAAAAGAGCCCATCCAGTACACACATGAATTAAAGTTTACAGGAGATGGGAGGGTATATGCGCAGGATTATTACAGGCCATTTATGAAGTCAGGGGATAATGGAAAGACTTGGGGATGGTCAGCGAGCGGGATAAGGACAAGCAGAATCCATTCCATGGAAATTCACCCAAAAAACAGGAATTCTGTTTTCGCAGGCACAACAGACGGGGCTTTGCACAAAACTTATGACGGCGGGAACACATGGATTAGGATCGCAACAAAACTTTCAGCAACCTATATAGCAACCTTTAAATTCCATCCTCTAGACATTAATACATTCTTTTTTGGGGTTTCAGGGCCTGTAGATGCTGCAACAGGGAGAGCTTTTGGTGCTCCAGGATTTGATACAGGATTATATTACACAAAAGATGGAGGCAAAACAATTACTAAATCAAAAAATCTTGTCCATCCAAAATTAGATGGCAACCAGCAACTCGAAATCTATGATATTTTTGTGCACCCAACAAAACCAAACATAATGCTGGTTGGCACAACTTCAGAAGGCATCTACAGAAGCCAGGATGGCGGGGAGGCATGGGAAGAAGCAAACACGGGGGTACCGGAAGAAGGGTTTTACTGGAACCTTATTTTTGATGACGAAAGAGAAGACCAAACAGAAAAAGACTGCAGGGAAAAATATGCAAAAAAAGAGGAGGTTCCTTCAGCCTGCTTTTATTATGCAACCAAAACAAGCATGAGCCTTTTCCTTAACCCACACAATGAAAATGAGATATGGTATACAACTCTTAATGGGGTGTTTGTTTCAAAGAACATTGGGAAAACATGGAACTGGCTTTCAAATGATTTTAAAAACATCCATGTCCATTTCATGGCTTTTGATCCATTAGATCCAAACATAATTTATGTTGGAAGCCATCAGGGTGCAATAAAGGATGGGAAAATTGTGGAATCTTCTAAGGGTCTTTTTATTTCCAAGGACGGGGGAAAGACATGGAAACAGGTCCAGGACGGTCCAGGGGAAGGGAGGGATATAAGGGCTATTGCTGTCAACCCCAAAGACCCAAATTTTGTTGCTGTTGGGACAGAGGGTCCTTTTTACATAAGCAAGGACAGAGGGAAAACGTGGCAGACAATTGAAGCTGATATCCTTGCTGAAGTTGATGAGATCAGGATAGACAAAGACGCCAAAACAATTTATCTGGGGACAAAATCAACAGGCGTCTGGAGGGGGATAATAGATTATGATGCATCAAAACCTGCTATAGTGGGTCTGACTGGCGTCTCGCATCCAAAATCAGTTAAGGGTGGCCAAACTTTCGAAATCATTGTTTCTGCTGATAATCTAGGTTCAGGTATGTCTTCCCTCCCTGTTAATCTGGAAATAGGGAACAAGACCTCTTCTGGAACGCTGCAAATCTCCGGAGCCGATCAGGCTGCAGGAAGATTTTCTGTGAGCATAAGTAATCCAGGAAAATATGATGTGATTGTTAATGGGATAGATTATGGAGATTTGGAAGTTGTATAGGTTATGAAAATGTTTTTTGTTCTCCTGTTAGTTGGCTTGGTTTTGGTTAGCGGTTGCGCAAATCTTCAGGATTTCAATAAAGAAAAACCGCTTCCTTCTGAAACTTCTGATTCCGGCGGGAAAATAGATGAAACATCAAAAATTAAATCTGGCTTCCGCTGCGAGAACGATCAGAGTGTAAAAAGCAGAGGGTATGTTCTCTTAATGGGTTTGGCTGACCACCATAAAGAAGTCTGGACTGCAGAAAAGGGATTGATGGAAAAGGACCCAAAAGCAAAATTTGTTTTGATTTATGATCAGGATGAGAACTCTAAATTAGAAGACATTAGTAAAAAGTTTTTGGAAGACTTGAATAATACTATCAAGAAAAATCCGGTAGAGGAGCTTGTTATTTTCGGGGCGAGCGCAGGCGGTGTCACAGCTTCTTACTCAATACACAAACTGGATTTCTCAGGGACTGTGGCTTTGCACACTCTCTCTTCTCCTCTGAAAGGTTATGATTTCAGGGGAATAGGTGAGGCGTTTCTTGGAGAAAGATCTGTTTATGAGAGGGAGATAGCTCTTGGATTAGATACTTTTGTTCCTGCTGGAAAAAATGTGAAAGCCTATCATCACAAAACAGTCACAGACACTGTACTAAAAGACCACTACTGCAGGTCTTTCGCATCCCTATGCGATCCAATTAAAATACAAAACAATAATCTCGCAGGAAGCAAGGAGTTTTATTATCCACAATATGACCACAATCCTTTGATGGGACCTGTTATCAGGGAGGTTTTGAAGTGCTATAATCCTGAGATCGACAAAGACATTGAAAAAGAAGAAAAGGACACGGAACAAAATTTTACTCTTGGCTCTTTATGCGCAGGGGAAGAGAACTGCAAAATATTTTGCCACGCAAGCAAAGGGGCATGCACCCAATACTGTGATAAAAACCCGGATAATATGCTTTGTCAAAATTCATGGGCTTATGACTGCGTGTATTCCTCTGAACTGCCTTTCTGCCAGAAAGTGAAAGCGGATCTTGAGGATGCATACAACTCTTTGGATAAAAAAATTGAGGGCGCGATCAGGAATGGTCCAAAGTATACAAAAGAAGGGCTTGATAAAATCTACAAGGAAATCGATGACCTGAGGCTGAGTGGATATAACAGGGATAAAATATCTAAACTGCAGGAAAAAGCAAGATCAAATTTATATGTGCCTCCTACACCTACACCAACGCCCCCTGAACCGCCAAAGCCCAAATATCCTGAGAATTTTTTTAATCCCGACATCCCATGCACAATCAACCCTGATGTCAGGTTTACCAATATTGTTGTAAACCCTGAAAACCTTGATCTTATCGTGCCTCTTGGTTCTATAACACATCCAGAAGCTACAACACATACATATTTGTTTGTCGGGAACCGTACACCGTCTATCTATGTTCCTGCAGATTCTGTCCTGACAGGAGTTGATTATAGTGGAAAGGATTATGGTTTCACTTTTCAGGCAAGCTGTGAATTTATTTACACATTTGGCCACATAACTGATCCTATTGAAAGCATAAAAAAATTCTTTGAAACAGAGAAAGTGGAACAACGCGGGACAGAAAAGCTGGTGAGTCCACTGATAAAATTCAAGGCAGGCGACCTTTTAGGCAAGACTGGAGGGACAGAACAAGCCCATGGGTTTGATTTAGGGGCTTACCACAAAAATCAGGCAAACTATTATGTGAATAATGAGAGGTACAGGAAAGGCAGCTTCAAGTTTTACAATGCTGTATGCCCGTACGATTATTTTGAAAGCCAGACAAAAGCTGCATATTACAGCAAGTTTGGGGGTTTTGGAGGGATTATCCCAGGATCTACATGCGGGACAGCTGGGCAGGATAAGGCAGGCACAATAAGCGGTAACTGGCACGATACATCCAATATAGAATGGAATACTTCATCTAAAAAAATCGTGTTTGGGACAGATGGTGAAGCAGCAGATGCTGCAGTACGGATAATGACGACATCCAGACCTGTATTCTTTATTTTCTGGGACAGCCCAACATATAAGAAACCAAAGGAAGTTACAGGGGAGCACTGCTACGAAGATACAAAATCAGATACTATTGTCTATGTGAAAATAATTTCAGATATGGAAATGAAGCTTGTTGTCGATGACACAGCAAAAATCTGCCCTGACAGGTTCCCTGAGGAGAAAGCGGTGAGGTATTACAGGTAGTGACAACATTTTCTGCTATTTGTGGTCACATCGCCTTTAGAGATTTAAAATTGTAGTCACTGCTTTTGTGGCCACATAAGCATATTTATATACATGTGCACACAAGTATATCCATGGTGTATCTGGAAAAGAGGCTTGTGGGAAACAAGGAATATTGTTATATTGTGAAGAACGTTAGGCTACAGGGTGGGAGATGGAAAAAAATAAGGAAATATATGGGGACTAAAAAACCTTCAAAAGATGATCTAATCAAATTCGAGGAAAAACTTCAGACAGATAAAATTAAAACAAAGTATCTTACAAAAGAGCAGCTGGATTTGCTAAGTAAAATAAAATACGGCTATAAGGATTATCTGGGTAAGCTGACAGAGCACGATTTTATACAATTTGAAGAAGCGGCTGTTACGAGCTTTACTTACAACACTAGTGCGATAGAAGGCAGCACTCTTTCCCTTCAGGAAACAGGTCTGATTCTTGGAAAATCAATCACTCCGGAAGGGAAGGATTTGAGGGAAATCTATGGGGCTGTGAATATGAAAGAGTCTTACAGTTATATGAAAGAAATGAGAGAGCTCTCTGAACAGAATATTAAAAAACTGCATTTCCTGGTTATGAAAAACATCCTGACCGAAGAAGTTGGTGAATACAGGACTGTCCCTGTAAGGATAAGTGGATCAAGGATACAACCACCGTTTCCAATAGATGTTCCTGAGGAGATCAAAGGGCTTCTTTCATGGTATAATAAAAACAGGAATCTCCACCCTTTTGAACTTGCTTGCCTTCTTCACATAAAGTTTGAAAAAATACACCCTTTCAGGGACGGGAATGGGAGAGTAGGGAGGCTAATAATGAATTTTGTTCTTCTAAAGGCTGGATATCCTTTGCTGGATATTAAAGTGGCTAAAAAACTTGCGTATTATAAAACTCTGGAAGCTGCTCAGGTCGGAAGAAAATACAAAGGCTTTATAGACTATACTATTTTAACTTATCTGGAAGATGCGAAAGCGATGGGATGGACATAAACTATATTTTCTAAGCTGAGCTATCCCTATTAGTTGCACCCACCTAATAGAATCAAGAGGTGTGTGTATGAACAGGTCAGACAAGA
>Ga0209541_10011875_pt1 | contig 13565 bp, 19 predicted proteins | sample RifCSPlowO2_01_FD_184027 | JGI IMG/M metagenome (GOLD analysis project Ga0209541, IMG submission 184027) | Groundwater microbial communities from Rifle, Colorado - Rifle CSP2_plank lowO2_0.1 (SPAdes) (version 2) | ecosystem: Environmental > Aquatic > Deep subsurface > Groundwater | place...
TTTTAAAAAAAAGAAGCAAAAAACGGCGGCGGAAACCCCCTAAATAACAATAAACACGACGACTTTGATTTTTTGCCTTTGGCATTGTTGCACTAAAAATCAATCCCTATAGGGAGAATATAACAGGCATTAGTTTCAATTGAGTTTGAGTTTTACAAACGGGCACGCGCTTAGTCACTTCGTGACAAATAGTCAAAACTTTCTGTTTTGAAATTTAATAAGAAATAATCTTTCCACACAAAATAAGATAATTTTATAAGTATCTTAAATTATTTAATATATAAATGAAAATTAAGAATCTAAAACCAAATGAAATACTTACCACAAAAGATTTTCCAGTTTACAACTCCAACATATTAAGAATATATTTTAGGATTTGTGAGAGAGGTCATGAAGAAATTCTCCCTCCCACTCCTGTGATTCCGTTATCAGTTGGTTTGCCTCTTTTAGTTGGAAAATCTAAGAAAGTTCAAGAATATAACCAAAGAATAAAAAAATTCTTCAGCGAAAATAAGAAAATTAAGTATATCTTAGTTGATGGAACTCATAAAACTACTGCTTTAACTTTAACACATAAACCTATTCATGCAATGATTCTAAAAACAGACAAGGACATAAAAGAGGTAAAAGATTTAATAGACGCTGGAGAAATATTTGGAATATATAAAATAGAAACTATAAAGGAAGAATTGAAAAAGATGGCAAATCACTTTAAAGATGCAGAATTTTTTGAATCTGTTGAAGACAAAACAAAAAGAATGGTAGATAAAGAAGTTATACCTAAATTTATGATTAATTTTTTTAAGAACAGATGATTCTCCTTAAAGATTATTTCTATTTTCTTTTTTAGAAAAAAAGAAACAAAAAAGCGCGCACACCTCAAATTTAATGGGATGGCTAACTTTCCCACCCAAACTAAGAGAGATTTTAGAAATATAATAAACTCGGAGAATTAGAAACTCACTCCTTTCAGTCGTGCCACATTGCATTTTCGGGCTGATACCCTCAGGTCGTTGAATAGCGATTAGATACAATCCAAGCCTCATCGAATATAATCAGAAAAATATTCATCCTTAAGGGTGATAAGGTGATATATGTCAACTTTACTATGCCATAATAAAAAACAGCAAGGCTTATAAATAGAAATTTATTTGGTTAATAAGAAGAAATCTGAAAAGTTTCTTTAAAAATATAAGGAGAGACATAAAATGAGTGAATTCAACAGAGGGGGTTTCAGAAGAGATTTTGGATCCCAGGAAAGGCATAAAGCAGTTTGCTCCGAATGCGGGCAGGAATGTGAAGTTCCATTCAAGCCAACAGAAGGCAAGCCGGTTTACTGCAAAGAATGTTATTCTAAAAAGAAGAGATATTGAGCAAGTATCATTCTGTTTATTATAACTCTTTTTTTATTTTTTTAAATCAATTATTATCTTGTCCTTGAGATCATCCTCCCTGAATATGTAATGGGGAAGGTATGTCCTTTTGTAATACTTGTAAAATTCAATGAGATTGACCCTTTCAATCATATCAATGAACTTTTCCCTTATCTCGGTTATCAGGTATCTTATCTTGCTCTTGTCAAATGATTCGATGTCAATCTCAATGTCCCAGTCCCCGACAGTCTTGTTTGCCTGGACAATCTCTCTAGTATTTAGCATGTAGTTCATGAGCTCGTTCTCCCTCTCAATGCTCAGGTTATGCAGTTTCAGGAATAGCCTTGACTTGTGTATTCCCAGCTTGTTTGTGTCAAGATTGTACTTGAAGCCCTTTATGATGTTCTTCTTGATTAGGTTCCTGAATATTGATTTCGCTGTTTTTATGTTCAGTTCTGATCTTTTTGCAAGCTCGTTTATCCTTATTCTCGGGTTCAATATCAGGTTTTTTATTATCTTTTTCTCATTTGAATTGAACAGCTGCCTCTCCCTGTCGCCCCCGACAATCTTCTCCATGCTGAAAACCTGCACATCATTGTTCTTTATCATATAATTTCTTGGATAGATATAAGTCACCAGGTTGAGGATTATCTTGTAGTCATTCAATCCGTTTGTTGCAGTTACAATCTTTTTGAATACCTTGCTGAACTTGGAGGGGTTTGGAAATGCAAATTCAATCACCAGGTCAAATTCTCCAGTAAGCTCATATATTGAGGTTATATACAGGTTGTCAGTCAATTCATTTATCATTCTGTCTTTTTCCTGCTCGTTTATGTAAACCCCCTTGAAATAAACCCTGAAAAGTATCAGCCCAAAATAGGAATAGTCAAATATGCAGTATGGATTTATTATTATGCTCTCCTTATCAAGGGCAGACAATGAGTATTTCAGGCGTTGTGATGTTTTCTTTAGCTGGCGGGAAATATCCTTCAGGCTCATCCTTGCATTTTCAGATTGCAGGTAAATTAGCTCATAATCAAATTTTAGCATTATTTATGGATATCTTTTTATTATTTAATAAATTTTCGCTTTTTTTTGACAGAAAGTAAAAAAATGCTTAAGGTAAATATAAATACAAGTACAAGCAAGTTTAACTCATTATGAACATTGATATATTTCCATGGATTGTAGAACATCACTATAAAAGAAATTTATTAGAGATAGGGATGCCTTTGATAAGCAATGGGAGAATATATATTAATGGGAAGCCATTGAAAGAAGGTTCTGACAAGAATGCCCCTTATCACGGCTTTTTGTTCTTGGTTGATGGTCTTGAGATATTCAGCAGATTAGTGAGGGAAGGAATGGTTAATGATATAAAAGATAGCCCTAGAAGGCTTGAATCTCTTGCTGCTGATTATAAATCTTCAACACCCCTCTTAACTTCAAGGCAGTTTTCTGATTATTTGATTCAGGAGGAAGGTTTTGGGGAAGATGGCGCTTACATATACAACAGTGTTACTGGTAATATAGTCAGGGTAAGTGAGTTGAATAATAATCCAAGACTGCCGAATGATTTTTCTTTGGTTGAGAGAATTCCAAGGGACTTTATTTATGTTAATGGTGAATTGGGTGAAATAGGGACAAAGACAAGGATTGCCATTAAGATTCCTGCTTCCATGGAGCATATCCATGCATATCAGATAAAAAGAAGTCCGTATGGAGATGAAAGCACAGGCATAGGGATGGGAAAAGTGACGCACTTTGACAGGAATGGTCTTGCAGAAGAATTTTTCTTTGGAAAAAGTGGTGCGGATATATTGGGTTTTTATAGGCACTACTCAAGGAATGGAGATGAACTTTGCAGGCCGCAAGATTTAATAATGCCATTGAGCGACTTATCTGGATTCGCAGGGCTTCGTGAAGAGGCTCTTAAAAAATATAATGAAGCAGCTTAAAACAGATGGTGAAAAATGAAAAACAACGGAAATATAATGTGTGACCAGTGCAAGAAATCAGTTCCTATGTCTGATGCGAAGTATTCTCCTAAAGGGCCAGACTCTGTGATGGTTGTCTGCTCTGACTGCAGGAGCCGTGTTTCAAAGAAGAACAAACCAAAAGAAGTGATGAATGAAATAAAAACCATAATTGAAAAGCCAAGGGCGGTTGTAAACAGCAGCAAGAAATCATTTTCATGCACGAGATGCAATTACAAGTTCAGGTTTGACCCGACTGGTGAAAACAACTTGAGATGCCCTTACTGCGGAAAGATGGATTATCTGGTTAAGTCTTATGATTTTTCAGCTGAAAAATTGGTGAAGGAATCAAAGGAATAATTTATATTTTTTCTCTTGCTGTTATAAATTTATGATTGAGCAAAGCCTTGTTTTCATAAAGCCTGATCATTTTCACATTGCGCATAGCATACTGTCAGAGCTTGACGAATGCCTTGGACTGAATGGAGGGGATTCAAGAAGAGTGACTGCAATAGTGGATAATGTCCATCTTGAAGATATCCAGGAGCATCATTCATGCCACAGGGGAAAATCATTTTTTTGTTATATGAATGAGTCTTATGTTGGCAGGCAGATAGTTTTGGCTGTTTATGAAGGTGAAAACATTGTACAGAGGTTGCTTGATGCCACAGGCCCGACGGACCCTTCAAAAGCTCCCAGAGATACAATAAGGGGAAAATACAGCGGAGATTCGATGGAAAGAGCAATTCAGGAAGGAAGGCCTGTGAGGAATGTGATTCACAGGTCAGAATCCTTGGAAGAAGCGTTGAGGGAGATTAAAGTTTGGAGAAAATTTTTTAACTCATAAGAATATTTTAATCAATAAATATATAAACTTCTTGATGTTATCTTAATTTATGTCCCTGGTTACGACAATAAAAGAGGTTTCAAGATTAAGGCAGATTGCAGTTGTTCTTGCTGAGCAGGAATTATTCTTCATAGTAGACAGGTTAAAGTTGAGGAATCATCTTCCATTAGCATACCAGCCGAAATACCTTAAGAACAAGTCAGAATTGCCGAGAAGGTTAAGGCTGGCGATGGAAAATCTCTCGGGGGCTTTCATAAAACTGGGTCAATTGTTAAGCTTGAGGTCTGATTTGATTTCAAGGGAGTATGCTGAGGAATTCTCAAAGCTCCAGGATGAAGTCAAGCCATTCAAGTTTGAAAAGATGAAGGAGATTATAGAAAAAGAATTCCAGAAGCCCATGTCTGATGTATTCATAAAATTTGATCCAAATCCTATAGCGGCAGCTTCAGTCGGCCAGGTGCATAAAGCCATGCTCAACAACGGAAAGATAGTTGCTGTGAAAGTCCAGAGGCCGAATATAGAAAAAATATTTGAGACAGATATAGCTTTGCTGTATCATCTTGCAGTGTTGCTCGAGAAGCATTACCCTGAATTGAAGGATTATAATTTTATGGAGATAGTGAAGGAATTTGAGGACTACACAAAGAATGAATTGGATTATATGAATGAAGCAAGGAACATAGATGTTTTTCACAGCAATTTTAAGGATGATCCGATAAAGATTCCGAAGGTATACTGGGAATATACAACAAGAAGGGTTCTCACGATGGAGTTCATAAATGGGGTTAAAATCACGCAGGTGAAATCAAACAGGAGAATGTATGTCAGGCAGATAGTTGAATCATATCTAAAGCAGACAATGGAGTATGGCATTTTTCATGCAGACCCTCATCCCGGGAATATCTTTGTCATGGAGAATCAGAGGCTTGCATTGCTGGACTTCGGCATCGTCGGCCATATCTCAGGTGAATTAAGGGAAAAATTTGAGAATTTGTTCATATCATTGATAAAAGGGGACAGAGATCTTCTTGCAGAGTCATTCATTGATCTGCAGATTGTTGAGCAGGAAATAAACATGGAGCAGTTCAAGGATGATCTGTCTGTGCATCTCGGGAAATATTATGATGTGCCTCTTCAGAAGATAGACATTTCATCTGCCTTATATGATGCTCTTTCAATAACAAGGAAATACAGGATGAAATTTCCATCTAATTTTGTCCTGTTAATAAAGGCAACGGCAACTGTTGAGGGTTTTGGAAAGGAATTAGACCCTAAATTCAATTTTGTAAATGCATGCATGCCTTATGTTGAAGCCCTTGAAAAGAGGAAAAAATCCCCAAGTTACCTTTTGGGAATATTCAGGAAGAACATGTGGAAGTTCAGGAAGGATTTTGTCAATTTTCCTGATGAAATAAAAAAAATATTGAAGAGGGGGAAGGTGACCGTGGATGTCGAGGACAAGGATATAAGGAAATTCACTTTGTACATAGATACAGCGCTTAATAGGCTGGCTCTGGGCATAATTCTTGCGGGCCTGTTGGTGGCATCGGCATTAATACTGCAGTCAGGGATAGCGCCGTTAATCTTTAATATTCCTGTTATGTCATTAATGCTTATGTTGGCGGCATTGTTTATAGGTTTTATCTTGATAAGATCTATATCCGCGGAAAAAGGAGGTAAAAATGTTTAAGAGCAGGATAAAAACAGTTGTTGGATATGCAAGGGAGATTGCAAGGAAATCAAGGAAAAAGGCAAAGCCTTTGGCAAGAAAGATTCTTTCAGAGTCTATAAAGCTGGAGAGGATGATGGAGGAAGAGGCAAAAAAGGCTTTGAGCAGAAAAGCAGGCAAGAAGAAAAGAAAATGAAGAAAACAAGAAGATTAAATTGGGTGCTTGCTTTATTAATGTCAATATTTTTTGGATGGATTGGCGTTGACAGGTTTATGATGGGGAAAGTATTCACAGGAATTCTTAAGATGATAACTTTTGGGGGTATAGGAATATGGTGGCTTATTGATTTGATATTGATAGCAACAAGATATGAATTCAGGAATGTGAGATGGGTTTAGAAATAATCTTTTATTTTTTATATTTTTTTATTATTTCAATGAGTTCTTTCCCGGAGATTTTTCCTTTATATTTTCCCATTATTATTCCCATGATTGCATTGACACTCAATTTATTCTTAATTAGGTTCTTGACTTCATTCTCGATTATTTTCTCGTCAATCTTCCCATATTTGGAAATGTCAAACTTGTCATTCTCAAGATCAATGAGGACATCAACAATTATATCCCTGTTTATCTTTTTCTCTTTTAACAGATCAAGGACTTTGTCGAGGTTCTCCCTTTTGACATCAATCTTGAACCTTGTCTTGATTTCTTTTGGTTTTTCTATTAAGACATCAGCGGCTAATTTTATGTCTAACCCGTAACTCTCCAGGTCAATATCATTCTTTATTGCTTCTTTAGCCAGTTCTTCCCTTAATCCTTTCTTGACTAGTTCATCTATACTCTCGGAGATTAGCTTTGGTATCTTTATTTTCTTTGCCAGTTCTTTTGTGCTGATTTCAGGAATATCAGTCTCGACATACATTCTTGAAGCCCCAGGCATCGGCCTCAGGAAATCAGTTTCCAGTTTGTCATTAACTTTTCTCACTTCTTCCTTTACTTTTTTTCCTGATTCAATTATGGATAGCTGCCTCTTTACTTCATTCTCGATTATCTTTGGAATATTTCTTAATTCCTGGACACCCTTGATCTCGACTCTTGCCCCGTTCTTTATTGAAACATTCAAATCTTGCCTAATTGTTCCAATCCCTCTTTTGAAATTTCCAGTTGATTTCAATATCATTCCTAAATGTGCAGCCACTTCCCTTGCTTCCTCGGGAGTCCTTATGTCTGGTGCAGTTGCAATCTCAATCAAAGGGATTCCCAGCCTGTCAAGCCTGTAAACAACTTTATTGCTGTCCTCGCTTATCCTTCTTGCAGCATCTTCTTCTATGCATACTGTTGCAATTTCAATTGTATTGTCTCCTACGTTGACATAGCCGTTTCTCGCAGCCAGCCCTGTTCTTTGGAATCCGGAAGTGTTGCTGTAGTCAAGAACCTGCTTTCTCATGATTATCAAGTCATCAGCAATCTCGCAGTTCATCATTTTTGACACTGTCAAGACTGTTTTCAATGCATCTTTATTTATTCCTAGGATAGGCTCTTCATCTAATTCTATCAGGCATGAGCTTTCATTGAATATCTCGTACAATCCTTCTTTGTTCTTCAGCATTTCAAAAACAGCAGACTTGTCTTCTTCTCCTATCTCAGATTCAACAGCTCTTAACTTTCTTTTAACAGTCAAGTCAGGATTCCCTTCGCTTAATTTTGAAGGGCATTTGCAGAACAATTTGTGAGAATTGATTTGGGAATGAACCTCCAGCCCAACTTTAAGATTTAATTTTTCATAATCCATAAGTTTATGATAAATTAAGAATTTTTAAGTTTATCCAAAATACTTTTCCTTGTAAAACCTTATCAGCTGCTCCACTTCAGGGATGCATGTCTTGTCCTGTACCCCAATTTTGGTTCTTTGCTGGACTTTTTCAAAAGTGTCTGCTCCATCTAAAACCGCCTCTTCAATGTCTTTGTCAGTTATTTTCAGTACTTTATCAATGATTCTTTCACCTTCGACAATTATCCTGTCATTCTGTCCTGTTCTCCTGAAATAATCATTTATGGCAGCCCTCAATGCCTTGTCTCCCAACACAGAGCAGTGGAATTTTCTTGTAGGCAATCCATTTAATCTTGCTACAATGTCATGAGGTTTGATTTTTAATGCATCTTCAATTTTCATTCCATCATTTTCAGTTGCTATTACACTTAGCATTGATGTTGATGCGATTGCTGATGCGCATCCAAAAGTTTGCCATTTAAGTTCTTTTATTCTTTCATTGTTATCAACTTTAATCCAGATTTTCATCATATCCCCACACTGGGCAGCACCTACAATTCCCACGCCATTGTAATCCTTGACGTTTATTTCGTCGTCTTTCTTAACCAAATTTCTTGGATTGAAAAAATGATCTTTAACAGTGTCAGTATAAAACCAGCTCTTTGTATTATCATATGATTTTACATCTGCAGAATTCATTTTCCCACATCTTTGAGGCTTAAATTAACAGGACTTGCCTGTCTAAGATATTCTATTATTCCTGGCAATACATTTAGCAGCTTGTCAATGCCTTCTTTGGTTGTTCTTTTTCCTAGTGTGAATCTTATACTGCCATGTGCAGCCTCATAAGGCAGTCCTATTCCAAGAATGACATGGCTTGGATCTAATGATTTTGATGTGCATGCAGATCCTGAAGACGCACAAATTCCATATTCATTCATCATCAGCATTATTGCTTCCCCTTCAACATCCAAGAAAGTGATATTTACATTGTTTGGGAGCCTGTTTGAAGGATGCCCATTAAGAAAAGTCTTTGGGATGTTATCAATGATGTTGTTTATCAGGTAATCCCTTAAATTTGTTAATCTTGTGACTTCGGCATCTTTTTCTCTTTGTGCAATTTCTAATGCTTTTGCCATTCCTACAATATAAGGAACATTTTCTGTTCCTGATCTTAATCCAAATTCTTGCCCACCACCATGTATTATTGGTTTTAGCATTATTCCTCTTCTTGCATACAGCAGCCCAATTCCTTTAGGTCCGTATAATTTGCTTCCATTAATGCTCATCAGGTCAATTCCTAAATTCTGCACATCAATATCAAGATATCCCGCAGCCTGGCATGCATCAGTATGGAATTTAACCTTGTGTTTCCTGCATATTTCAGATATTTCTTTTATATTCTGAACAGTGCCAATCTCATTGTTTGCATACATTATGGAAACAAGAATAGTTTCATTTGTGATTGCCTTCTCAAGTTCATCAGGAATTATTAACCCATATTCATCAACGTCAAGGTAAGTCACTTTAAAACCTTCTTCCTTTTCAAGGTAGTTGCATGTTTCTAGGACCGCTTCGTGCTCTGTCTTTTGTGTGATTATGTGGTTGCCCTTGTTTTTATTGGCTTTGGCAAATCCTTTTATTGCCAGATTTATGCTTTCAGTTCCAGAGCCAGTAAAAATTACTTCTTGTGGAGTGCAGTTTAATATCTTGGATATTTTCTCTCTTGATTCATCCATTGCATTTTTTGCCCTTAATCCGACAGTGTTGAAGCTCCCCGGATTTCCATACTCGTCTGAAAAATATTTGTCCATAGCTTCCTTTACCCTCTCATCTACATAGGTGGTTGAGGCATGGTCAAAATAGATTTCCATGAGATTTTAATGAAGTAAAAGTTTATAAGTATTGTGGAACAATATTATACATCAATAGGATAGGAATGAATATAAATAAAAATGATTATGGAATAATATGATTGAGGAAAAGATAATTGTTTTGTTGAGGGAAAATTCTTACTCAGCCTCAGAAATCTCAAGGAAGCTAAAAAAGGATAGGAGAACTGTGGCTAAATCCCTTGAAAAATTGGATGAGAAGGGATTGGTTGAATTTAGGAATGTTGGGATGGCAAAGCTTTGGTCCCTGTCAGAATCTCCAATAAAAAACCTGTTGAAAAATAAGAATACAGGCTCTTACATAAAAGATGTGCTCAACAGCCCCATAGATGGGATTTCAATAATAGATGAAAGCAAAAATATTATATGGATGAATGAAAAATTGAAAAGAAAGATAGGAAATACCAAAGGAAAATTATGTTATGAGATTCTTGCCAAAAGCAGTAAAATATGCCCTAACTGCACGGCATTTAAGACTTTAACTGCAAAGAAATCATTGAAGTCAAAAGGGGTGATAGTTAATAAGCATGGGGAGAGGTCAAAATTTGAATTTATAACAGTTCCATTGAAGGATGATAAGATATTCATCGAGATAATAAGGAATATTTAATCTTCAACTTTCTCGACTTTTATCGCCTGGACAGGGCACGCATCTTCAGAAGCCCTTGCAACATCAAAATCTTCTTCATCTATTATTAGTTCCCATTTCTGTGTCTCTTCATTAAAGGTGGAACCTTTCAGATCAACTTTTCCATCATCTTTTAGCTCCCAGAATTCTTCGCTTACTCCTAAGCATCCCAGAGCGCCAATGCACGCTTCCCGGTCATAAGTTATTCTGTATTTTGCCATTTTTCATAAAAGATATGTTGAATTAATTGACTTTCTTTATTTTTATAGCTTGTATAGGGCATAAATCCTCTGCTTCCTTGTTGCATTTTAGTTCATCATCTGCAATTTCTGTTTTCTTTGGCTTTACTTTATCATCATCTTCCTTCCAGTTGCTTGGGCAGACAGAAACGCAGCTCTGGCATCCTATGCAGTTTTCCCGGTCATAAGTTATTCTGTATTTTGCCATTTCATCATAAAAAAATTAATTTATTTAAATTTATCTGTGCGTATAGACAAAAAACAGGTTATCTTTTGATTTTCTTTCGAGAATCGCGAAGAAATTCCTCTCAAACTGGACAATGGTCCCAACTTTGATTTTATTCAGGCTGTTTTCCCCCAGTCCTTTTTTTATGGAATTGTCATTCATCAGGACTTCAACATCGACTAAATCATTGGAAGCAGGAAGCCAGTGGATTAGTTTTGCATTCTTGTCCAGTTCTTTGCTTGCATATTTATTGTTGATAAAATTAAACAGGTGCATAAATCTGTATAGCTTATCCTTCTCTAACTTATCTTGTATGTAGAATTCATCTTCAACTTTAAAATTTCTAAATCCCCTTTCAAACTCGGGGTGCAGCGGTATTTTTACATTCAGCCTTGGGGATTTCTCAATTTTTATCCTGATGGGATTGAAAACAACAAAATATCTATTGCTATTCTTGTCAATTATGTCCTTGTTGAATGATTCAAGATTGCTTATGTCAACATGAACATCATTCCTGTTCAGCCCCATGCTCATTATGAAGTTCCTTATTGCTTCAGCCTTGAAACCTCTTCTTCTCAACGCCATTATTGTTCCTAATCTAACATCATCCCATCCTTCTAATTTTTTTTCTTCAATCAGTTTTTTTATATCGGAAGTGCTTTTTAAGTCCTTGAATAATAATTTCCCGGTGTAAATTGTCTCTGGATATTTTCCAAAATTTAAATATCTGTAAATGTAGCCCTGCCTGTCATCGCTTATCCTTAAGTCAATTCCCCTTACAATATGAGTTATGTCAAATTCATGATCATCAATTGCGGATGCAAAATTCAATAAAGGCCAGACTTTCGCTTTTTTTAATGGATGATATCCTTTGTCGATGATTCTGAAAGCAGGCCAGTCTCTCACGGCGGGATTCTTGTCATTTATGTCTGTCTTGATTCTTAGGACAGCATTCCCTTCCTTGTATTTGCTGAACATCAAATTCCATCTTTTTAAATTTTCATCAACGCTTAGATTTCTGCATTCGCATTCAATGCTTTTATCAACCAATTCCTTGAAATTCTTGCACGTGCAGACATAGGCATATCCTTTTTTTATCAGTTCTTCAGCATACTTGTAATAAATTTCAAATCTCGAGCTTTGCTTGATAACTTTGGATATTTTAACACCCAGCCATTTAATGTCATCTTCAATCATCCTATACGCTTCTTTCATTGGAGTTTTTACTTTTGCATCCGTGTCATCAAGTCTTAGAATAAAATTCCCATTATATTTATCAGAAAAATAAGAATTCAGTATTACCTGCCTTGAATGTCCTATATGTATAGGTCCATTAGGATTTGGAGCAAACCTCATCACAACTTTTCCCTTCACATTTTCTATTTCTAATTCCCTCCTCTCATCTTTTTTCTCAAAATCATATTTCTCCAGCATAACCTTTCTCTCTTCAATGTCAAATTTGCTGATTTCTTTTACTGCATCATTTATCTTTTTCATTAAGCTTTTGATGTCTTTCTTAACTTCAGGTCTCTCAGCTATTATCTTTCCCATGACGGAGTTAACATCTATCTTTTCATATTTCACAGAATTATGCAGGACATATTTTTTTACTATTTCATCCATGTCATAATGCTCCATAGCAACTTTATATAATTTCCTACCGAAACCTTTATAAATTAAAATATTACTAAATAGTAACAACAAAGGAGGAATAAAATGGCACAAAAAGATGAGCAGATAGGCTTCCATAAGGGAGCAGTAAGTACTCTTGCAAAGGAAAGGCAGGAGTTAATCAAGATGATTACAATAGTAGATCAGTTGATCCAGGCTCACTTGAAAGCGCTTAAGGATTTGGGCGTTGACCTTGAAAAAGAGGCAAAGCAGGCAAAAGAGGAAGGGCTTTCAGGAAAATTAAGGAAATAAAGGATATTTTCCCTATGGCAGATTCCGGACAGGTCTTCGTTTTGTATTTTGTGGATTCTTTGAATATTGGCAAGTATAGTGAATTTATGAAGGTTAGCAATAATGTATTTAGGGATTATTCGTTGGTTGATCGTGACGGCTCAAGAATCTCTGCCTCGGTGCTGTTTTCATCAAGAAAGGCTGACGTATGTTATGTGCTTATATCAGGCAATGATTATGATATGCAGGCTGAAAGGTTGTCTGGAGAATTTGGTTTTGTGCTTGGAAAAAAGAGGAAGGTGAAATCGCTAAGAGCTTTGGATAGAATTTTAAGTTAAGTTTAAAAAATATGGCTAATTCTAATTGTTATGAAAATGCTTCATAAAAAGGAAACAAGAAAAATAATTGATGAGCTGGAGGACTATTATGGGGCTGGTGGATTAAAACTGGATTGTATATTTTTGAAAAACAACAAAAATAAGATATTCATAATTTCCAAAGATTTCAAATCATTGGATGCAAGGGATTTAAGGGTAAATGGTCTTGGATTGTATTTCCTTAATGTTTCAAAAGGCCCGAGGTTGAGCATAGAGGGATCGCAGATTATAGGAAGAAAGGCAAGAAAAAATGTTTATGAGGTAGAAGACAATGAATTGAGTGAGTGGCTGAAAGGTTATGATCTGAAATGTGATGAGTCACTAAAAGGATATAAGATAATAAGAAGCAATAAGGATTTCTATGGCGTCGGATTTGCGTCAAATGGGAAGATAAAAAATTTCATCCCGAAGGAAAGGAGAATAAGGGGAAATGTATGACTGCATAATAATTGGGGGGGGAGTGGCTGGCCTGTCAGCTTCAATCTATCTTAGAAGAAAATCTCTCAATGTTTTGATGCTCACTCTTGATATTGGGGGCAGGACTAATCTGCCGAAGTACATAGAAAATTATCCTGGATTTAGTAAGATAGAAGGATATAAAATTCCCTTGAGTATGAAGGAGCAGGCTGAATCTCTGGGCTTGGAGATAAGATATGAGAAGG